>Ga0206126_10000351_pt1 | contig 62992 bp, 54 predicted proteins | sample Helgoland_Spring_5_FD_148621 | JGI IMG/M metagenome (GOLD analysis project Ga0206126, IMG submission 148621) | Pelagic subsurface seawater microbial communities from Kabeltonne, Helgoland, North Sea - Helgoland_Spring_Bloom_20160412_1 | ecosystem: Environmental > Aquatic > Marine > Epipelagic ...
TACTTCTAGTCTCGTCCCTATACTTCTAGTCTCGTCCCTATATTTATTAGGGGTATTTAACCTGTAACACTTATATTAATATTTATAAATAAAATACCCTATAAGGTATTACATTAAGGGGGGGGGGACCTTACTATCTAAGAGTCTTATACTTAATAGTATATTTAAGGGTTGGGTGTATTATGAGTGGGTTATAGATCATACAATACTACGTTTATATATTGATTAATTTTTCTAAAATACTTAACAGTTAAATTATTTAATATACTTGACCTGATTATTGTATTCTCAAGCATGAGTAAATAATTTAACTGACGTTTCGATATCAAATGCTAAAGTACTTAGTATTTTCCCGACTTCATAATGAATTATTTTCGTATCTTCCGGACTATACCCTAAATTAATTAAATCTTTATTAAAACTATTATAGAAATTTCTATACATATCATACATAGGTAATTGGTCTACTAATAGGTAATCTTGTATGGGGTAGACAAAGGTGTATGGGTACTCAATATAATTATTAGTATTTATTAAATGACCTTCACTTATAAAACTAATTACAAAGGGTAATAATGCTATTGGTAAATCATAACTTGTAGTGTAAGAAATATTAGACTCCTCAGTTAGACAAAGGAGTGTATCATTTTTAATCTTTCCCGTAAGGTTAGTTTTAAATGAGTGTGCTTTTGATAGTATTTTTGCCTTATCTATAGATTTAGAAGTCATATACATGATACAGTTAGAGTAGTCAGAGGTGCAAAAATCATTTATTTGAGGGATGGTATAATGTAGGGTTTTATAATTTTTAAGTACATCTGAGTTAAAATTAAAGTTGTTTGAAGTTACAGCCTGGAGTCAACTTTGTTGGGCTGTGGGAAATATATGAGTTTTGAGATTTTTTATTAATGAGGGTAATGACATTTATAGTAAATTTAGACTAGTATTAAGGGGGTTAATTTTCCCGTTCTTGTCCTATCATCTCGCGAGTAATAAAATCTTCCCTCTCCTTTTCAGATTGGTAAACTATTTTAATAGTTAATATAGCTAATAAGTATCTTCGTATATAATTATTATTAACTACATTACACTCACTTTCTAAATAATTATAATCACCGCGGGAGTAATATTTAAACGCCATAGGTAGTTCTGCGCCAGTATAAGTCTTAGCATCTATAAGTTGTAGGTCAGACTCAGTTGGTCATCTAGGTGACATACCCCAAGGCATATACTCATATATACGAAAATTCAAGCCACACTGTAATTCAAGGTAATTAAAGTCTCTATCTGAGAGGTTTTTATCTCAATAAACTTGAGTTATACACTTAGTTTCGTTATGGTTTAGATTTATAGCGAAATATAACCGTACTAAACCAACATCAACAGTGTACTTAAAGTTACGGTTTTCAGTATTTCAAAGAACTTGTAAATAACCATCTTTTAATTCTATTGGGTTATTATATACAAATAGTATTGTTCGTATTTCTTCAATAGAGTAGGGTTTATATTGTGGTTGTAGATCAGCAGTAAAGTCTTTTCTAATATTACCTCCACTAAATACAATATTGTTAAAATTATAATTATTTACTAGTATATACTCAACATCGTTATAGTAGTTCTGCATATCATAAGTACCCATACTTCTTAAGTCTGAATTACCATTAGAGGATTCAAATGAGAAAACTAGGCCTGACGGGAGATCGTGATTAGTATAATGCGTTGATTCTAGCGTAATATTAGAAACAATTAAGAAAACTGCAAGTCTTAGTGATTTTAACTTACTTACTGAGTTAGAATAACCTAAGGGTAAAGGTAGTTTAACGTAATTTATAGCATCCCTACCCTGACCTTGTCAGTCCTGGGGTGCTACTTCAACTAGGTAGAGTTCCATTTTATTTCTATGTGTAAGATTATCTTCATGTGATAACATATATATTAATTATTTAATAGGGTTGACTATTCTCGTCTTTAGAACTGTACTAATCACATAATACTATAGTTTCTATACAACTACTCAACATTTAACAAAGCTATAACAGCATAAAAATAGTAGGTTACGTATAAATTATTTACTATTGTAACTATTGTATTATACGTAGTTATATTTATGTATTAGTTAATTTTTCTAAAATACTTAATACTTAAACTACCTAATGCACTTAACCTGGTTGTTATATTCCCAAGCATGAGTAAATAGTTTAATTGATGTTTCAATATTATATATGTTACCTTTATTTTCAAACGCTAAAGTACTTAATATTTTCCCAACTTCATAATGAATTAGTTTAGTATCCTCCGGACTATACCCTAAATTAATTAAATCCCTATTAAAATTATTATAAAAGTTTACATATATATCATACATAGGTAAACCATCTATTAATACATAATCTCGTATAGGACAAGTGAAGGTATAGGGGTACTCAATATAATTAGCAGTACCTATTAAATGACCTTCACTGATAAAACTAATTATAAAGGGTAGTAATGCCATTGGTAAATCATAACCTATAGTATAAGAAATATTAGACTCTTCAGTTAGACAAAGGAATGTACTATTATTAGCCTTTTCCATAAGGCTCTCTTTAAATGAATGTGCTCTTGACAGTATTCTGACCTCTCCTTTAGGTTTAGAGGTCATATATATAATATAGTTAGGGAAGTTAGAAGTAGAAAAATCATTTATTTGGGGGAAGGTATAATGATGAGCTGGGTACTTTCTAAGTGCATCCGAATTAAAAGTAAACTTATTTGAAGTTGTAGCCTGGAGTCAGTTTTGCTGAGTTGTTGGGAATATATGAGTTTTAAGATTTTTTATTAATGAGGGTCATAACATTTATAATTAATTTAGGTTAGTGATCAGAGGGTTTTAGTCCTCTTGTTCTTGCCCCATCATTTCACGGGATATAAAATCTTCAGAATCTTTTACACGTTGGTAAACTATTTTACTACTTAAGATAGCTAGTAGATACCTCCGTATATAATTATTATTAACTGTACTACACTCACTTTCTAAGTAATTATAATCACCACGAGGGTAATACCTAAACGCCATAGGTAATTCCGCACCAGTATAAGTATTGATATCAATAAGATGGGGGTCAGACTTAGTTGGTCATCTAGGTGACATACCCCAAGGCATATAATCATATATACGGTAATTTAATCCAGCTTGCAATTCAAGATAGTTAAAGTCTTTATCTGAAAGGTTTTTATTTCAATAAACTTGAGTTATACACTTGGTTTCATCATAATTTAAACCTACGTAAAAGTATAACCGCACTAAACCTATATCAACAGTATATTTAAATCTACGGTTTTCAGTATCTCAAAGAACTTGTAAGTAATGATCTTTTAATTCTATAGGGTTATTGTATACGAACAGTATTATTCGAATCTCTTCAATAGAGTAGGGTTTACAGTAGGGTTGTAGATCAGTAATAAAGTTTTTTGTAATATTACTTTCTCTAAATATAATATTCTTAAGATTATAATTATTTTTTAATATATATTTTAGACTACTATAGTAGCTCTGCATATCACGAGCATTAATACTTCTTAGATCTGAGTTACCATTAGATGATTCAAATGTGAAAATTAAACCTGATGGGATTGAGTGGTCATTATAGTGGGTTTGGTTTGGCATATCATTAGCTACAATTAGTAAAACAGCTAGTCTTAAAGATTTTAACTTACTTAATGATCTATTATAGTTTAAAGGTAAGGGTACTCTAATGTAATTTATAGCGTCCCTATCCTGACCTTGTAAGTCGTGGGGTGCTACCTCAGTTATAACAAGTCTCATCTTGTTTATACGTATAAGGTTGTCTTCGTAAGATAACACTTATATTAATTATTTAGTTAGGTTAAGCGCTATTACCCCTAAGGGTTATAAATAAAACTATACACAGATAAAATACCTTGCAAGAGGCCTTATTACTTAAGGTTCTCGTATTTAAATATTAATTAGTCCGTATATATAATAAACTATTACATTTATATGTTGATTAATTTTTGTAAAATATTTAATACCTAAGATACTTAGTTTATTTAACTTGATTATTATATTCCCAAACATGAGTAAACAATTTAACTAGTGTTTTAATATCATAGATGTTATCCCTATTTTCTTAACTTCACAATGAATTAGTTTAGTATCTTCGAAGCTTCTTATTAACACTACTATAAGAATTTTGATATATATCATATATACGTGAACTATTTACTGGTAGATAATTTCAGGTAAGGTAAGTAAAAGTACAAAAGTATTCAATATAACTACTGGTGCCTATTAAATGGCTCTCACTAGTAAAAATAATTATAAAGGAGTGGTAATGTTATGAGTAAGTTGTAACTTGTAGTGTAAGATTTATTAGATTTTACAGCTAAACAAAGGAGTGTATTATCATTACTTTTTCCTATAGGGTTTGCTTTGAGTAACTGTATCTCTAGTAGTGTTTTCATCTTCCCTTTTCATAGGTGGGATTATCGTTTATTTGGGGGAGAGTGTAATAGTGGGTTGGATACTTTCTAAGTATATCTGAGTTAAGAGTGAGCTTATTTGAAGATATATCCTGAAGTCAACTTTGTTGAGTTATAAAAAATATATAAGTTTTTGAATTCTTTATTAACAGGAGTTATAACACTTACGATTAATTTAGGTTTGGGTTAGGGTTAATCTTCTTGTTCTTGCTCCATCATCTCACGGGAAATAAAATCCTCAGTATCTTTTATACGTTGATAGACTATCTTACCACTTAAGATAGCTAGTAGATACCTCCGTATGTAGTTATTATTAACTACGTTACATTCACTTTCTAAATAATTATAATCACCACGTGAATAATACCTAAACGCCATAGGTAGTTCCGCACCAGTATAAGTATTAACGTCAATAAGGTATAGGTCCGAATCATTTGGTCATCTAGGTGACATACCCCAAGGCATATAATCATATATACGGCAATTTAAACTAACTTGTAATTCAAGGTAGTTAAAGTCTTTATCTGAGAGGGTTCTATCCCAATAAACCCGAGTTACGCATTTAGTTTCATCATAATTTAGACCTATATAAAAGTATAGCCGTACTAAACCCACGTCAATAGTATATTTAAATTTATGGTTTTCCGTATTTCAAAGAACTTGTAAATAACCATCTTTGAACTCTATTGGGTTATTATATACAAATAGTATTGTTCGAATCTCCTCAATAGAGTAAGGTTTACAGAAAAATTGTAGATCAGTAGTAAAGTTCTTTGTAATATTACCCTCCGTAAATACAATATTGTCAAAATTATAATTATTCCTTAATATATATTCAATATCATTGTAATAGTTCTGCATATCATAAGTACTAATACTTCTTAGATCTGAATTACCATTAGATGATTCGAATGTAAAGACTAAACCTGATGGGATTGAATAATCAGTGTAGTGGGTTGAGTCTGGCATATTATTAGCTATAATTAATAAGACTGCTAGTCTTAAGGATTTTAACTTACTTACTGAATTAGTATAACTTGAGGGTAGGGGTAATTTAACGTAATTTATAGCATCCCTATCTAGACCTTGTCAATCATGAGGTGCTACCTCTGTTATAACAAGTCTCATTTTATTTATACGTATAAGATTGTCTTCATGTGATAACATATATATTAATTATTTAGTGGGGTTAATTATCCTTGTCTTTTATAACTATATTAATCATAAAGTACTATAATCTCTATACACCTACTCAACATTTAACCAAGCCGTAACAACATACAAATAGTAGGGATAACCCACTATAAAGGGGTGACTTGTATTCTTCGTTTGGGGCTTTATGAATAGTCTTAGGATTATACATATGCTTACTAGGTCTTTCGTTTACTATCTCTCTGTTTTCAAAGGTATCATGTAGTTCATGGACATAATCAAAATACTTACCCATATGCTTATGATTATGTATAAATGCTTTTTTTCATCAATGTAACTCAAAGGTATATACAATATCAGCGTTTATGTCAAATCCATTATAAGGTTGGTTATATCCATAGAAGTGTTGTAATCGGTAAGGTCTATTAAAATAAGGTAATCCGATCTCTAATTTTCGGAATACTGGAGGTCGTCCCGATAATAAAGCATTGGGGTCATCAGCTTGTGAACAGTATATAAATTGCGCGTTATTAATTAAGTCAGGGTACATTACTGCCATAGCTGCTTGATAATCTTCAAGTGAACTATAAGACGTGTACGCACCGTGTCAGGTATATGGTGTGGGGCTTGACCTATAAAATACATAATCACCTCATTTTCAGTGGTAATAAAATGTAGTGGTAGCTTCTCAATCAAATCTATGTTGGTAAAGGTCTATGCCCAGTAAAAGTAAGTCTTTAATTACAACTGGTAATATAACCATAATTTATATAATACATTGTTAGTGTTAAAGGAGTTAACTCCCTAATGTAGTTAAAGTTAAGTATAATTATAAGTACTAACGGTACCTCCACCGCTTAAATAAATAATTAATTCAACATTTATATACTTTAGTTATTGACTGGGGGTATTTTTTAGGTCATAGTACTTGATGATTAATATTAGAGTTTGGGTTAATAAATTTAAAGTTTTTAGGTGGGAATAAAAAAAGTAAAGAAAAAGTAAATAATAACATATAGTGAAAAAGGAAAATAAACCAGTTATAAAATTCAGGTATAAAAGGTAGTTCGGTAGTATCTCCAAAGATCTTTAGACTTAAATCAAAGTTATCTAAAGTATATTTAAGGTTGTTAGTTTTTAAAGTTAAGGAGTCATTTACATTTTGAACTTTATTACCTGCGGCCTCTTTAAATCTTGGATTAATAGATTTAACGGGGGCGGATTGAGATACCGCCTCTATACCCGTTTTACCGTTATCAAGATTTAGTATAGTTCTTATTTCTAAAAGATCTATATTATTTTGGTAATTATCTGTACATTGACTTACCTCACCCTGAACAGTAGGTACACCAAAAGTAAAAGCAAGGGGGTTATAAAGTGAGAAGGCATAAGGTTCCGTAGGGAAGCAGGCTGTTTGTACACTATATAAATCATCTTGTACATGAAACCAGTAACTATTACTAATCTTGTAACATCATAGATTATATATCTTTGAGTACTCTGTATTAAGTATTATTTCACTACCTCAAGATGACTGAAATGGGCAGTTATAAGGAGTAAACCTATATATATAAGTAAACTTATACATATTAGCTGATGTGAAGACAGGAGTTCCGTACTTATACGTACCTAAACTTAAATTGTACATAACATAGAACTTAGGATGTATATCTACTATACTTAATATATTATAGTGAGATAGAATAGAGGGTACATAATTAGGGGGGTTTCAATATGCTGATAATTGATTATATATACACTTTAAAGTATTTAATATCATAACTTATAATAGGTTTTATGTAGGGGAGGGTTGAGTATTTTTATTAAAGTTAATATATATGAATTACAGTCAAAGAGACTGGGAGTATTATAAGTTACGTACCTATAATTATTAGTACTTAACTAATAATAGCCTCATCAATTAAATATATAATTAGTTTGGTTTTTGGATTTCTTTTGTAATAAATTAGTATACTTAACTAGCCTTAGTACTAGGTAAGAAGTAATACGTTTTATAGTAGTTAGTTTAGGTTTAGTATTTATAAATAAAAAGAGTAAGGCAGTTATAAATAATAATAAGTATTGTAAAAGGAATATATAATTATCTATGTATTCTAATGTGAGAACTGTGGGCGTGGTATCTCCGCAAGTTTTAAAACTTAAATTGTAACTATCTAAAGTATACTTAAGGTTATTCAGTTTTAAATTTGAAGAGTTATCCATACTTAAGGCCTTATTACCTTGGTCACCTCTAAAAAACTTTGAGTTAGTAGTTTTAATAGGGGCAGATCTAGAAACTACCCCTATATCTACATTATTATCATCTACATCTAGTATAGTCCCTACTACAAAAGGGCTTGTGTTATTATTAGGGTTAGCTCAATTCCTAACATTAGATACTCTACCGAGTGTAAAGGCGTAGGGGTTATGTTCTGAGTTAAGATTTAAACTATCAAAACTCTTAACTTGTATAGATAAATTAGGTTGATATCAATTGGTGATTTTATAATGACGTAGGAAATAACTTTGGTTCAGTATTACCTCAGACCTACCCCAGGATTGGAATAATCAATTATGGAAGTCTCAATTACACATAAAAGTGTTTGGGCGTATATATATAGGAGATATAAATAGGTATATACCTTGCTTTAGATCATAAACATTATAGAACCTATAGTGTAGGTCTGGTATATTTAGCACGTTATAATGGGGTTTTATACGGCATAAAAAATCTATAGTGGGGTTATCTTCTAGGTTACAGGAATTTCAGTATGTTTCTATCTGCTCATAAAAATACTTTAAGGCTAATATCATAAGTTATTAAGTAGGTTAACTACTTATCTCTTTATATCTATAAGTAATATGTAGTTAAAAGGTGTATATAGGGCTATTTTTAGCGTTAAATAGTAGTCTTAATTGGGTTTATTCCTATTAATTGGCACTTTTAATTTAAGGGGGTTTAAAAAAATCCCTTTTGCCACCTCCGGTGGCTATAGCTAGGCTATATAGAAAGTTAATATAAAAGAACTACCTTATATACTAACGGGGGGGGTATGTATAAATTTTTTATAACATTTATATTAAATAGCTCTACTTGTAAAAACGGTACGAAAATAACGTAGTTTCCCAGGATAGTAAATCTAATTGGTTTAGATCTGTACTTGATGAATCACCCATTCTTGGGTTTGTTAACCTTAGGTTATAAAATGATTTACGTTGTATAAAGGAAAGACGGCTAATTTCAAAGAAATAGAAATTTAAACGTGTATTAAATCGTCCTACTCCAAAATTATTTCTAATTGTTGGTTTAGCTTGACGTACACTATCATATATCATCATAAAGAAAGCAAGTAGGGCTGTAACACTTAATAAATGTCCAGCTGAAGCAATACTATGTCACCCACCAAATGCAGCAGGGTAATCTAATACTCGACGTGGATGTCCACAATAACCAAGTCATAACATAGGTATAACAGTCATTAATTGACCGATAATATAGTAAACGTAGTGTATATACCCATATATACGACTATATTTTACCCCATAAATAGCAGGGAAATAGAAATAAAATGCAGAAAAAATACCTATCATTGCTGAACCAGCAAACATGACATGGAAATGACCAATAACATAAAACGTATCATGGAATAAAATATCCATACCTGTATTAGCGACATACATACCTGATACTCCACCACTAACAAAAAAATAAACAAAAGTAAAAGTGAAGAGGAAGGGTAATTCCATAACAAAAACACTATTTACTAAAGTTACACATCAATGCATAAGTTTTGTAGCAGCTGGTACAGAAATCATAACAGTTAAGGTACTAAATAACATACGTGTTGTATGGGATAGACCTACCATATACATATGGTGACCTCAGACAAAAAAACCTAAGAAGGCGATTGTATACATAGAGTATAGTAAACTTCCTCTAGCTGAAACACGCTTACGTAAGTAAAATGACATAATAGTGTTAGTAAATCCAAAAACAGGGAGCATAATAACATAGACTTCAGGGTGTCCAAAAAATCAAAACATATGTTGGAAAAGTACTGTATCACCACCACCTGAGTAATCAAAGAAAGAGGTTTGTCAATGTCTATCAAATAATAACATAATAATACCTATAACTAACATAGGGTTAGCAGCTACCATCATTCATGAGGCAGTAATTAAACCTTCGGTAAAAAATGAACGTGCATCACGCATTTTACGATTATTTAATGTAGATAAGTAACGGTAGGTTACTAAGAAATTAGCTGAACTAACAATTGAAGCGTTTAGTACAATTAAAACTCCCATTAAACCAATATCAGTTTTACCTATAGCAGTAAATCTAGTTCTAGCAGAGAAAGGGGTAATCATTGCTCAACCTGGTAAAAGATCTTTAGCATTCCGTTCAATAGATCAAACTAGACCTTCTTCACCAGTAAAACGTCGGTAAAGGGTGTTCTGATGTCTAGCAGCAAGTAACTTACACCGTCAAGCTTCTCGGGTAAATTTTAAATCACGTCAATTAGCTAAGATACGTTGTTGGGTTGAGCTTGAGTTAAACATTTTACTAAATTTTTGGTTTAAACTTGGTAGTGCAACTCAACGTGAGTTCATAAAACCGTTATTGTTTTCTAGCATTGAGAAGATATTAAAAAAGTTGTCCATTGGGGTTACATGCGCTGAGTACCAGTTATCAACCTCAGCTAACTGTAAAGTTAACTTATTAACAAAGTGTACGTTGTAGTTATTAAACGCATTTTTTAATAAGTCATTATACTGGTCAGAGTAAAATCAAGGTGCTTTTCTAATACCTCGGGCTACTTCAATGTACGAAAGTACTAATGAGGGATACAATTGCTCTCAAATACCTAAATAGTTACCACATTTATAATCATAGCTGATTAGTGGGTTACTAAACCGTAAAAATCTTCCATAAGTAGTTGAATCAGAGAATCTCTCTTCACCTGCAGAAGATTCGGGGGTTATAGCAGAGGTTTGGAATTTTGTTGATTCTTTGGATGATACTAAGGACGTATATATACTGAAATAGGGTTGGTTAAGGTTAAGGTTTGTGTTTAGTGTAATAGTTGTCATAGTATTAGGTAATAGGTTAATAAGAGTACTTACTGAGTTTATAGTTAAGTTAGCTATAGAGGTTACTAAGTTATGTAGTAGGACAAAAACATTATAATCCCTAGGTAATAAATAGGTTACATTATTGAGTGGGGTTCAATCTGTTAATTTAAAATTAATTAAATATGTTCATACAAATGAAGCGGAGAGGTTTGGTAAATAGTACATAAAGTTAATTGTCATAAGGTAGTTAGATAATCTTTCTTCAAAGAAGTTTAAATTATAGGATGATAATAGGGTTTGGGATTTAAACTTAGATACATCTGTAGTTCCGAAATTATAAAATGTGAATATATCTGGTTCTATATTTTGAGTATTATTTAATTTAAACCTAACACCAATCATCGATTCATTAAGTAGTGTATGGTGATCGTTTGAGTTTACTAGATCATTAAAAAATCGACGTTTAAGAATACCTTGTAATTCACGTATATTAAAACAGTTCATTCGTTGATATCGTCTATCAACACATACTAATTGACAGAGCATTATTAACCCTCCGGGTAGAAATCAAAAAGCTGCACTATTTAATCTAGGGAAGGCAACATCATGTACACCTAGTTGGGTTGGGAGTAAAAAGTTCCCAAATGCACCAAAAATTACAGGCATAATCATAAAGAAAACCATAATAACACCGTGAGCAGTTGCTATACTTAAGTATTGTAAACTGTCACCGGCTAAAACTCCTACTCCAGGGTAGGCAAATTCAAGTCTAATTATTGTAGCTAGACTCATTCCAGCAGTCCCAGCAACTAATACAAAATTAAAATAGTTTACTGCAATACGTTTATGGTTTGTTGTATATATTCAACTATTTAAAGCGTAGCTTGTTCGGGTTTTAACTCAAAACATCATAACAATTAGACTTTGTGTTAAAGTCTTTGTTGAGGTGTAATCTGAAGTTATGGTATATTTATTTCTAAAGTTAGAAAAGGATTTATCGAAAATAGAATTAAAGAGGTTTACTAGACTGAAAGAGTTGGTAAATTTCATAATTTATTATAATTAGTAGTATTTAGAGTTTGTATTATTCAATTTTTGTTGAAACTTTGTTGCAAATTTAAACGTATTCTGTGTTCAATCATTTAGATTAATAGAACGTAGTAGTACATTCTGAACTAGTATTATAACTAAACCGAGTCCAAACTCAACAGCAGATAAAATAAGAAAAAAGAATGTAAGAGATAATAGATTTAGGTTATCAAAGACTAAACCACTAATTAAGGTTAGTATATATAAAGTAATTCATAAGAATTCAGCAGTTAGTAATAAGTGTAGGGAGGTGTTAACGTTTATTGTAATACTAGCAAAAAGTATAAAAAATAATAAGATAATAAAGTTTATATCACCAAATGTCATAATGTATTAAGGGTTTAGTAAGTTGACTTTTTGAAGTAGGATGGTTAGTTGCGGTATATTTGAGGTAGGCATATCATTAAAAATGTAAGGGGTTATTGCTATAGTAAACGCCTCATTAACTAAAGTTATAATACCTAGAGTCACTAACATATTATAAAGTGTTGAGTAAAGGAGAGATGATAATATAATTACCACTAATGCTTTAACAACTATATATTGTATGCTATTTTTATTCGCTTGAGTAGGTGTAACCCGGGAGTACTTTAATTGAAATATTGAGTGTACACATACCTTATTAATATAAACTGGTATTACCTCAAACTTTATTTTACCTATCTCTAATTGTTCATTCATTTTTTTTTTACGCTCTTGGTTCATATACATACTATCGATTATTTTTTTAAATTTCATAATTAATATTATAGGTTAAGTCTTTTATTTGTAAAGTAGACATCTTCTTTGTAGGATTGATTAACTCCATGAATTTCAAAGATTACTAAATAGAAAATAAAGAAACCTAAAGCAATTCTTGGGACTATCTCAAGAAGGTACACAAAAAAGAATACAAACTTACCTCATAAAACAAAGTAGGTATAGAAAAGGTCATTTGCAAAATCATTCTCATCTTCTAATAAAAAAGAACGATCATCTTGATTATCTAAGGTAAATAATAAAGTTCCGTGTAACGATAAAAAAAGTTCATTTAAATATTCATCGTCATCAAAATCTCCAATAAATATATAATAAGTATCGAAAACATCTTCAGTAAAATCATATACATTTACTCTAAAGAATAAAGCATAAAATCTTATAACAACTGAGAAGGTATTAAGGATATCTGATTTAAATTGTAAAGCTACAAATTTAGAAGTTCGTCCTCCACCTTCAGAACCTGCTAAAAAAGCAAAATAATGGATTGAATGTTTATACACAAAGTATATAAAAACTATAGAAAAAAAATAGAAAATACTTGTATCTAAAAACTCAATTGCCTCTTCTTGATCATCATCAAATGTTAAGATAACTACAGATCAGTATAGTGCTACAAAAACAATTGTTTGTAATACTGTTTCAAACTGTAAACGCATATCTTTAGCCATTGAATAGAAATAATAGTAGAATCTTACAAAATGAAAACCCATAGGAGTTGTTCATTTTAAAAGAAGGTTTGTTAGGAAACAATAAACAATATATCAAATATATACAATAAATAGTAAATAGTAAACAATTCCTTCACCATAAAAAAAGTTTAAGTTATTCGTATATGAGTCAAACACTGATACTACGGAATAATTTAAAACATTGTTAAAATAGTAGGTTGTTATATAGTCATTAAATAAGGTAGATAACTCAGGTGCAATTAAAAATGTAGTACTTAAAGTTTCTTGGTACTCTGAGTGTAAAAGTGTTGATAAGGGTAAGAAACATGTAGTAAGTTGTAAAAATGAATCATTCATGACGTGGAGATATAAAGTACTAGGTAAGGTAGTAAGTGTGTTAGTATACAAAAGAAGTACGTCTAAGTGGGAAAACTTAATAACTGTATCGAAAAGTACGTGCTTATTTACAAAGGATGATTGGGTTACAAAACTTGGTAAACTTCAATCCATAGTAATTAAACTAGATGTTTTTTCTCAGTTTAAAGAATCTGTTAATCACATTTGATTTGATGATTTATATGTTGATACTCAGTTAATTTCATTAAAAGCGTTAAATGATTTCATAATTTATATTATATAAATAATGTATAGTAGTCTACTGTAATAACTAAGAAGTTGGTTAGTCAGTTAGGTGTATTTACAGCAAAGGAGTACTCTATAGGGTAACGTAAATAGTGAGATCCGTAACTAAAAAATATAAACGCATATATCATTAAGAACAGGTAGAAAAATTGCTTTAAAGAGGACACACAGTAAGTAGTAAAGGTTAAGGGTATTTCACTCATTGAGTAAACTCTTCTAAATAAGGTTATTCAGTATATATATAGGAAGAATAAAGATAAAAAGACATACAGATGGGACAATAAAAATGCTGATGCATAAGGACCATCATTTTTAAATCAAAAAACAGTCTTAACGTTATGATACGTAAAATGATCTTTTTTAGCTGTTCCTCAACCTCACCTTGAGGGTTCATGACTTAACTGAATATAATCAATTGGTCTAGATTGTTGATATCAGGTAGGGTTTGTAAAATATCCAAAAAAAGCCATTATAAAATGGGTATATAAAAGATATCCTATAAAAATATTTATTATTATTATATGTACTAGGGATTTTTTTCAAAATAATCAACGTACACTAAATTGAAGTATAATCGCGTACATTAAAATAATCGAGTAAACAGATATAAATTTAAAGAAGAATAGCCTTGTATATCAATGTCATCAAGATACTACAAACGACAAATTATAATTAAGTTCGTAATAGAACGGGACAATAACTAATATGATTGCTGCACCGAAATTTATAATATAATAAAGTTCCATTAATCAGAATGTTTTATACCAAGCAAACCAAACTCTTTTATCACGGCCGGTATAACTTCCATAACGGCTTACAATTAAATTCTCAGCAATTCAAGCAAATACGAATAGGAACAGTATTCAAGTTTGTACTAAACTTCACTCAATAGGTTCCCATATAGGTTCGTCATCGGTTAAACAAGCATCGATATACATAATAAATGTTGAGTAGTATATATAAAATAGGCCTACACCAAAAAAACGAATTATTATCTGATTTAACTGATAATTAAAGTACGTTTGGTGGAAGTTGATTAATACATCCCGACCCAGTACAAACCATTGTGTAATTTTATACTGATTTATAGGTGCTGAAGTTGAAGGTATAACAACTAATGAAGTACGTATTGAAGCGATTTTACCTATTTGTGAAATTAAAAACGAGTATATATTTATAATACTAAATTGATTTAGGGTTAGTTTAGTAGATAAATTAACTAGGATACTTAAGATACTTATGTAAGAGTTATATATATATAGTCAAAGAGAGTATAACACTTATATTAACAGAGTTTAACTTAGTATAAATAATAAAAGACCGCCAATATGCTTGTCTAAGGCTTCTTTGTGTGTAATTAAACCAAATGATGTACTTAGTATAATTGTTGAAGCCCCTATCGATGTGTACAAAATACGTAAAGCTTTATAGGAGATAGTATAATGTTTTGAGGGTGTTGATAATAGTCTAAACGATTTAAAAAAGGGTGTATTATTATACAAAAATATAGTTAACCATATAGTATAGTTATAGTTTTTTTTACAAGGGTTATTAGTGATTAAAAACCTATGTATACAACCTATTTCAGCTAACATCTTAATTATCATTATTGTTTTTCTAGTGTAGACAACTTTACTTTGTGGATTTTTTTGAGCTAAAGCAAAGTGTACGTGGTTTTGTATATAAGATGGTGAATACACGTGCATAGATTTGAGTACACAGGGCTCGAACCTGTACTCGCTAGAGTCAAAGGCTAGTGCTTTACCGATTAAGCTAGTACTCAAGAGAATATATAAAAAAAAAGCGTTGTTAATTTTGTTGTTGTCATTTATTAGATAGCATAAATCAATATCCTTCTGAATAATTAACTGTTGTTCATTTTATAAACATATTAGTAAAAATATTTAGAGGGGATAAATATGTTACGTAGAATTGTGTAATAATATATAGTTTACTATATAATTTGATTAAGTACTGAGTTAGGGTTAAATTTTTTAGTAGATATAATATATGCTCAGTATTCAATGATGAATTGATTAAAATAGGAAAATTAAAAGCATTGAGGATAGGAAAATAGAAAGGATTAAGCTTAAAAACTTAATTCACCCTATTTTAGTTAAAAAGTCAAACCTATACCTTGGAATACCTCCACGTACAAAAACTAACAAAGCAATTAATAAGATAAATTTAATACCCATATTAAAGATTGCTGAGTTTAAGTACTTCATATTAAAGATAATTCAAAATGAATTATGCATAACCATAAACGTAGTCACAAATAATGAATAAAATCAGATAAAACAAGATTCAATAAAATTAAATACTTGAGGGTATTGGTATTGTATGTAAAAAAATCCATCCTGGATAATATCAATAATATTAGCTGAAATTAGGTAATCAAGTACTCACATAATATATCAAATATTTTAAAGTTATTACATATTTTTAAATAAGTAAGAACATAGTAGTGTATAGGGGTTGGTTAGTTTAAAATTTCCAGTTTTAGTATTTTGACTAAAACGTAAAACAACGGAGGTTACTGTAAATCCACTTAAAATTAAACCACTTATTAGGATAGTGATTCCAAAACCTTCTGCAAACTCTACAAGAAGATGAGCAAATGATAAAAAATAAAGATTTTTAGTAATTATAAAGTCGAGTAAACAAAGGGTTGGGTATATGAATTCAGTAAGTAGTAATAGTTGAAAATCTTGCATAAGGTACTGGACGTGTATCAAATTAAATTTTTATATAAAAAAATTCTTAATTAAGGGTGTTTTACCAGCTTGCTCGTTGGAAGCCAGGGATTACTGATTTATATGATTCGGATCTTAGTGTAAATCTTCCGTAACGGGTTTTTTTATTAACGCTCCAAACCCGACCTGAAATAACACAACGATTACGTACTTTATTAATAGATTTATTTTTATGAAATGTTGACTGGTAGTATAGTGCTTGATACCGTTGTGAGTAAGGTACAAATTTATTTTTTTTAACTGATTTAAAAATTAGTTGTTTTACTTCGTTTTTTAAAAATAAGTGACGTTTTAGATTATCTATATTTTTTCATAAGTCATGACGATCCATAATATATATTTACAAACTAACGATCTACATCCCCGAACACAATATCTTGGGAACCTAAAACTGTTACTAAATCAGCTAAATAGTGACCTTGTACCATACGTGGCATAATATGCATATGATGGTATGCGGGAGTTCGTATTTTACATCGGTAGGGTTTAGATGTACCATCTGAGATTATTGATACACCAAATTCTCCCTTAGGGGCCTCAACAGCATTATACGTAAAACCTTTAGGTATACGAATACCCTCACTATATGTTTTAAAATGGTTGATTAAAGTTTCCATTGAAGTATATTTTGTAGTTTTATTTAATTGATTTTTTTTTACTTGATGTAGAAAATCAAAAAAAGAAAAGGTATTAACTTTTTGAGAAGAGTTTGTAAAGGAAGTATTATTAGTAAGGTTACTTAAAATTTGGAAAACTATATTGACACTTTCGTACATTTCACGAACTCTAATTAAAAAACGGTCATAACTATCCCCACGTTTACCTAGAAAGCTGTGTATAGAGAGAAATCAATAAGAAGCATACGTCTCTGATTTATAAAATCGCATATCTTTCTTTATACCAACACTTCGTATTACAGGACCTGAAGCTGAATAAGCAACAGCGTCGTTTATATTTATACTACCAACACCAATTAACCTAGTCTTTCATATACTATTTGTAGTTAATATTGCAAATATCTCTGTTAAGGACTTAAAACAGTCTCGAGCAAATAAAGCAACATCTAAAAAAAATTGGTGGTTTAGTCCAGTTCAGTCTAAGTCGTTAGGCCTATAGAATGCAGCATGCATTCGTGCTCCAGATACACGTTCATAGAATTCCATTAAACGCTCACGTTCTTCAAATGCTCAGAATAGTGGTGACATATTCCCTACATCTAATGAATGACATGATAAAGCTAGTAAGTGGTTCATAATCCTAGTAAGTTCATCAAAGAGGACCCTTATCTGTACATATAGTGCTGTATGTGATGTTGTTTTTAGTAAGGATTCTACTGCTAAACAGAAGGCATGTTCTTGTGTCATCATAGATACATAATCTAATCGATCAAAATATGGTATGGATTTTAAATAAGTACGTTTTTCGATTAACTTTTCAGTACCCCTATGTAGGAAACCAACGTGAGGATCAGCACGTTCAACAAGTTCCCCACTAAGTTGGACAACAAGTCTTAATACTCCATGGGCTGCAGGATGTTGAGGCCCAAAGTTTAAAACAAAACTTTTAATTTTACGCTCGGTATATGAATTTTGAGGAAATGGTGGTTGTCAAAAGTTAAAGATTGAAGATTTCATAAGTTATTATGTAATATATTTTCAATTGTATAGAATATATGTTGAGTTACGTAGGTCAGGCATATCATCAACTTTATGGTAGTATTGTGTATATGTGTCTGTAAGTATGAACGTTGACAATGTAAAAAAATCTACCTCTAGGTAAGGTTTAACATCGGTATTATCGTAACGGGTTTGGTATATTCAATTAGGGGTATAATAACTTTGTTGTTTCTTATTTTTCATTATTCTGTATTGTAGTGGTTTATTTTTACGGTACACTAAACGTTTAAATTTACGTATCCTTAAGTTAGTTCAGTTTAAGAATCAACGGGTTATTATATAGTACCATAAAGAAACAACTAGTTGTAAAAAATCATTCTTTATTAGAATTGTATTTATTGTTGTAGTTACACGACCGTTTAAGTATATAAATCCGTGTGAACTAAAAAGTTCAGTTGTTGATACATCAGGGAGTAGCTGTGAGTAAACTATAATTTTATCAAGAGTAGATTCAGAGTATGTGAGTAGGTACTGTGATGATAAATGATAGAACTTAATTAAGTACTTAGTTAGTTGCTGCTGGTACTGAAATTTAACATTTAAAGAGGTTTTTAGTGCAGATCTAACTTGACGTCATATCCTTTGGTAACCAGGTTTAAAACGTATTCGAGGTATACGTACTTCGGAATGTATATATAAGTCACTTACATCAATACCTTTTGTATTATAATCGAAGGGATAGTACACATTACGTAAATTATCACTATAGGTTAAGGTTTGCTGGTTAGATTCTTTCTGAAACATATGTTTTTTTTTAAGTATAAATTGGTCTACAGTAAATAATTGGTAAAATAGTCGGTATGAGAATTTATCAAGGGATGCTACTAACTTTGTAGATTTACTAAGTAATCGAGTTAGTACCTGCTTTTTACGACGTATTAGTACATTTTTTTTAGACTGACCTGGGTAAATAAATGAGAATAATTTTTTTTTAAACTGGGATTTTAGTTTATGCGGGTAGACATTTTTCCGTAACACTTTAGAGATAATATTAATACCACCATTACGTCATATAAAAGATTTTATAGACCGAGTTAGGATCTGTAGGGGTGAATTGTAACTTAGTAGTTCGGTAGTTATTAACTGTTGTTTACTATAAGTTACGAGTTTAGGTGACGTAAATCTAAACCTATACATGGGTTTGGGTTGTCAAGAATCGATGTAAGTATTAGAATCCTTTACTACAAAATTTTTTACTCAAAACTGCTTCCTATACCAGCGTAGTAACCTACTATTATAATATTTACGTGTAGATACTAACAACTTAGTACTAATTGGTGGGTTAAACCCAGTATGCTTTAAAGTAAGTAGTTTTATTAGATATTTTCTCTTTCGCTTAATAGTTACTTTACTAGATTTATGTAAAAAGTTAGTACTTAATGGTGTTTGTTTAGGGTAGGCCTTTAAAGTAATTTGTAGAGACTTTTGTGAATATGTAAATGATGGGTTAATAGATTTATACGCACTTACTATAAGTGGTTTATATACAGTATCTTTACAGTTAGTTTGGTTTTTTTTCAACATACGAATTTTACCACGTCGTAAATGTTTTAATTTTATACGGCTTACAGAAGCATAAGGTGCTACCGATGAGGTTCGTACAAAAAGATTATACCAGTGGGAAAAACGTTGTAAATAATTACGTTTATTAAACCCTACTCGAGTATGTAAGAAGCTATAGTAACTGTTTAGGTATTTTAAAGGTAACCTAGGCTGTATATAACTTGTTACAAAAAAATTTCGTGGCCGTAGTATAAGGGCTAGTACTTTGTTTTTTGTTAGTCGGGTTAAATTTAAATCGAGTTTCTTAAAACTACTTACATTCAATTTAATTTTAGACGTTTTTTCTTTACGTAAACTTAGGGGGGTGAGTTTATCTCAAACGGTATCCATATAGGTAAGTTGTAATTCTGAAACGCGACTACTAATTAAATTATAGGTTTGTGAGAAAAAATTATTCCTATAAGTAAAGTAAAATAAGTGGAACCATGTTGAAGTCAAATGATGTTTAAGTAGATTAAGGTAGGGATTTGCAGTAATAACTTTAGAGGGAGTTTTAGAGATAATCATACTTGATTTCATAATTTATATTTAGAATCATTTAGATTTAGTTTGTATTTCTTTGTCGGAGGCGTTTTTTTTCTTAGATGGGTATTTTTTCTTCACAGTTTTATAGTTTACCTTTTCCAATACTTGTGATAAGTTCGCTTTACGCCTAACTTCAACGAGGAAGTAACGGAGAACTTTATTATAGTTATAACTATTTCAACCATTTGATCATGTTCGTTGTCCACGTACAGGCTTTCCAATAGCATGACACCTACCACGGTAGGATCGTATTAAGTAAAGGCGCATTATAATTAAACGTAGTAGGTCTGTGTACTGATTATTGACTGTGTGGACTTGAGATAGGAAAATATTTAAAGGTTTAATAATTATTTTTGATGTTTCGTTTTGATATTCAGGGAGTAATTTTGTTGGTATAGGGACCAGTAGGGTAAGTTCAAAGCGTTGGTTAAGGATTTTTTTCACCTGAGTTGATAAACCGGGAGTATTTGATAATAGGGTTGGTATAGTCTGGTTTGTGTAGAAAAGTGTTCCACCAAAGAAAAATCCTTTTGTTCAGTAAATCTGTAATACATGTTCAAATTTCATTTATTTTTTTTTCTTTTTAGTTTTTGATTTAAAAAGTGCATATTTACGGTTTCAAGTTAACTCACCGAACTTAAATCCCATATTCCATATATTTACATTTCTGGTAGTTCATTTATTACCTGTATGGATTATGATTTCATATGTTAAAAAAGTTAGGGGTATTACTGAGCTACGAGTTCTAATTCGTTTTTCTGAAGTATGGTGTACACTGTTAGTCTTTATCAAATACATAATACGTCATATTTTAGGTGAAAAGTAGTTGAGTTTTAGTTTTTGTGTATGACTAGTTTTATTAAAATAAATTACTCCCATAAATTATAATATTTATTTAAACTTTGTTGTTTTACCTCAAGGAGTCCGTTGGTATTTAATTGACTTTGCTCGACCTCCGTGGGGGTGATCAGTTGGATTCATAGCAACCCCCCTCACAATGGACTTATAACCTTTATTTTTACGAAAACCTGCAGAGTTATTTTTAAAATCACGATTAACAGGTAGTGCAATTGACCCTAAAGATCCTAGAGCGTGGGTTGAGAAGATTTTACGAACCCCCGAAGGCAACTTAACTAAGGCAGTATGGATCCGTAAATCCATCTTAAGTACAATTCCGAAAACCCCCGTACTACGAATATACTGGACCCCTTTATAGGGTAGTAACTCAAGTAAGGAGATTGGTTTATTTTTAGGTAGATACATAATCAAACCAATACACTTAACCAGAGGTATAATACTTTGTCCATTTAAATAACGTTCTAGTTTACTTAAGGACGAGTGGAACTGATTTAAGCAAAATAGTTTGTGTTGTGATGTAGTAATTAAGTGTGTAATTATACCAGATGATAAAAAAATAACTGATACTAGACGGTGAACATGTTTATTAAATATGAAACTGGCTATAAAGAAAATATTACGTAACCGTAATGAGTAATTAATTGTCTGTAAACGTAGTTTTGAACTACGTTTACCTCGAGTTCGTAGCACTTTTCAACCATGTCGACTACGTCCAGCATTTCATTTTTTAGAATACCATAAGGATTTATACTGGAGTTGTAATGGGATTTGGGCTTGATATTTTCAAACTTGGGAAGCTTTTCCCCGGGATGAGTTAATTCGCTTAAGCGTGTACATGTTATTAACTAGAGGTGTAAGTTTATTTAAATTCATAATATATTACTTTGATGTAAAGAGAGTAAAATTAGTATTTTATATAACTCTAGTATTTGGGTTAAGGAGTTATTATATACTACGTTATATAAATTTTGTACAACATTTTGTTGGACTATAGATGAAAGTTCTAACTCGTTAAAGAGTTGGTTATCATAAATACAGCCTACAGTATTAACCTCTTTTAGTATATCTATAGAGTTACTATTTGAGGATAAAATATTTAAGTACCTTGTTTTACTATGTGTATTAACTTTAATTTTATGTAGTGTGTTTAATAATTGATTTGTTATTGTTAAGGTTGAAAAGGACAACATTGGGTTAAACAGGTTTGATTTTTTACTAATTACAAAAATATTAGGTATCGTTAGTTGGTAGTTGTGGGTGCTTAGACTTTGGTAGTATCTTAGATATTGTCTATACTTTATATACTGTAGTGATCATTGTGCAAAGATACTAAGTAGGGTTAGTCAGGATGTTTGTCGTTTACGACTAGAATCCTGTTTACGTACAAAAGATGTACCATATCGTTGGAATTTTTTAAATCTAGTTGTCATCCTAAAAACCTTAAATGAGTAACATTTTGTTAATACACTTAAGGATTGGTTGACTAAAAGGTTGTTTTGCGTTGTTAAATATGATCATTTCCGTACCATTCAGAGTTAGTACTAAGTTCTGATAGGGAGAATCCAATACGGCTTTGTAGTTGAATTAACCCGTACAGTAGTGCTTCTGCTGTAGGTGGACACCCGGGAACATAGGTATCGACTGGGAGAATACGATCACAACCTCTAACTACTGCGTATGAATAGTGATAGTACCCACCACCATTAGCGCAACTACCCATAGATAAAATCCATTTAGGCTCAGTCATTTGGTCATATAAGCGGCGTAAAACAGGGGCCATTTTATTTGTTAAGGTTCCTGCAACAATAATTAAGTCTGATTGCCTAGGTGAGGCTCTAAAAATAATACCAAACCGGTCCATATCATATCGACTTGTAGCAGCATGCATCATTTCAACAGCACAGCAAGCTAATCCAAAAGTTAGTGGTCATAATGATCCAGCCCGTGATCAACCAATAAGTGTTAATGTTTTTGAAGAAAGTCATTCTAATATCATAATGTATACTTAACGTCGGAGGGATCGGCGTATATGGTTAGAGAAACCACTTGGCCTTGAAACCCCGTAAACCGAACGTCGTTTAATTTTTCCTACCATAGGTGAAAAGTCATACACACCTCTTATTGCAGTATAACCAACTCCAGGTAAGTCGTTTGCACGTCCACCATGAACTAATATTCTATTATATTTAGTACATAAGTAGCCTTTTCCGGGTAAACGGGCTGTTAGCCTAAGACTATTATTTAAGTTTATTTTAGCTACGTGCCTTATTGCTGAGTTTGGTTTTTTTGGTGACATTGTTACTACCCGAGTTACAATACCTTTAACCTGAGGGGAACGTTTTAATATTGGTGTTCGAGACATAACAGGGTACTTATACTTTAACCCTGGTTTACGGAATTTACGTTTACGTAATGCGGACTGTTTACATGTTGCCATTTATAATAATTCTTTAGATTACAAACGCTTGTCATGAAATACCTAATCAGTACATTAGTAACGGTACCCCAAAAAATAATAAACTTTCACGAGTTGTTAAGTCAATGGGTAAGCGGTGCATTAAGCTTGTAGAGTAACTAAACATAATATTCATTCATGATCTAAAAAAGAATGTGGGGCCGATTAAATATAGTAATAATAATAAATAAAGAGCTATAATCGGGAAAAGATCAAAGAAAAAACTGAAAAATAGGAACTCAGCAACAAAAAAAATAGACCCAGGAAAACCTAAAAATATCAATGTATTCAATAGGATTGCTAGGAAAAGTTTGGGGCATAAAAAATTTAAACCACTAATTTCAGTAATTAAACGAGTTTTAAATCGACGAGCTACAGCATCTACGAGTAAAAATGAGTTTGTTGATAAAAGTGCATGACTAATAAGCATACAGAAACTTGATAACATTAAATTAGACTGACCACTAACTACACATATAGTAAGTCAGTGCATTTCGACTACAGTTGAGTAGGCAACTAACTTCTTTAAATCTATTTGGTAAAATAGTTTAAATACGGCGTCACTTACTCCTATTATAAGAAATGGGTAGACATATAAACATGTGGGTTCGAGTTGTAAAGTTAATAAACATTTTAGTAGACCAAAAAAAGCAAACTTTACTAAAACACCGCTTAAGAAAATAGAAAAATTAGTTGAGGCCTCAACATGAGCCTTAGGTAATCACCCATAAAATGGTCAAATAGGTAACTTAACACCAAAACCAGCTAATCAACATAGAAATAAAAAATTAACTTCAAACGACGAAAGATAATAGTACGATATTACTGAGAATTTTGAACTATTACAAACCATAAAAAGGTATAAAAGTCCAAATAATAGAAAAAGAGCACCAAATTGAGTTCAAAAGAACATTAAGTAGGCAGCTTCAACACAACGTCGGGTTTTAGCAAACTTATATAAAATAAAAAAAGAAGGTACTAATAGCATTTCATATGCAAGGAAAAAAAGAATAATCGAATCAGTAAAGAATATAGTATAACCGGAGGCTAAAATTAGCTGACAGTAAAACATAAAACTCATTAATTCATCCTTGTTATAAGATAGACAAAATAAGATTGATAGTATAGTAATTAACATAAAAACATAAATAAAGGGGTAGTAATAGACTTCGATTAAATTTAGAGAGAGGGAGGTTGTTGTAAAAAAATCATTATTAGTAAATAGGGATAGTAAGGAGATATCCATATCAAGGGAAGTATTAGACAGTAGGATCGTATATTGATAAAAATCTAATGTATAGTTAAGTAGGAGGAAAATAATTAGTAGAATAAATAAAGTATTAGTAACAAATAGTTTTGATATTAGAATATTAGTAGTTGTCCTATACAGTGCGGATAATGAAAACATACGTAAGAAAAATAAAACTAGAAGAAAAGTTAATGAGTTAAAGAGAAAGTAGTATATATAACCATACCATAACATAAATTATCAAAAAGAGTAGTAAGAGGTTTGGCGTGAAAGGGAGAGGGGGGTATTAACTTTACGTTTCACACGTGTTAAAAACCGGGTTTTAGCAGGTAGTCTATGCTGTATTTGACGAGCAAAGTAGTATGCACGACCTGGTCGTAAATTTTTAAACTCGAATATACTTACACCGGCAGGTAATTCAATAAATCAACTAGCTAGCTTACCTACCCCTTTTCCCATACGGGAACCCTCAGTCTTTTTACTTAAGGGTAGGTGGGGGAAAAGATTAAATCAAACGTACCTTGATGTTTTATCGAATTTTCGCGACGATTTTTTTAAAAAAAGTTTCATACGGAATATTTGCTTGTTGTTTAACCTTACAGGTTGTAATAATTTTAACCCGCACTGCCCATAAATAATTTTATTATTTTTGGGGGTCCTAAAAGTCCGCCTTTTAAAAATATTTTTGTATAAGAATTTACGAGGACGTAATAACATTTATAATTAATTTAAAATTCATAAAAAAATCAGAGATATCTCATCAAAGAGAATGAAACCGCTGATTAATATAACTAGTAAAGGTATTGAGAGGTAGAAAAATACTAAGATTAATCTCTCGTTACCTACGTAAGGTACTTGATTAGTTTGATAATTAGTTGAGTGTAGGAAACGTATATTCTGTATATAAAAATAAAGACTTAAGAAGACTATAACAAAGAATAGTGTATAGAATAGGGAGAAACTATTTGCTATGTTGAGGATAAATACGAGTAGTTTTGTAAAAAAACCTGCAAACGGTGGAACTCCTGAAACGGAAAAAAGAATTACCGTTATTAGGAATACGTTATAACTTGAGAAACTAAAGTTATTAAATGCGTATAGGGTTTTTAATTTAAGAGTTAAGACAGATAACATAACTCAGAATAAAAATGCTAATGTAAAGTTGTATACACTTAGGTACGTAAACATTGAGTGGAGAGGGATTATAATATCTCATGTTGTTAACATTTATAGATTCCACAGTGTTAAGTTGTTTAACTTTCAGTTAATACGAAAATAAGGACTTAAACTACGGTTACTATAAAGTTTTTTTTTTAACGTTTTTCTCATAAGTAGGAAATTTACAGGCTTGTTTTCACGTCTAATGGAGTGTACTCAATCTTGTTTATGTTTTTTATTTTTAGGGCTTTTTACAACTGCCATTTATAACTTTAGAGTACGAGTAATATGTCAATATAGTGAGGTGTAGCTAATGCTAGAAAAACTAGTAGTGAATTCAGTATACTACTAATTGCTAAGAAAGCTTTTATATAGTATGTTTCACAAATAATAAAAAATAGAAAAAAAAGACCTATTAAAACAAGGAGTCAAAAAAAAATAATATAGAAGTAGAAAATCTCTGATAAAGAAGAGAGTAGGAAGTGAATAACAAACAAGTAAAACGAGGAGTAAAAGAACACGATATAGAAAAAGAGTGTATACAAAGGTAACCCTTTGAAGAATGTAGGTTTTCATATAAATAGGGGGGCTAAACCACATTTAACAAAAATAGAAAATAATAATACGAATCAGATTAGACCTAATGAGAATATTTCACGTGTCGTATTTACATTAACAAAAAAAAGAAATATATACTCAGCTATATATCAATCTAAGGTAAGCATCTTAAAGTAAAACAGGATTAAAAACACAAAAAGGTTAAGGGATGATACGAGTGAGATCCAAAATATATATAAAATTGATTGTAAATACGTGTGGGGGGTTGACTGTTGGAAAAGGTGACCATAGTTTAAATTTAAATTCCTATAAAAAAAGGTGGAAGAGAATGTTGATGTAATAACAAGTATAAAAATTAAAGCACCAATAACTTCGATTATAAATATAACGGTAAAAATTGTATTAGCGTAGAATATAAATATTATTCAATATAGAAAGTGAAAAGTTACAATTGTATAGTCATATATTTCACGTGAGGTAAAGTAACTAGTTGAGTTAAAAATTAAAAGATATAACCAGAAGGTGATAAGAAGTAAGTAGGTAATCTTAAGTTGGAACGAGGTAAAAACTAAATGCCCAAACCAGATAGATAGGGTAGGTCCAACCCAAACGTTATTTAATACAATTAATAAAGCTACTGGGGTTGAAATAACTCAGAATAGGTCAAATGAGTTAATAAAGCTAAAATATGTTTTGGATTTACTAATTGTATACTTGGTGAATGAGTGGAAAATAGGTAATAGGTACGTTATTAGGGATATAATTAGTAGTATATAACTAATTAAAAAGAAGAATGAGAAACTTCAAATATTAGAAAAAGTTAGAAAAATCATAATGTATACTAAGTTACGTAATTATAAACGATCTGGGATAAAATAAATAAACCTATATATACAAATAACACGTGTCAAACCCAAAAACTTCAGACACCTAACGTACCTACAATATAAATATTAGTTAAGGGATGGTAGACATATGTTATAGTATTATAAGTTGTAGTAATATAAAGTGTGGAAGTGGATATCATTCAGACAAAAATATACCTACGCCTGGACTTGAACCAGGACCCTTAAAGGACAAGGTTTTAAGCCTTGCATGTCTACCAATTTCATCACATAGGCATTTAATTTAGTTTACAGTTTTAAAAACATTGGGTCCTTAGACGGTAAAATAATCTTAAAACGTTTTAGTAGGAAAAAGTTTGTTTCAACAAAGGGTATAGAAGTTTTTAGGGATAATATTAAGTAGGTTAATTGGTTAACACTTGGAACTTTTATTTTAGTTGGAAATGGTATAGAAAATGAAATTACAAGATTGAAGAACTTAAATTGGAATTGTTCTTGTGAGAAAGTTTTATGGGCCATAGGGGATTTAATAAGTGTTGTTTTATGCACGCTTGTTGGTTTAAATGCGAACGATGGTTTACTCGTAGATGAGTGATTTCTCTGTATATACCATAGTCACGTCATTAATAAGTATGATTGTTTCGCAAATATTTTCTTAGTTTTTTTAGATTTAAACGGACTTGTGGCGTTGTTTAGTAGACGTATATTTGTGATTTTATGAGGGGTAATTAAAGACACAAAAGAGAAACTATATTTAATTTTAGGTAACTTGTTTTGTTTTGTATAAAACTGTAGTAAGTTCTGGGTATTTACATTCATATATCAAGTTAGAAGGAATCGAACCTACATTATTGGAGTGAAAATCCAATGTCCTAACCGTTAGACGATAACTCGGTAGTAATTTTATAGTTTAGATAGCAAATACTAGAGCAGTTCCTCCAAAACAGAAGAAAGCAAAACTTTCAACGAAAGCAAACCCTAAAGCAGCATAAGTGAAGAGGGTATCTTCATAGTCAGGTGCATAAGAAACACTTTTAAGTAAGGAGGCAAAGATTAAACCAGTTCCAATAGCACAACCGGCTAAAGGTAGGAAAGTGATACTAATAGCGATAACTTTAGCAGCTTTAACGAATAACATTTATACATCCGGTAACATATACCTATATAAATAGTGTTAGAAGGAGTAGGGACAGAGATAAACTTAATACGAAAATATAATTAGATCAGTTAAACCGTACAATTTCAAAGCTTAGGTATGAAAAGACAATTTTAAATAGGTGTTTTGATTTATAAATAAAAGAAGTAAAAATCATAATATATTTTAAAGTTGTACGGTAACAGGGTTTTGAATTAAGGTATCTTTGATAGGGTCATAGTACATTTCCTGTACCCCAATTGTAGGGAAAGACTTTTGAAAAGGGGCAGTTGAGTCACCATATTGAAGTAATAGGTTACGTAAATCCTGCTTACCCGTAAATATAACACCATGTAACTCAGCAACTTCACGCTCAAGTCAGTTAGCTGCGGGGAATAATTCCGTAATTGAAAAAAAATTAGAATTGAGGGTTGTTGTTGTTGATTTTTGACTTCCAAAATTATTTATTACGAATAGATAAAATCGATCACAGGTCTGTAATGAGTGGAAGTTATAAACAGTTACAATAGACTGACTTTTGGATAAGTTTTGACTAAAAATATTACTACGGTTGTGACTAACCGAGACATTCGAGTTTATCTCATAGGCAAATATATCCACTAGTTGACTAAGGTAAAATGGTGAGGCTAGTTTTAAGTGGAGGCTAGTATAGTATAGGAAATCCTTATGTAAAAGTATATTAATATTTTTAGATTTATTTGTGAAGTTATTAATAAATGTGAAGTTAATTTTATCAAATAAGTACTTAAAGTATAGTTTAAAGTTAAATGACATGTTATGTTTTGGACTGGACTTGAACCAGCGACCCCAAGATTTTCAGTCTTGTGCTCTACCAACTGAGCTACCAAAACTAAATCATAAATTGAATAGGTTATAAATTAACTTTTAAAGTTGTTGGGTACATAGTTACAATTTAGGTGTAATTTATTAGAGGCATTTGTGGAGGCATTCACTGTATTTAAGGCGTGTAAATCGCTTTGCTGTAGTAAATCGGTAAAAGTTGTTGATATAAAGAAGTTACGAACTGAACTAGCATTAGGGGCCGTAAAATTATCACCCTCTATACTAGGTACAGGTGTATAACCATAAGTTGAGGAGTAAAGGGAGGTGTTAAAGGTAATATTACGTAAAAAGTAAGATTGGAGGAGTGTTAGTTTTAAGTTTGTAGTTTCATTAGTACTGTTTAGGTTTTTATAAGAACTTAGATTAGGTGAACTTACAATAAATTGGTTAGGTAGTTGGTTTAGAAAACTATAACGTTGGTTTAAAAAGAAGCGGCTCGTATCAAAGAAATTAAAAACTGACAATAAATTATAGTTGGGCGATAACTTATTAAACAAGTCGGTTGTCTTTTCTGCCTCTAACCCTGATAGCTTATTTGAGAGTCAGATATTACTATCAATACTTGAGTGCGATAGTAAAGGGTTTTGTATAAAGTTTTTAGCTTCTGTTAATTTATTTGAGTCTGAAATAAAATTTTGATTACTTCAAAAATTTCTAGTAAGTCAACGCTGTTGTTTGGCAGTGTTATTGAGGTTATGGGTTAAAGTTTCAGTTAACATTGGATCGTTTCGAAACGAATCCTCCTTTATATATAAACTTTCGAGGTTAGTAGAAAATGCAAGCGAGCTTGAAAAGTTACAATTTAAACTTGAGCTTAAGGTGTAGGGGGTTTCAGTATTTAACATACTTGAGGGGTTGAAAATTTGGGAATTATTTGGTAAGGTTGATAGGAAATTAACTTTACCTAAAAAACCTGAATTAACATCTAGGTTATTATTGGGGGTAGTAAGTGTTAAGGCATTACATGTATTGTTCAGGTTATTGAGGGGTAGTAGGGTTTGTTGTAGGAAAAATAAATTAGCACTAACGTTTGCACTACTTGTTAATGTAGTATTTATTTGTATGTTACGGGGTATATTAACTAGGTTTGGGGTTTGTTTTGTTTGGGGGGTACTACCCTGTTGGTTACTAATTAATAAAGAACTTATAGATATATAAACTTGGTAGATAATACAACCCACTAAGTAATAACAGTTGGTTATAAACTCGTTTAGAGTTTGTTTAAGGTAAAAAAAACATAAATAAGAGGCGCTAAAACTTACCCCTGAGTAGGTTAAGGTAAAGAGAGTTATCGATGTAATTAGTAAAAAAAAACCTAGTCACTGTTTAATAAAAAGTTTTTTAATATTTTGAGTCTGCATGTTACTTCATTTAGAGTTCCGGAAAACGTTACCAAACGACGAAACCGTACTATCGATTTTGTTATTCCTTTCAAAAAATATTTTTAGAAAACTATACATACTACTTAAGGTACGAGAGTTATTTCAGTACGATGACAGATAGTAATTGAAGATTTTTTTAAATTTACCCATAAATTATTCAGTTACCATTAGTTACTATAGCTGTTACCATTAGTTACTATAGCTGTTACCATTAGTTACTATAGCTGTTACCATTAGTTACTATAGCTGTTACCATTAGTTACTATAGCTGTTACCATTAGTTACTATAGCTGTTACCATTAGTTACTATAGTTTATTATATATACCTCCCCCTTAAATTAGGGGGTATGTTAACCTCACCTTGTATACCTCCCTATTTGAAGTAAGGCTAAGTGAATAAACCTTAACTACTTTGGTTTAGTAAATTTTAGGGGAGGTGGCTGAGTGGTCGAAAGCGGCAGGCTGTAAACCTGTTAGTAATACTCACGTTGGTTCGAATCCAATCCTTCTCAATTGACAGGTAGTTCTTTTAACGCCCAAAATATATCTATAATACCTTTACACGTTCTAAGTTTAAAAGCAAATTTTAATTACTGAAATTCCTATAGCACTAATTGTAGTTTGTTAAAAATAAAATATAGTCCTAAGTACCTTACTCTAAAAATATTCTCTAAATTTTTACTATTAAGGATTAATTATTATCAAACCTCACAGGTTTTTTATAGGTTTTTTATAGTACCGAACCTAAACCCAGTTATATACCTACTTTCTTTAAATTTTAAGAGGTTACGTTTTTTCCCAGGATTTAAAACGACAAAAGGTACTGACTTTACCCACCTTTCACTAGGTTTACTAAATTCTTATTTCCGCAAAGGGAAATTTTTTCTAAAATCAAAGATTGTATATCTTGCCCTTGCAAGTTTTTTTCGTAAGATTCTTATTTTTTCCGGGATTAAAACCTTTTTCTTACATATAAACCGTAATCCTAAATACTTTTTAGAGATTCTAAATACGCTTCTCGAACCAGTTATTAATATATATAGTAACCCATTTAATACAGCAAAAATTATTAATGAGCAGCAGTGAAACCCCTCATTCCTTTTTCATTCGGTTATTTTTACAAACCCTAAACCTTACGGTAAGGTTAAAGTAAAGCAGAGGGGTCGATTAAAAAGAAAAATAAATTCTAGAATTATTACAATTAATAGAGTACTAGATTAGGATAATATATATTATGTTAAAGGATTTTACATAAATTAATCATTATGAGTTTGACTGTGGCTCGGAGTGAACGCGTGCGTGGTGTCTTGACACATGCGAGTTGAACACGGTTTAAAATTAAACTATGTAGCGTAAGGGTGAGTAATATGCTAATTTTTTTCGTAGAGTTTACTTAAATAGTAAATATAAATTATATAATAAAGTTCCGTATTCAAAAATGTTAATAAGTAGTTTACGGACTTTTTTTAAAACCAGTTAAATATTTTTAAGTGAGAACTTAAAAGAGAGGTTAAGTTAATTTTAAAAGTATGAACGCTTTACGGTAATATTGCATCAAGGTAGATATTTGAGAACCAAGTCGATGACCTTTAGCTGGGTTGTGAGATTGTCCAGTCACATGGGAGCTGAAAAACATCCCACCGTTGGCAGCAGTGGAGAATATTGGTCAATAAACGAAAGTTTGAACCAGCATTTCGCGTAAGATGAAAAACTTATATTATAAGTTGTGAAGGCTATGAAAGTTGTAAAGTTTGTCCGCAAGTAAAAAAACTGATATCTATACTTGTTAGAATCCCGGGCTAAAAAGGTGCCAGCAGCTGCGGTAATACCTTGACGGGGGAGCGTTACTGGTCTTTACTGAGCGTAAAGTATGGCTAGACGGTTTAAGAAGTTATAGAATAAATCAAAAAGTAATAAATTAATCTATAAAACCTTAATACTTGAGAATAAAAGAAGTTTGTAATACCTATGATCTAGAGATAAAATATTATCAGGTTATCAGGGATTCTCGAAAGCCTCGGCAGCAAACTATTTTAATTCTGACGTTGAACCATTTAAGTACAAGTATCGAATAGGATTGGAGACCCTAGTAGTTTGTACCTTGAATCAATGGGCATTATATGTAGAGATATGTTTTTTATGTATACGTTAACGCTTAAATGCCTCGCTTGGGGAGTATGGCTGCAAAGGTTAAACTTAAACAGATTGGCGGGAGTTTGTTTGAACGGTGGAGCGTGTGGATTAATTCGATAATCCGCGCCTAATCTTACCAACGTATTAAGCTAATTTTTTGTATTGTCTAATGGCAAATAACGTTAATTAGTTAATTGGTACTGCATGGCTGTCGTCAGTCCGTGTTGTAGAATGTTATATTTATTTCCTCAACGGACGTAACCTTTAATATAAATCTCAAATATCTATCTCTATTAAAGATACAGGTTTTTACCTGCTTAATAGAATATTATTTTATTTATAAATATAACAAAGTTAATTAACTACATTTTGTAATATAATCCTAATCCTAATCTCTTGTTAACTAGTGTAATAGTATGTACTTTTAATTTCTTAAAAGTATACCCTCCACTAAATTAACTTTTTTTTATGTATTTTATACGAAATAATTAACTTTGGGGAAGTGAAGAAGAAGTCAAGTCATTATGGTCTATATATGTTGGGCTTCACATGCGCTACAAGGGTAAAAACAATGAGTAACAATAGTGTAAACTAAAGTAAAACTCTAAAAATTACCAAAGTTCGGATTGTAAATTGGAACTCATTTACATGAAGATGGAATCGTTAGTAATCGCAAATTAGTACGTTGCGGTGAATGATCTGTCAAACTTTGCACACACCGCCCATCACGCTCGAAGAGTCGTGCCGGCTGGATATTTTACTAATTTTTTACCTAATATATTTTAATAAAAAATATTTTTAACGAATTATTTTTTCTTAATTAAATATATAAACCTAAGTATTATACTTAATCAGATAGGAAGTTTGTAAATTAAGGAGGGTATGGCAATTTGAGCGAAGTTGAAACAAGGTAATGGTAGGGGAACCTGTTGTTGGAGTACACATAATCTAATAAACTAAAATATTTTTTCCTAAATAGTAAGAATCCCAGCATTAAGTGGATACCTTGATACTAAGTTATAAACGATGATTAAGATCGATAATTATTTAGAGCTCTTCATTAAGTATGGAAAAATAATGTAAATTTAAATAAAATAATGAATAGAAACATCTTATTAATTATTTTACTAATATCAACTGAAAATAAGAAAGTAGCGGTGAGCGAAATTTTTAAAGCCTATACGTTTTATTAGTAATAATATGTTTGAAAACATAACCATAGACGGTAAAAGTCCGGTATTATTTACTAATTTATTAAGGAGTATAGTTTAATGGTAGAACAACGGTCTTCAAAACCGTATGCGTGGGTTCGATTCCTGCTACTCTTGTTTTATGAAAACCCCATTAATAAACTCTATTAGACAGTATAAACACATTTGAAAAAAAACAGAAACAAGCTTACGCCCTAAGAATCTTAATACTCGATTTAATTTAGGTAAAAAAAATTACCGCCCTATATTCATCAAAAAAATAAACTCACTGCCAAATTTAAATACAGCACTAGATACATTCAACTACTTACCAAGTACTACTTATCATAACTACTATAACCATTTACAGCAGGTTTATTTACAAGACGTGAATACTGCTAAAACTTTGAAATACTCTCCTTCTGTAATAGTAAATTTTTACACTAAAGGAGTACACACTCCCACGTTAAATACCCCCAAAGATGCTATATCCCCTGTAAAATCTGTAATCCTGAATTTAACAAATTCTAATATGTATTACATAAATTCCTTAATTGATTATTACTTATCATTCTATGTATTGTCTAAGTACCGTATTCATTCAAAGAAGGCTGCTATTATTATTGCACAAATTATAGACTCAGGTCATTTCTCTAGAAGAACTGTCTATTTATCGAATACCCAATCAACCTCCCTAAAGTATAAAGCAAAATTAACTAACTACCTTAATCTACTAACGCCAACACCTTATAACATAAACCCACTACTTATCCTATCCCGTACTCCTGTACCGCTTGACTTTAATTTTCATAACGCTAATTATTCAAAAAAAACTAACACTGTGAGTACTCAAGGAAATATTACTAATTTTAGGGCTTTAGAAAATTTACTTACTAACTTTTTAAACTTAGCTTGAGGCCATAGTAAGATAATTAAACCTCAAAAGCACTTATTACTTCTTAGAAAATACTTTACCTTAAAAAACTGACGATTTAAAAAAGTAAGCATATTAAATAAATACCGTAATATTTTTTTTAATCTAAGAAAGTTACATAAGTCTAATTTACAGGAATGTATAAATTTCCTATGGCAAAAGAAAAAAAATACTTGATCCTCTAAGCGTAAACTAGAGGTACAATTCTTTAACTCTTTTTTAAAACTTCCCTTAAGATATAAAAAAGTTTATAACGCCCTAAAAACTATTTTACCTATAGATACTAAAAAACTCTCAACCTTTATCCCCTTTAATTACCAAACACTAAGTTTAACGCAATCTAAAAACTATAAACTAAGTAATTTACTAAACTCTATACTCCCTTCCCCTACTGTAACCTCAGTACAACTATCACTTCTTTATATTTTACAACCTTGACTCTTAAATACATTTACTAACCCGGCTATATTTAAAAACAACGCACATTACATACTAACAAGATACAATATACCAATTAATTTAAGCTATACAAACTTACAACCGCATAACTGTTTCCGCTATATTACATCTAAAAAAATACTTAGCTTATTTTCAACAAATAAAATACGCGAAGATGTAATACCCCTATACTATAACACCTTAATTAGGTTTATGGAGCATTGTTCTGGGAAAAAAATTTTTATACAACTTTACCCATTTCTAAACCAAAACGTTACGTATGACTATATAGTTCGTTATAAAGCCTGAATTACACGTATGAAATCCTATGAGCGGAGGTTAGGTCATAAATTTTTCTTCGAAGAGGCTTTACATATAATGCATCTAAGCTTTACCCTCCGGGACTCTGTCTTATTTAGCTCTTGGTTAAAAGCTATGATCCTTCGAATAAGTTTTTGAAAAACACGAACTATTTTCCGGTTCCTTCGGTACCTATTTTTAATATACTTTGTTCATATATTCCCAGAATTAAAAATAAAGGGACTTAAAATTAGACTTAAAGGTAAAATTAGTGCTGCAGGTAATTCACGTAAACGGACAATTCTATATAGAGTCGGGCAAACTTCACACTCTAAACTTAACCTACGTGTATCCCATTCTAAAAATACAATTAACACTTTTACTGGAGTTATGGGATTTCAAGTATGACTTTTTTACTAAATAGTTACCTAAGTAGGATAATATTAATAACTATTTTTGGGAAATATGGGAAATCCAATTATTACAAGATTAGGTTTACAGCAGTTTTGACACCACCATTGATACTCAGATACGCATGTGAGTTCAAATTTACAGCAGGATAAGCTATTTGAAAATTTACTAAACTTATATCTAACATATGGGTTAAATATTCGGGAAAATTTATTTGTACATGAGTACTGGTACGGTAACAGTAAAAGAATTAAATCCTTAAAGATAAACTATCCAAAAACACTACATAGTACTTTCTACCGCAGGTATTATTACTTGAATAATATCGTCGGTATTGAACATAACTTCCTCTTACGTAATAGTACCCCTGAATACTTCCCCCTAAAATTATGACTATTTAAATTTAATAACTGAGTTATCTTAAATGTAACGTGATTTAAGCCTATGAAGGGTAAAAACCGAAGTAATTATTCTTTTGGTTCGGCAAGTGCTGCTAATGTTCTACATAAACCAACCTCTAAATACCCTACTAATAGTAGATTAAAGTTACTGTTATCATTTTTTTACTTTAATATATCAAGAAAAAGTAAAGTGTATACTTTTTAGAGAATTGACTATTACTATAATTGTTACCTTCTATAAAAAATATTAATCAAGTTTTAATACAAAAAAATTATTCTACTCACCGTGAAAACTACTACAATCTATGATATACAACAGAGAAGTATTTCCAGTATAATATATACCATCAAAATTTTAATAAAGTAATAACTAACCGGGTAATTCACAGTAAATCCGATAACTATATAGTAGACAGTTGGGAGGACATCCACGATGAGTGATTTATACACAATAAATACAACCATTTGTCATCCCTTACCTTTTATGAATTTTTTCTTGAACACCAAATTGATATACCTTCGTGCTTTAAAAAATCACATTCTCTTTTACGACCCCAACGAGAACTAACTATAATGAGTTTTATTACGTATTTTATGCGTCATGGCTTAAAATTAAAAACCCAAAACCTTTTTATAGCCTCACTTCAAAATTTTTTCACCACACAATTTGCCCCAGCACATTATACCTCACCACTCTCCTGAAAGTTTATATATACAAGCTTACAAAACTTATTCTACCTGGATAGTAAAATGTATAGTAACTCATTCTACTATACAAATCAAGTAATTAAGTATAATCACTACCTTAGTACATCAAGTAAGAACATATCTACCTACCCTAATATGTTTAACCTACTATATAAAAGTCTTTTAAACTTTCTACCACTGTTTAGCTTTTATATATATAAGGTTGATAAAAAAATCTTTAAGAATACTCGTGGAAAGTCCGGTAAATTCACTTTTATTTGAAAATTCCTCACACCTTATAAGCGTCTAAACTGGGTTATGTATTGATTAGCTAAAGAGATTAAACTTAAGACAGGTAAAATGCTTAGTAACCGTTTTGAGGCTCTATTTAATGATATACTATTTAACCCCCATAATACCTGAGTTTTTAAAGTTAAACGATTCTCATATAACTACGTTTATCGTAATTGTCGTTCAACTTTAGCGGAAAATTACCGTACGTCAACTAAATAACTTATGAAATCTAGCTTAAGTTTGTCTAATAATTATATACATAACAAAAAAAAAAATAACCAAGTAAAAACAAGGAATTTAAATTGACAAATTAAAGCAAGAGTCCATCTAAATTATTATTCACATCGGGTACATATCCCTTTTTTATGAAGTACAGTTATTTTATCAACAGGTGGAGTAATTAAAATATACCTGTATTCCCATATATATTTTATGCATACAGCCGTCCCTATGTCATTTAAAAACTACCACTACGATAGTAATACAAGGACTATTTCTTTTTCTAATATAAATGAAAATAACTATACACGCCTATACCTTAACAATTTAAAAAAACTATTTAATTTATCTAATAACCCCTCTTTTTTAAAAATTAAGTTTAAAGGAAAGGGTTATTATATTTACAAAAATAAACGAAGTACTATTACACCTCAGTTTGGTTTTGCACATAGACATTATATATACGCCTCTTACGTTTTCGTAAAATTCCGAAGTAAAACAAGTATTGTACTTTATGGTACGTCAAAAACAGATTTAATAAAAATTGGTTTAGAGATTAAACGCTTACGTCCAATTAATATATTTACAGGACGTGGTGTAAGGTTTAATAAACAGATTATATACAAGAAGACGGGTAAAGTCAGTTCCTATCGTTAATATATATTATGCTTGAAGGTCGTAATCTACGAAGAGTTTTATGAGGGTACCACCCAACATTCCAAAATTTAGATCTTGTAACAAATTGAGGATGAAATTTAATTTCATTATCCTCAATGGTTTTTTCCTACTTAAATTTTTTTGTAAACCGATTAATTTTACCATTTCAAAGTGTAACATCTGTTATTGGATTTATGCTACTTATTTGTATTATCATGCAACTTTTATCAGGTTTTTTCCTTGCCTGATATTATATGCCTGAGCCTGGACTTGTTATTGAATTACGTGAAGAGATGTTTAATGATACACGTTTTGGTGCTGAAGTTTTTTATATGCACGTTAGAGGGGTTGATACATTAATGCTACTATCTTATATGCATATCATGAAAAAAATATACCTTAAAAACTTTGTTACATCTGAGTCAGATGGATGAATTTTAGGGGGATACGCTTTTCTATGGTTCCATGCAATTGTAGGTCTTGGTATTTCTTTAAGTGCTACTCACCTTAGTGACCTTACTTTAACAATTATTGCTAATGTAGTTTGATCATTAATGAATAATATCTATAAAACATACTATATTATCTTTACTAATAAGCATTTAAATGTCGATCAACTTACTCGATTTATGGTTTTACATTATTTTGTTCCTTGATACTACCTATATTTAGTAATGTTACATGTATTATTCTGTCATGAATCATGAGATAGTGATAGCGGTGAAACTACATATGAAGATAAGTCAGGTACATATATTTCCTGATTTTACGATGGATTTTTAAAAGAATTCCAAGATGCTTGATATTGAAGTATTTTTGGATTTTTATATTTCTTTATGCATCACTTTAGTGGTTATACTGTTAATTATTTTTTCTTTGAACGTTGAAATATTGCAGAACTAGACGAGATCCGTTTTTATGGAGTTGCCCCCCATTGATATTTTAGAGCTTTTATGGGTATTTTAATTATTTCACCAACTCATTATGAAGGTATTATGTGAATGGGTCTTTATTTCGGACTCCTACTCTTATTACCTTTGTTATATAATCTTTATAATACTTTCCATAAATACGTAGCTACTATACCTATGCAAAATTCAATCCTACAAACTTCAACCTTTATTGTTTTTATGCTCTCTTTATATTGTGTTGCAAGTATGTTACCTTGTGGTCGTTATTATTATGAACCCGAAGGTGGTTATATTGGAAACCCTTGAGTTAAATTTTCAATGCAATTTGTATATTTATATCTCGGTTGAATTGCTCATCACCTTGATTTACTAGACCATTATATCTTCCAATGTAGTCAAACTTTTGCTCGACGTACTAATACATCTAAAAACTGAATTCTTAAACAAGTAAGTACTCCTGAACTTTCAGACGTAGCTGATAATAAAACAGAAACATTCCTTAAAAATTTTATAAGTAAATTCCGTAAATAATTTTATATATATGTTAAACTCAAGTATTAAAAACTTACAATTTAAATATCAATTCCGTAACTTAACCTATTATTCTATGCCCCCCTCAATCTTATTTGTTGTTAAGAAGCGTATAAACTTCATTTTACTATGTATTACTTTCGTGGTTTTCTTTCTTTTTACCTTAATATAATCTAAAATACATTATGGGAGATTACGAAGTAGCTTCATCTACATTATCAATATTTATATTAACAACCTTAATTTATAACTTACTAACGTTCCTTTCCTTTAAAGATATACTACGTCGGTTTGGGTTTATGAAAAATTCTCGTCGAGATTTTTATGAGTGTGGGTTTAAACCTCAAACCCAAAAACCAATAAAAGTCTCAATTCAGTTCTTAATTATTTGTGTGTTTTTTTTGTTATATGACATAGAATTAGTTTTTTTATTTCCATTTGTATCAGGTATTACGTTTTTAGGTTTATATGATACCTTATTACTAATTCTATTCTTTACAGTATTATATATAAGTTTACAAATCGATTATGAACGTCACGCATTATATTGACAGGAATAGGAAACTTTATGCTATAAATGTTATTAGTAAAACAAGTAAACCTGCATTTAAATACTCTAGCTAAGTACGTGTCTTTTATCCTAAGTGATATATCTGTAAATTTTTTAACACAGACTAATTTTATCGAAAAGTATTATATCCGAAACGAGTATATATGACAAGACGGTTTCTTATTCGATTTTTTACAAAAAAAAACAGCTGATTTATGGGTTCGTCAGTTTGTTATATACACAGGTTTTATATTTAGTGAGAGGTTTATGTTTGAAAATGTTGTACGACTATACCTTGATTATTTAATTTGACCAGGACATAGCTTATCTATATTTGAAACAAACAACGTCTCTGATATGCTTAATACAATTATTTATACATACATTTCCCTATTTCTACTATACATCTCAATCTATTTAGTATTTTATGTTTAGTAAAGTAGTTATCCCAAGTCTAAGTATGGCTACCGTCTTGATTCATACTCAAAGATGCATAGGTTCAATTCCTATAGACTTGCTTTTTTATAATTTATGCATGAAGGTGTACTTATATCCGCATTAATTGTTGTTGTTATGACGCTTTTTGTTATTTTAACAGAGCGAAAGTTATTATCATTCTCACAGCGTAGAATGGGTCCCACATTACTTGGACGTAATGGGGCATTTCAAATTGTAGCAGATCTTTTTAAAATGCTTACAAAAGAAATTTTTCTTATTCCACGACCAGCTACAGTTATGGCACCTATTTTCCTCTCGCTCCTATTTGGTACCCAATTATTATTCTCATTAAATTTTATTTGAGGACCAAGTTTATTTTTAGTAGACTCAGTAGACTCCATGATACTTTACCATTTAATACTAATTCTACTATCAAATATCTTCTTCTCAGTACTAGGTTTAGTCTCCCAGTCTAGATATGCTATTATTGGTACCATACGTGGTTTAGTCCATATGATATCACTAGATATTTTTATAACAGTTTTATATTCAATGTTAGTTTTAATATCACAATCTTCAAATTTCCATGATTTTGTATTAACACAAGCTTCTTATTGATATATAGTAATTTATGCCCCCGCCGCATCCGGGTTCATAATTGTACTGTTTTTAGAATCAAAACGGGCACCATTTGATCATGCTGAAACTGAATCTGAGGTAGTTGCCGGGTACTCAACTGAGTATAATGGTCCTATGTTACTAATGATTTTTTTAGCAGAGTACTTCCACTTAGTTATATCCGTACTACATTTTATCCTATTCTTTTTAGGTGGATGATTTAGTTTTAATATATTCACACTATTACCCCCTTTATTTTTTAGTTACCACGATTCATTACTATATTCAACTTTATTTTCTTTATAAATTATGTTTTTGTTATATGCCGTAAACTTTACGTACGTTTTAGAGACAACTACGTTAACGACTAAGTATACTTTTTTTTACTCACCACTTAGTACGTTAAATATAGACCACTTACTTGATTGGTTCTTTTTTTAAATATTTTATGAATTTTAATTTCCAACTAAACCTAATGTATAGCGTAAATCAAACCCTCACAGTATTAACTATTTCTATGTTTTTCTACTACGGAAACCATAATATTAACTGTTATGATATTTATTCTAGAGTTCTAGGAAATGAGTTTTATATTAATTTATACTACTTCCTATGAACTTCATTTTGATATATACCGTTACTTATTCTATTAATTGTTATTTGACAGTTTATTAACTATACAGGTATAAAACATATCCTAATAGTAGCAGCAGCCTTATCATTACTATTTAATGTAGGGTTAGATATACACATGTACTGAACTCTTAACACTAACCCGTATAGTATACCTTTAAAATCAGATTATTACAATAACTTACTACTTAACAGTATTAATAAATATCATCCAGGCCTGTTATATTGAAGTAGTTTGTTAATTATTGTTTATTGAATATCGTTCAATCTACACTATCTAAATGTATTCTACCGTTTTTATATAACCTCTACTGAGTTAATGATAGTACGTAGTTTTTTATGATTTGGTCCTATTCTGTTAACTACGCTTGGTTTAGGTGGGTGATGGGCTTTACAAGAAGGTTCTTGAGGTGGTTGATGGAATTGGGACCCTTCCGAAGTATTTGGTTTAGCAATTGCCTTATTCTATCTTATATATACCCATAACCGGTTAAGTAAACAAAATTTTTTAAATAAATGGTACTGAAGTTTAAATATTATTCTACTACTTCTACAAATATATTTCTTTACACAGTTAAATTTTGATTTAGTTTCTCATAATTTTGGAACAAAAATAGATAACTTTATTGACAACACAAACCTGTACACAAGTATCATACTTATTAGTTATACGTGACTGTTGTACCTCTGGTATCAAAATCAAAACATAGTAAAAGTTTTGTTATCTAGTCAAGATATATTTAACCTAAAACCTGTTAAGTTATTTAGGATCTACGTTGTTGTAATTACGTGCATCTTTTTTTATGAATTTATTTATAGTTTAATACCCCTTTTTAATGATTTCTTATGGAAACTACTTAGTATAAATATCGCAAACTCTATATTAATCTTTGAAAAATATAATTTACAAATTGTATACTTAACTCTTTTGTTCTTCTGACAATACCATCAGACTTTAGCATTATTTTTAATATATACTACCTTTAGTTACTGAGTATTATTAGTGTTTTATTTGGCACCTCCACGTAAAGTAATACTAGTTTTACACTTATTTATTAGTTTTTTTATGTGATTAAGTTTACTAACTTTTGGGTATGTTTTCACTGAATGAAGTTTCCACTCATTACCCAACCTAAACGTAACTAACGTATTGTATACTTATATCAACCAAACCCTACTTAACACCAATAGTATGTCTTTAGATTATACACAGATTCAGTATATGTCTGGGGAATTTTGACTAAGTTGGAATACTATTTGAGTGGATACTACACCTGAAGTCTATTCTTTTATATACTACTTCACGCAAGATATATCTACCCAAGTAATGATTATAGGTTCCAAATTATTTAACTTCAGTGTTAATATAAACGACATATTATCCTGTAATCTACTACTAGTCTTTATCTTATTAATATCACTATATCTATACTCCTTTTATTCACCTAAAAAAATTATGTTTTAGAAAAGTTAATAAATAATTCGTTATTTAGGTTAATTAAACTCAAGTTTGCTTATAACATAATTTTAATCCAAAGCTTTATAGTACAGAACTTCCACTCAACTAACCCATTTAATATTAGAACTCAACGTACAACCGGTATTATACGTTGTGAATCAACCCCTTTATTAATTTTATTTCTAAAAACAAACGTATTCTATACTTATAATACTTTCCTAGTAAATATGATAGTACCTAACTTTAGTATTAAAATTATACGAAATTTCTTTATTAAACCCTTTATTAAATTCTTTAAAAGTTTAGTTTTTACTAGGTACGGCTTATACAGTAATAATTTCATTAAAAGCCTATCTTACCACACCATTAAAACACTTATTAACTTTACCCCTAAAGCACCTTATATTTTCCGTAAAATATACTTACACCCCGTAGCAATATTAAATTTCTCATTCCATAAAGACACCTATAACACCTTAATTATATATATTCTATATTTACTAACCCACTTATATTTAAATAACTTCACTAACTTTTACTTATGGTATTCATATATACTAATACCTAAGCATTTCTATATACTAAATTTCTGTAATAACTACTACTTTAAAATACACCATATTTAATGTCTATAGTTTTCCCTAATGGGATTAAAAAAACTATATTGCTATTTTTAAACCAAACTATACTCTCCCTATTTACATTCGCCCCTCTTTTACTAATTTTCCACTGTCTTTTTATATTTTTATTTAAGAGATGATTAGGTCCTATAGGAACTTTTTATGGATCCCTCTTAACTTTCTCATTTGTACTAATCCTCTCACTTAACGAACTATATCTAATCTTAGTTAACGGTAATTACAGTTTCATCGATTTCGGCCGGTGATTTTTTTGTTTAGAGTTAGTAGATTCACATTTAGTTTTCTGTATTGATAGCCTTGCTTTAATTTCCTCTTCCCTTGTCCTAACATTAACTATGTTTGCACTATATTTCGGAGTTGAATATATGTATAGGGAAGCTTTTATAAATAGACTACTTTATTTACTAAACTTGTTTGCTACAAGTGTAGTTTTTCTTTTTTACTGTTACGATTACTTTTTAATACTTTTCTCCTGAGAATGTATAGGTCTTTTCTCTTTCTTATTAGTAAATTTCTACTCCACACGTATATATACTATAAAAGCAGCTATGAAAACCTTTGTATTTTCACGTATTAGTGATATGTTTATGTTTTTTTCTTTTATACTAACAATTAATACATTTTCCACTACAGATTTATCCCTTATTTTTATACAAATACCTTTTTACGTCTTCCATTATATATTTATAGGGCAGCAAGCTCTGCATTTTATAACACTGTTCTCCTTCTGCTTAGTTACATCCGGGGCAATTAAAGCTGCTCAGTTTTTTTTCCATGTATGGCTACCTGATGCAATGGAAGCTCCAACTCCAGCATCTGCACTTATACACTCCTCAACCTTAGTTGTAGCAGGTATTTTTTTAGTAATACGTTTTTCTGTTTTATTTGAATTTACTGTTTTTACAAATTATTACCTTGTTATTTTCGGTGCACTGACCTTATCCTTTGGTTCAATTACAGCTACTTTCCAAAATGATATTAAAAAGCTAGTTGCATATTCTACAATTAGTCAAATAGGTTATTTAGTTTGTGGTTGCGGCTTTTGTTGTTATGAAGAAGTACTAATTTACTTGATTATACATGCGTTAAATAAAGCGTTCTTATTCGTACTAGTTGGTTATACTGTACATTTTTTTAGTGGGAATACTGATATGAGACAGATGGGAGGTGCATTTTTATATTCTTTTGATATCACTATTCTACTTTTCGGAACATGTTTTAACCTTGCAGGGCTGCCCTACAGTGCTGGTTTTATTGGAAAGGAGTTTTTACTTTTCCAAGTTTTACGAGATGACTTTATATCTCTTTTTGTTAGGGGATGTTGATTAGTAAGTTTTTTTTTTACACCAATTTATATGTTTATTCTAGTGTTTATTGTTATGTTTGGTCCTAAAAAGGGATTTATAGGTGTTTATTCACCAGCTTGAACTGTAACAGGGTTATTCCAAAACCTAACATTATTAAAATCCTCAAACTTAAATGTCAGAGGTAACTTAACTCACCGTTTTCAATTTACTATAATAACATCTAAATTAACTACATACTTTCTTTTCTCATTTTGAATATTCTTTTTCTTCTTTGGTGAGATATTGTTATTAGTAATTTTAAACTACTCCGTTACTATAGATACAATTACATCAACATCATTCTTTAATATTAAACAGCATATCATTTTCTATATATCCTCTATGTCTAATTACTTATCAACTCAAATAAATTTCTATATTATATTCCTTACAAGTTCATCCCTACTATACCTTATCAACCTATCTTTCCAATCACAGTATTGATTATTTAGACATACCTACTGAAACTCTATACTAACAAGTATAGTTATTGTATACTTGTACTTTACATTCTAAATCCTCTTTACGGTAGATATAGCTCAATTGGTAGAGCAACAGGTTGTGGCTCTGGAGGCTGTAAGTTCGAGTCTTACTATTTACCCTTATATGTGAAATATTACTAAATTACCTAGTTTTAATATAAACCACCTACACCAAATAAAAAATTACTATATGTTTTTCTCACGGTTTTGATCAAAGCATATTTATAAATCTATATGAAATATAGTTAATAGTAAGTTACTATCTTATATATGCTTAACTAAGTTTGATAAAGCGTCTAATTATAAAACACAGTATAGGTATAATACCTTTAAAACCCCAAAATCCCTAAACACAGTACTTTTAAAAACCTCAGAAGCTTCTAAACTATTTCAAATATACACAACTTTCCTAACACAAACAACAGTTACAACTTCACAAACTCACCCCTCACATAGATTTAATTTTATACTCAACAAGCAATTAAATATTAGTACATTTAATTTAACTAAGCTTAGACATAAATGAATAGATGCTTATCATATTTTCCATAATTTATTTTTCTATAAATTACCAGTATTATCATTCTCAACCCCCGTTTTCCGTAACGAATTACTCAGCTTAAATTGACAAATTAATAGTAAACTACGTACGCATTGGAAATACGTTTCAGCCTCTTTCTACTTAGCTCGAAATAAAGTAATTAAATCAGAATTTCTACTATTTAACTACTTAAACAAGAAAGGTTTTTATATGGCATTAGTATTTGATATTTTATACCACAAAAATACAATATTTTTACTTCATAGGAACCATTTCTACACCTTTGCCTTAGTTCCACTTCAGTGCAGCTTGTATACGGTTAATTTTGCTATACCAATTTCTAATGAAAGCCCCTTTATTAACCTCTTCTTTATTAGATTACTACTACATATTCAAAAAACAACGAAATCATCCCAGTTTAAGCAGTTATCTCAGGTTTGATCTGAATCAAAATTTATATAAATGGCACTTAAACCTCTTAGTAAGCAACCCTTGATAATTAAATCTGTCTTTAAACTAAATTGGTTAAAATTACCATTAATTAACCCAGTAACCCCCCTACTTACCTTATATAAATCCCATAATTATATTAATTATATAACAGGTTTTAATAAGAGTTTATTTTATAGTTATAAATATATGTGTATGTATATAACTTATTGTAAAAAGTATACGTACTCTAGTTATAAATGTAAAATAACCTCTAAACCCTTAAGTAACAATGTAACATCTCTACTGTAAGTTTTAATTTTTTAGTATTTTTAATTAAGGGAGTATAGCTCAATTGGTAGAGCAGCAGACTTTTGATCTGACGGTTATGGGTTCAAATCCCATTACTCTCAATATGCGTTACGCAAATCACATAGTCCTTGATTTTGAAAATAGTAAAAAAATCCAAAACTCTCAGTACTGAGTCTTTAAATTTGTAAACCAGCAACCTTTAGAACCTTCCTTTATCACTCATATAAAAGTTTTAGATATCCTTATATCGGGCCAAACTAAATTTAACCAACAAGAAACTATAAAACCCAGTATTACTAATTTATTAAACCCTTTAGTAACACCCTATAACACCCACTTAAATACAACCCTAAACCTTATAAATATAAATTTTTTACGTAAGGAGAAATTGTATACTAAACTAAAGTATTCACGATCTCCCGCATATGATATTGTCTCCGGAGGAGCTGCTGCATTATTCGCAGGGTTTTTAGGGTTTTTAGTATCCGAAAAATTCGGTTTTGAATTAGTAGACTCAGGAGATTTTTATTTCTTAACTATGTATGTAGTTTTCTTATGTTTTAGCCTACGTCCATTATTAACAACAACTGAACCTACTAAGTCAGTGTGAAGTTCACTAAGTATTTATAATATTTTTCTATTTTATGTTGATATTGTATCTTTATTTTTCAGATCTCTTAAGTAAGAACTGTTCTAGTTAATTACTTAATTAACTATTGTGTTTTAAAGTAGTATATAAAGTAGTTTATAAAATGAAATTATATGAATGAATATAGGAGAATCAACTTCTTAGGCTAAAAAACTTAGTTTCGATAGAAAAAAGTATTGTGAAAGAACAGGTGAAAATTTATCAACGTGAGAAGTGAAATATCTATTGAAACTTAATGTGTATACTGTTAGAGCTTTAGCGATAACGTACCTTTTGTATAATGGACTAGCGAGTTAATATATATAGCAAGCTTAATTTATAAGTAGGCGTAGGTAATTCACTACTAAAGTTATATATATTAGACCCGAAGCTAACCGATCTAATTATGGGCAGGTTGATATGAAAGTTGAGGACCGAACCCGTGAATGTTGCATTATTCTGGGATGACCTGTAATTAGGGGTGAAAGGCCATTCAAGGTTAGTGATAGCTGGTTCTCCACGAAAATTATTTTAGTAACGATTTTGTGATTATTAATTTAGGGTTAAGTAATCTTTATATACGGTGATTGAATATTATACTATATTTCAAGAAACTTTTAATATAAATTAATAAATACAAAAATTTAGACTTATACGCGCCAAGGTGATAAGTCAAGAGGGAAACAGCCCAGATCGTTAGATAAGGCACTTAAAAGTAACTAAGTCAGAAGATTTAATAAGAATACATTACTTAGGGGATAGGCTTGGAAGCAGCCATTCATTAAAGAAAGAGTAAAAGCTCACTAAGTTAATAAAATATAATGATAATAAATATTAAATTCTTGTTAATTCGATAATGTAGAGGTAGTAAAGTTGCTTGCCGAAGCTGCGAAAATAATATAATATTTGGTAGTGGAGTTTTCTGTAATCTAATGACGATTAATTGTAAAATTAGTTTGAAGAATCAGTTTTAATTATGCTAGTGATAGTAACGTAAAATTATGAATAATTAATCATAATCACCGAAAATTCTAGAGTTTCATAAAAAAGGAAAACTTTTATGTAAAAAACGGTCTCTAAGAAATAGACTAACGTCGAATGTTTAATGAGTAGAGTGTAGATTTGACTTATTTTTTTATAATTACCGCGTATTAACTTAAGAGGTAGTTGTATTACAAGTAACTAGAAAAATATCTACACCATCTATCTAAAATTAGATTAAGATTGCCCATTTCTAAATACCGTATTAAAACTGACACTAGTGAATAAGTAGAATATACGAAGGTGATAGAAGAATATAATTGAAGGAACTCGGCAAAATTACCCTGTAACATCTGGAGAAGGGGGTCTTTATTATAAAGTATCATAAAAGAGGGGATGGCGACTGTTTATCAAAAACACAGGACTTTGCAAAATTTAATTATGATGTACAAAGTCTGACACCTGCCCAGTTCTCCACGGTAAAAGATTATAAGTATTGCTTATTAGTCTAAGCCAGAGTAAACGGCGGCTGTAACTCTGACGGTCCGAAGGTAGCGAAATTCATCGGCGGGTAAGTTCCGTCCTGCATGAATGGTGTAACGACTGTCCCACTGTCTCCAATTATAATCTAGTGAACCCGAAAACTAGGTGAAAATGCCTAGATTGAATAGCGGGACGGAAAGACCCCGTGCACCTTTACTAGAACCTTATATTACTTTAGTGTTAGCATATATTACGGAAGAATTACTCTTAGACCGTAATTATATTAATCTTAAGTTTAGTATAAAAAAAACGAATTTTTATTTGAATTTGTAAGGATGCTAGTTTCACTGGGGCGGTGGCCTCCTAAAAAGTAACGGAGGTGTTCAAAGATTTTGTAAAACGTATGTGCTACGTGAGTATTATAATGAATCATACTTAATCTGATTTAAAAATTGACAAATTTTTAAAGAGTAAATGTTTTTTACTTGACATAATGACCCGATAACTTTTTTTGATAAAATTATCGATTAACGAATAAAAGGTACGCCGGGGATAACAGGCTAATGACTCCTAAGAGTTCCCATCGACGGAGTTGATTGGCACCTCGATGTCGGCTCACCATATCCTGGTTGAGAACAATCTTCCAAGGGTCGGTCTGTTCTACCGTTAAAATGGTACGCGAGCTGGGTTCAGAACGTCGTGAGACAGTTTGGTCCCTATCTGCTATTAAGTTGAAAAATATTAGACCCTTGCTTTAGTACGAGAGGACTGAGATAGAATGATCTATGATTATACAATTGTTTTAAGTAAGGCATGTTGTGTTGTTAAATCATGATAAGATAACTACTGAATACAATTTTAAGTAGGAAGCTTTTCTAATTATTTTTCCTAAAGATTAATTGTAGACTACAATTATAAGTTAAATTTTTACTGAGAATACTGCAAAGTAATAGAGGTAAAAAAGTTAAATTATCTAGTTCTTATTATTTATAAATGTTATTTAATGATATTTTTTTACTTGAAATTTTAATCCTGTTATCTATACTATTTTATACATGCAGTACAAACCTATTAATTCTATTATATACAGGATTTCTCTATTTAATGCTTATAGGAACACTAGCTTTAATAAATGACGCTGATATTTATATTGGTTTCCTATGGGTTATAGATTTAGGGGTTGGTTTAGTTTTTTTTATTTTTATACTCCATTTTACCTCTTTCCTATTCCAAAAGTCCTTTTTTAATTTATCAGCCCGTCATTTTTTTATGCTACTACTTGTTAGTGTTAGTATGTTAATTTTATATTACTTTATTGCGTCACCAGCTGATAATACTTTTAATGCGGATCTGTTAAAAACTTGGTTCTTTAAAATTTCATATATGGATTACTATTTAATATATCATTCCGCAGAAGTTACTGACTTAAATACATTAAGAGACACCTACTTCTGCTTAAATGGTTTTGAATTTTTTATAGTAAATTTTAGTTTACTATTCGGTTTATTAGCTGCAATTTTAATCTGTTTCTTAATACAAAGAGTGTTTAATTACTTAAACTACTCCCAAATAATTAATTATAGACTACTACACTCTAATACATCAGGATTTACTATACGTAATCAGAATTTTACTACACAACAATCAATGTTCAGTAGTATAAATCAGTGATCTAAAACTAAATCCTAATACTTAATAACTTATGGGTAACACTTCACTCTCCAATCATATTAAAGGTGAATCCTTCTCTAGTCTATATAATAACTCCTCCTTATATTTTAATGTAGAAAACTACTTAGTAACGTTTATGCATGATTGAAGTAAGCTTGATAGTAACCCTGAACTCACAATTCATTATTATCAAAATACTTTAAATTATTTTACGTTTCCTACTATTCAAAATTTAAGAGAGTTATACCTCAATATAGACACCCAAATTTTCTTTGAAAGCACGCTATTTCAGGATTCAATTAATACCTATACTAATTCTAATACAGGTATTAATTTTACTGATTTTTCGGCAAATCTATTTCATAGTATGAAATCGTCAGTCGAACCCCATTATAACGTAGATGAACTACGTGATATTTTTCCACAATTTCGTGAAGACCTAGAAATGTTCGAAGTCTTATCCTATGACACCGATGGTACTTTATATGACGCACTTTCCACACCAGATGTTAAACTTTACTACCCTGAACCTTTTATAGCTTCACCTTCTTTTGCGCATGAGGATTTATGATTCTTAAATATTTTACAATACCAACACTGATTATGATTCTTTTTTATTTCTTTAATTATGTTTTATTTTATAACATTTATAAACGTTGTACGGTGATGTAATCAACGTACTCGACCCAAACGTGAGACACGTGGAGTTAGTAGATCTAAATGTGCTGATTTAATTACAGCCTGTGTACCCGTCTCTTGAGCTATTTCAATTATTGTTAGTGAATCAGTTGATGCGTCTGATTATTATGATGGTTTCGGTACTGGTGAAATGGTGGTCGGTATAAGAGCTTACCAGTGAGGTTGAGAGTATTTCTATCCTAAAGGTATTGATTTAAACTACACTGTTAACCCTAATTATTCTATATTTGCAGGAAACTCACTAAAGTATACTACCTCAAGCTCTAAAGCCTTAGAATCTAACACATTATGAAAACATTACCAAAGTAATCAAATAGGTCAAAATACAAATACACCTTCTCACTTAATCTTATCACCTAATGAAAATACAAATATTCTTAACTTCACTAATCTTAATAACGTAGGTGTTAGTACTCTACAATCATCTAATGCTTTTAAAAAAATACAAACATTTTCAAAAACAAACCAACAAGATCTATTTATTCCTACCGTTAACTTTAACTCACGTTTTACTAAATTAGTTGACCTATACTATAATGATACAACACTAACCGATTCGATATCTTACGGTACATTTAGACAACATAACTTTTTATCAAATATGTCTAACAAGAACCAAACAAATTCATATCTAGATAATAAAGGTATTGAAAAGTATTTAACCTACTCAAACCCCCAAACTAACAACAACTTTAACACAAACTCAATTAACACTAAAAATATATTCAATAGCCTAAGCCGTACTAGTACTGAATCAGAGCTAAAACTCCTAAAGTTAAACTTACTAACAGACTCTAAAAACTTTAATAACCCACTTAAATATTCATTAACTACTAAAGGTACTAAAACATATCTACCAAATAAAGAAAATATTAACACTTCTGAAAACATGCATGAGTTTGAAATTTTTAATAAATCATTAAACTCAAACACAAACCAACTAAACAACTCAGTTGAATACCTATTTGAGGATTTAAAATCTATTAACCAATCACTTTTACCCACTGAGAGAACTGTACGGTTAACTGATAAACTCAATCCACAAAAAAATATAAACACAGAAGAGGTAAATTTAGTTAATACATCCTTAAAAGATGTATATATGTCATCTTCAGATAGTAATACATCATATACTGATTTAAACCGTTTTGCTGGAGCTTCAACAACATTCCCCCTAGGTCATAACCCTGTATTATCATCTAACGCATCTGTCAAAAATTTAAGCTTTGATAGAACTTTTACAGAAAATTCAGGACCATCTCTTTTACAAAGTAAAGAGGAATCTGCTCCCAATGTAGTTTTTGAGACCTACTGAAATACTTACTGAAGTCATATTAATGATAAAAGAGTTAACCTTACTTTAAATAACATTAATAGTACCCTTAACTCATATTTCCCATTAATTACAGAATATATTGAATACGATTTTAAAAACTGACAAACCTTAGAGCTACTAGAGGACTCTTACTGAGAATCTTCATACAATGCATTTAGCCACGATGAATACTTAAGTGTACTTTTAAATTATAAAACTAAAGGTACATTTACTACCCAAGATAATCTATTCAATAACTTAACACGTCAATTTAAGTTTAAAAGTGATAAATTTACTTCATCACCTAATTCAGTAACTAGTTTACCAGTTGTATCCGAGGATTTTTTCCCCAATACCACATATACTTCCCTAAAAGACTTTAAACAGTTCCCCACTGAAGTATCAGCTGATACTTTTACTGACTCATATGAAAATTTTAAAGGAGTAAACTACTTACTTAGTACAAACAATATAACTTCCTATAACCTTAAGTCACCAAGTACAACCTCAAACTCTTATGCACATATCTTAGATTCTTTTAGAGCTGATGTTGATGATAACCTATGAACGCAGGATATCTTTAATTCCTCATCTCTTGCCGCTATTGATACTACTTCAACAAATACTAATGATATACGACTTACAAACCCTTTGAAGTTACGTAGTACTGCTAAAAATTCAATGATTACTTATAGTGCTATACAGAAAGTATTTAAATCACGTTTTGATGAGGGTAGATCAAATGCCCGTTTACAGGATGTTTCAAACTCATTTACACCTTACATGTTTTTAAGCGCCTCAAAATCACCATATGAAGGTATGTTATCTAAGAATAAAGATTCATTTTTTACTACAAATAATTATAACCAAACCTTTAAGGAAGGTATAAATCCTCTATACTCTCTATATAACAACAACAATACTTACTTTACTAATCTACCCTTCTTAGTATCTACTCAAAGTGACTCATCACGTTATTTATGATTTGATTGACAATCACGCTGATCTTCTATGGAAGTTCAACCTTCTTCTGTAGCTAGGTATTCCTTATTAGGAGTACCTTATACAAATAAAAGCTTTGAATATACTACTCAACAAGGTGATGAGATAAATGATAGTGAGGGTTATCTTATTCGTTTAGCTAGGTCACGTAAAAATTACATGACAACCTGAGCCTATACACCCTTTTTATATACCCGTTTAGCTACATGGTACCAAAATAATGAAAATACTAACAACCTCTTTAATACAACTTCCGTAACTCAACTAAGAACACTACTCTTAACATCTAGCTCCTACTGATCCAATGATAATACAGTCTCAAGTACTACTATAAGCACCCCTACTCACTCTATGTTTAATACTCCTGGAAGAAATCTTACACAACCTCTAACTTCTACACAGAGTTATGGATATAACGTAAACACTTTAACCGACCTATTAACTAAACGTGAATATTTATATCGTTCCTATTTACGTAACCAAGGTATTACATTATACTTACCTAGCTACCTAACTTCCAACCCTAATAATCCTTTATTATTAGAGGTAAAGAAGACATTCCCCTTAATAGAGCCAACTGCTTTTAACTCTGAAGTTTCACGTGATTTTTTATATCAACAAGCTAATTTTATAAAATTTAGTATTGTACGTGACTTAATGCAACTAACGTCAACTTATTCACCCATTACGTTTAATAATTACTTATTTTTTTATTGTTTTGGTGACAAAACACCTCAATCAATAGGTAATAACTCTGAGTTATTTAAAAATCAATATAGACCAATGAAGAAAGGAGTTACAAATATGGTACGTTTACATGCTACAGGTGCTATTGCAATGCCAATTGAAATCAGGTTACATATTTTAGCTTCATCTAAGGATGTAATTCATTCCTGAGCAATTCCCTCAGCTGGTATAAAAATTGATTGTGTACCCGGGTATTCCTCCCATAGAGTTGCAATATTTCTAGTATCAGGTACTTACTGAGGTCAGTGTATGGAGATATGTGGACGATTCCACCATTGAATGCCTATTATACTATATTTTATGAAACGAGACCTATTCTTTTTATGATGTACACATTTTCAACATTTTGACCAAGAAACGAATAACTTCACAGCAATTGCTAAATCCTCCTCTGTTACTAGTAAACCTGTTAGCTATACGACACAGGACTGAGTTAACACAACTTTATAATTATAATTGTTATATAAAGAATCTTGAGTACATATATCTGATAGTACAAATATAAGATGAGTTAAAGTATTTCACCTTTATAAAGGATTTTTTAGAAAAGTTACGTCTCAATCATACTTTGTAAAAGGTTCTGCAAGAGTTGTTGAGTCACCTCGGGTAGAATATAAAGGGTTTAAATATAAATTTAACATTAAAGGGGATATAAGCCGCCTTTTAATAATACGTCATAACCGGTCTAATTTATATACTGACGGCTCCTTAATGACTATAGGTCATAATTCTGGGATTACAATTAAGAAAAAGTCAAACCCAAGATCTAAATTCCTACATGGACCTATTAGTCGAAATATTAAACGTAGAAAGTTTATAACGCTTTATTCATACGTGCTTTAGTATTTATAGGTGATAACTATTTAATATAAGCTAATGTAGCTCAATTGGTAGAGCTCTGTACTCATACTACAGCGGTCGTAGGTTCGAATCCTATTATTAGTAAATTTAAGTTAGGGTATTATCCCCCTCCACTATAATGGACAATCTAAAGTATGTAAATAAAAGACTAATAAGTACGTCACAAATTACATTAAAATACCCCCAGTATCTTAATTTATAAATCTTAAGTTTTGTATATATTATGTCTAAGGAGGAAAAATTATTAAAACTACTAACTAAAAATTTTAAACTACTTAATGATACTAAATATTCTTATAATACAGACATATGAAGTCGATCTGATAAGCAGTATTTTTATTTTGTTAAAGATAAGGAGCACTTACTAAGTTCAGGTTTGAGCTTAGAAGAAGTTTTATTAAGATTTAAGGCACCGCGATATACGCCACATTTCTATTTTAAAGAGTTGAGTCAACTCAATAAACCAGATTATATTAACAATATAATATTCCAGACTAGTAAACCAGTTAAAAACTCCTTAAAGACTGCATGGTCATTTGCAGAATATCCTTACGGGAAAGATATAAGCTACACATGTAGTATTAACACTAACTCTATATTAGAGGTAGTAGAGCCTGTTATAACTAACTTAAATACCCAGTCTATACTACCTTTTGCTATCAGTTTGGTCCTCCAAACGTCTTTAATAAACCCTCCTAACATACCAGGTTACATGTTAGATATGACTATACCATTTAGTGAACATTTAATACTTGACCATTTTTATTTCTACTCAATGTACTATGATTTAGATAATCTACTATGCCATGATCTAAAAAAGGAAAACTATGAACCTGAAACACAGAATATAATACGTTATCAATTTGGTAAGGTAATAAGCGATTTAGTCTCTAACCCAAAGAACTGAAAAGAGATACATACAATAGAAGATTCTACTAGTCTATTTACTAAAGATGTACTACCTAACACAGGTAAATGCTTTAGTAGTTAATATAAATGTTATATAAGCATTTAATCTTCATGGAAGTCTCACCCTTATCTCCCGTATCCGAGTTTCCTACTGAAGGAATAAATTCAATAATTATACCCTTACCTAATAAGTACACAGTTGTAAAAACTAAAATGAAGTCCTTTAGATTATGTACACGTATATATTTAAGTAGTAATTTATGGAAACGTACTTCCTATAATGATTATGATGAGGTCTCAGAAATATACTTTAATATAGAGCCTAGTTGCAATAACTATAGTTCAGATGAGGTAAATAACTATAATATGCTCAATTACTATGCGGATATAAGACATATATTAGATGTAACTTACGGGTTTACTAATGTTAAGTTTATAGATCGTGGATATCAAAAAATATTTGTAGTAGATCTTAAGTTATTATATACTCCCTATTCCCTACTAGAGATTAAAACTTTACTACATGTCTATAATAATCCTATAAAGTGTGAAGGTAATTACCTTAGTACTAGTCCATCTCAAAAAAATACAACGTATAGTTACTCGTTGTTAGTTGAATCTACTTTAGTCTATTTTAGTATAAGGTTAGATATTAACGAGACTATATGCATGACTCGTATTTATTGGGATAAGTCGAATGTAACTAAAAGCCTCCGCAAACATGTACTTAATTATAAAGTTCTACAGTACGAACTTAATGATCGTTTACTAAGTTATATGCCTGAGACTGCAACCGATATTACAGAAAGTTCACCTATGTGATTTAAATATTACGAAGATGGTAACACAGCTACTTTAGAGAGTAAATGTACTATTAATAAAAATAATTACATACGTAGATATTTACTAGCTTTATTGACCGGTAAGTTATCCTATGACACTTCTGATAATTTAAATAAAGTTATATATTCAAGAAGAGTGTAAAGTACTTAGTACTTTATCATTTGAAAATAAAGGTGACGTATTTGATACTGAAACATTAGTTAAACTATTTACTCATGCTTGAGAATACAATAACCGGATCAAATATATTAAATAACTTAACTGTTAAGTATTTTAGAAAAAGTAATCAATATATAAACGTAGTATTGTATGACCTATAACCCAATCATAATACACTCAACCCTTAAATATACTATTAAGTATAGGACTCTTAGATAGTAAGGTCCCCCCCTAATGTAATACCTTATAGGGTATTTTATTTATAAATATTAATATAAGTATTACAGGTTAAATACCCCTAATAAATATAGGGACAAGACTAGAGCGACTTAGGTTACCCCTATATAATATGAAGTTTAAATTTGGTGTAACCATCCTATGTCCTCTTCTCATTTATACGTCCTACGTTCAATACACACAATCTCTTAAATTATGGCAAATATGTAAGAAACCTAAAGATATCTTTAGTAATCTCTTCCGTGAGTATACTAATTTTGATTATGATAAAGGTATTCTCATACTAGAAAAAAAAAACCTTAGCCTACAAGCATCTATCCAAGAGCGTAAAATAGTACATATTGATACTAGAGAGTTTTACAATAACCTTAAGGATAAAAACATTGAATTAGTAAACGAGATTAAACAGCACACCGATAGTGCATTAGTTAAGTATATAGAGATAGTAGAAAATCTTTGTAATAATTCAACTACACTTAAAATCTCTCTTTTAACTATGCCGTTAGTAGGAATTTATGTCATATATATATATCCTTTTCAGTTTAATTTGTTACCGTATAGACAAGATGGATCAGCAAGATTTAGATAAAAAAGCTAGTTCTGAAGCACTTGACCATATAAAAGATAATCAAATTTTAGCATTTCAATCCCCTAATGAAACGGAGAGTCCTAGAGAAGTCACTAAATTCCTTTTTAACCAAGTGCAAACGATTGCTCATAACTTTTATATTAATCTTAAAAATCTAGAAACAAATCTCCTTAGTAAAATTTCTAAACCTAGTGATGAATATATATTATCTATAGAGCTATGTAAAACCCACCTCGCAAAACGTGATGAGTCAAAACTATTTCGAGATTTAAATTTACACGGTCTTATAAATGGGGTTAAAGATTCATTTAATCAATTTCATTATTCTCAAATAGATAACTTATCTAAAATGTATATCAAAAATCTTAAATCTTACAAGGTAAAGCCTTATGATCCTGCAAACTCTACTGAGTATAAAGCTTTATGTCTTAAAAGACTTCGTATGGGTAGTATACTCCTCTCCTCATTTTTACTTATAAAAGTTCTCTACGGGTGATTTTGATATTTAGGTTTAAACAATGAATTTTTAAACCAATTAAAAGACAAAGATACAGAATTTTTCTTTAATCTAGGTACGTTTAGCAAATCATTAGTAGAGGCAGCTTGTCACGTAGATTTAAATATATCTGATGGTGATATGAATAAGATAGGCAATCTAAATTACGTGTCCAATAATAGGGTTTATATAGAAAAAGTAGAAAATAACATAAATTTTAAACCTTATTATTCCGATACAACTACTGATGCAGATATAAACCCAGGTATACGTAGACGTAAATTCCGGGCAAATTTACTATAACTTATGAAATCACATAAACAAACAAACCAAAATAATTATATACACATTAGAAACTGTAATGGTCCTTTATGAGCATACAAAAGTAACCTAACTCTTTCAAATAGTAACCAAAGTATTATAACATACCCTCAATTACAAAAATCTCATACTGATATCTTTGAGACTAAATATAAACGAATCCGCAATGGTATTAGTACAAATTTAGTTGTTCTCCAAATGAGATACGACCTACCGTTTAATACAAATTACTATCTTATTACCCAACATTACAAGATAGAGGCTAATGAGGTTAACTTACCTAACCCTAATGAGAATTTTAACGACAGGATAATTACTAATCTTGAAAAAATAGGTAAATTACGTAAATTATATTTATGTGAAATTTACTGCTATACCCTTAATTACGAATTTGTATATTCATATGATATATTGGAGGGTACTTACCACGTTTCTAAGCATACAGGACCTTATCTAGTCTACGACTTAATCTTCTTAAATACTTTATAACGTACTCTATATTACGTTACCCCTATACAATATGTCTTTATGAATACTTATAAATCTTAATACTCATTACACGTTAACACTAGATTTATTTTTTCACGTAAATCTAAGTAGTATTAGCGATACCTCTAACCTCGTTAACTTCTCCCCTGAATCAGATCATTTTCCTCGTACAAATTTTAGTAATCCTAGTAAAGGTTATTACGAAATTAATGATAAATTTAGTAATACTCTCTAGATTATAACTTACAAAATTCAATAACATACCTTACTTTAAGAGTAATGAGAGCAGTTAGTAATCGGAAACCCCCTAAACCCAATACTTCTAGTCCCACCCCAGTTAATAATAAGCCAAATGCTTGTTGATTTTTGTAAGTAGTGAGATTGAATGCTCCCCGGACAAGGAAGTAGTAGACCGCTTCAGTGTCTATAAACAATCTATAATTAACAGTAACAACCTATTTACGAGTGGAAATACTATACCTCCAAGCAATATATCTCTTGAAGATATTTTACCTAAAATATAAACTATGGTTCAGACTCCCTCATACCTATAAAAAAAGAATTCTTACCAAGTGTAAATACGTATAGTAACCTTAACTAATCTTTTAGTAAAATCACTCATAGCTATGGTCAAGCAAGTTCCTTAAGCGATTTAACATCTAATGTTAATTATAGACAAAGTACTAACCCCTACACTAAATATTTTAGACAATAACCCTTTTATGTTAGTGTATTCTAAACCTACTAGTTTATAAAACTAGGGAAATAAACTGATATTTTTAAAGCCAAACCTAACCTAAACTAACCTATTATAGATTATAGGGTTTATATAACCTATAATATACTAAATAATTTATGTGAGCGATCGGTTATATTTTATTCTTTCTTGCATATGACTCAATAATACTAAGTTACGAACTCTATGATCAGCGATTTTCAGGAGAACCTACAACGACCTTCTATTACCATTGGAAGTGAGGTGACTATGTAACTGAAAATTGTAGCAACACACCATATATTCATCTCCAGGATTATAATAACTACCGTTCATTTGAACACTTCAAAGAAGTTATGGCACTAAAGTACCCTGATTTAGTTAGTAATTCCCGATTTATACATTGTACAAAAGCTCACGACCCTCAAGCTATATTATCAGGACGTCCACCTTTATTCCGAAAAGCAGAAATAAGATTACCCTATTTTGACAAAGCGTACCACCTACAACATTTCTACGGTTACAACCAACCTTTTAACAGTAATCATGTTACTCACGAGCTAATGAGTTTATGAAGACGTAGGTTTATTATTAGACATCGGGGTATGGGTGAGTACTTAGACTTTGTTCATGAGAAACATGATTCACGATCAAATAAATTACTTGAACTAAAAATGCGTAGACAAGGTTTAGTATTTGACAGGCCTAGTCTGCACGAATTTGATGAAACTACCTCAATTATTTATAGGACAGAAGATACTTCATGAAAATCAGCATGAATAACTGGCCTGTCCTTAGGAACCTTATTTATTATCGGGTTTGCAAAGTGCCTTATTTCTTAACACTGTTAAGGTAATTTTAATGCCAATTATATTAAACCTTTGTTTACTTTACTATATATAATGAGATTATATAATATCGTAATTTATAGTTTTATAAAAATCAGTTTAAACCTCTATAAAATCTCCACTGAGTATATCTGAGTTTTATTTAATAGTATAAATAGTTATAATAGTAATGTAATAAGCACCCACCCATATATATACCCTCTCGGGAATTGATCCCCTATTGCTTTAAATCCTAATAATAATAATATTATACTACCAGATACTTTATTTTATAATATAACATGAAGAAACTTGGACCTTAATCCCGGAACAGTATCACACATAATCCTAGACCGCAGTACCCTTAAAACTAACAGTAGTGCTGATATATACCTTCAAATTATAAGCAATTTAATTTTAAAGCCATGTGAATACACATATTTAGTATCAAACTTTATACTTTATTACTAGTTACTATAGTTTTTAAAATAATACACTTATCTATAAATGTTAAAATTTGATAAAACCTATATTATAGATAAATACCCTACACTTCTTAATAAGTTGTTGCGTCTTTTATTAAGTACTAGTGCAGAAAACACAAATTTCCATGATTTATTCCGTAATTTCCCTAAAGAAGATAACCTTTTAACCTTAATTATATTTAAATTCTACTCTTCATGACATATACATAAGTGTACTAAAAAAACCTTTATGCCTAGTTCTGTCTTTTGGCAGATTATTGAAGATAACTTAGCTATAATTGAATTTTATAATGACAATAAGACTATAATCCGTGTAGTAGAGGATGTTATTGATAATTTCCATGATAAGGATTTAGAGGCGTGTTTTTTATTACCAGAAAATATTGATGAAACAAACCTATATACAGCCGCTAACTACCGACTGTATAGATTAGTTATTATAAATTTCATATTACAAGAATTTCTTAAATCACATAATAGTAACAATAATATTGTAAGTTATCAATATTCTAAACCCAATAAGGGGTTTCTCTTAACTGAATCAGTCCTTTCGGCTTTAGATTTAACCTCTTCTGCACGTCTACTAATGGCACATTATATATCAATAGATTTAATAATTTACAACCCCTATAAATTTAATGAATTATTAGACAGTAGTAGTGAGGAGATTACATATGAAGATGAATTAGATATATTCATATTTTCTTTAGAAAAAGACGAGTTTATTAAAGATGTTTTATATATACTAAAACAGGTTACTTCCGCAACTAATAATTACGATAACCCATTTAGTAAAATAGACATTAAGCAAAATTGTTTACACTTTCCTAGTAATCACAAAACAGAATACGAATCTACAAATTTAAAATACAAACTACGATTAATATAATGTATAGTATACCTTTATTTATTACTATTATTATAAAACATAGTCTTATCACAAGATATATAAGTATACAGATAAAAAAGGTGCTAAAAAACATATATTAACCCCCCCCCCCCTATACATTTAATACAGGCAATCTATACTATATTAAGTCTTTAGACATATAACTTATAACAGAGTTATTTTATACTAACATTAGAAA
>Ga0206126_10000359_pt1 | contig 62138 bp, 56 predicted proteins | sample Helgoland_Spring_5_FD_148621 | JGI IMG/M metagenome (GOLD analysis project Ga0206126, IMG submission 148621) | Pelagic subsurface seawater microbial communities from Kabeltonne, Helgoland, North Sea - Helgoland_Spring_Bloom_20160412_1 | ecosystem: Environmental > Aquatic > Marine > Epipelagic ...
GAGGGTTGGAGACAATGAGGTCAAAACTGCCTTCCCATTCAGGGTGCGTCTCGTGGGCTTTTTGAATGGGGCCATGCCATGATTGGGCTGCAGCAGGAAAAGGTTGTTTGAGGTAATTTTCTGCAGATTGTGCGGCAGCAGCCGGTTCGAGTTCCACGCCTATTAGCTGCCCTCCAGGTTCCATGCGTTGGAGCAACATGATGCCCACATAGCCATTACCTGAACCAATATCCATCACTTTTTTGACGCCGTCGATGGGACTCCAACACCCCAACACGATGCCATCCATTCCGACCTTCATGGCGGCACCATCCTGCTCAACGGTGAAGGTTTTGAAATGAAAGGGGCCTTTGGCCATAGCGCTCGATTATCCGCGTTTTCTGCGTTGTTGCCAGGTCTCGAACGTGGGAAAGGTCGCAGGTCGATGTTCCGGGACTTCAGTCAAAGGCTCTACTTCTTTCAGGGAAGTGTGGCAATCGGCGGGCAATCCTTGGTAAATGCCCGTGCCTTCCACCTTGTGGGCATGCATATCATCGGAGACTTCGCCTATGATATGGGCAGGGTTTCCTGCAATGATGCGTCGCTCCGGCCATGTGCTTCCTGCTTTGAGAAAAGACAAGGCCCCCACAATACACCCCGCTCCAACATGCACATCGTCCATGACCACGGCATTCATGCCGATGAGGCATTGTGCGCCTAATTGTGCGCCATGGATGACCGCACCGTGTCCAACGTGGGCGCCTGCTTCAAGCTTGACGGTGGTTCCTGGAAACATGTGGACCACACAGTTTTCCTGGACATTGCACCCATCGCCAAGCTCTATTTTGCCCCAGTCGCCACGCAGCACAGCCCCGGCGCCAATGAAGCAATGTGCTCCTATGGTCACATGGCCAATGACCACGGCTTGTGGATGGACAAAAGCAGTGGGGTGCACCACCGGAACCATGTCTTTGAAGGACTGGATCATACTGCGTTGGGGTTCTCTATAATGGTGGCATACCCCTGGCCCACTCCTATGCAGAGGGTGACCAAAGCATATTTACCGCCTGCTCTATTGAGCTGACGTGCTGCGGTGAGCAGCAGCCTGGCGCCGGTCATGCCCAAGGGGTGTCCGATGGCAATCGCTCCTCCCTGTGGATTGATTCGGGGATCATCATCAGCGAGACCCAACGAGCGGGTGCAAGCCAAAGCTTGGGCGGCAAAGGCTTCGTTGAGTTCGATGTGGTCCATCTCCTCGAGTGTAAGGCCAGCGCGCTGGAGGGCTTTTTTGGAGGCCTCAACGGGTCCAATTCCCATGATGCGTGGTTCGACACCCACCACTGCGCTGGCCACGAACCGGGCCAATGGACGGAGGCCCCACTTCGAAATGCCGGCTTCGCTGGCAAGGAGCAATGCACAGGCGCCATCGTTGAGTCCACTGCTGTTGCCAGCGGTGACAGACCCCCCTTCCCTTCTGAATGCGGGCCTCAGTTTGGACAGGACTTCTGCTGTTGTACCTGCGCGGATGAATTCATCTTCAGAGAAAACGAGGTCGTCTTGTTTGCGTCGGGAGATGTGAACCGGCGCGATTTCTTCTGCCAGATGACCGTTTTCCTGAGCGGCGTGGGCTTTTTGTTGCGACCAGGCTGCAAAGCGGTCTTGATCTTCCCTGCTGATGCTGTGAAGATCCACCAGGTTTTCCGCGGTGGACCCCATGCCTTCGGTGCCGTAGACGGCATCCAATTTGGGGTTGATAAAGCGCCAACCGAAACTGGTGTCGTGCATTTGGGAGTCACGTCCAAATGCTGTGCTGGCCTTGCTCATGACCCAAGGCCCGCGGGTCATGTGTTCCATGCCTCCTGCAATCATGAGGTCCGCATCTCCGGTTTGGATGGCACGCGAAGCATGCACTGCAGCAGCCATTCCTGAAGCACACAATCGGTTCACGGTTTCACCGGGTACGGTATATGGCAATCCTGCCAAAAGGAGGGCCATGCGCGCCACATTGCGGTTGTCTTCGCCGGCTTGATTCGCGCAGCCCATGAGAACATCTTCGATGTGCGCGGCATCAATGTCCGGATGGCGGTCCATCAAGGAACGAATGGCGTGCGCGGCCAAATCGTCGGCCCTTACTGGGGCCAAGGTTCCTCCAAATTTCCCAATGGGGGTGCGGATGCCGTCGATCAAATAAGCGTTCATGGGGCGGAAGTTTGGAGCCCCATCTGCGGCAAAGCGCGCCAGAAATCAAGTATGGGGTTGAAGACAAAGGTCTGGACCAAGGCGCATTCGCCTTTGTGGACGGCAAACATGCGGCTGCCATCGTGGGGCAAAAGGCGGCCTTCTGTGTCGTACTCTTCCATGATGGGGGCTTTCCAATGCAAATCGAGGTTGACCTCTCGGCCGTCTTTATAGTCGACCTTGATGTTCCAGGCCAAGGGGCTGCTTCTTAAACTGTCTTGTGCTTCGGGGCTCAAGTGACTGTTCCAAGTTTCGACGTGCACTTTTTTGAAACGGAGCCACTGATCGCGCAACATGCGCTGTGGCAAATCAAGCGTTTGGCCGTTGTGTTCTGCCACAATTTGATCGCCTTCACTGTTCCACCGCAAAGTGGCTGTGGTGCCAATGTCGTCCACAGGGATGGCTGTGATCGCTGCTATTTCGTCGGCACTTGATTCATAGACCCCGGTGTATCGCCACTCGTTCTCTTCTGTAAAAAAGCGCGTGGATAGGAATCCAGTAAATCCTTCGATATGGGTCACATATGGCGTTTCGGACCTGCCTGATTCTGGCAGTTCTAGGAGCATGTGCGTGCCCGTATGGCTTTGGGTAGGTGTTCCGATGAACCAAGTCTTGAACGGCGTGCTGCTGTCTTTGGTGAAGATGTCTACCCGCTTTCCTGCTGAGGCCATCATTTTGAGGACCCCCTCTTTGGCTGAGGCACGGACAGGTTGCCGGACTGATATCCGTTTGAAGGTTTTGAGGAGCAGGTCTGTGGCATCCTTGCGAGCAGGATAGCGGTCGTTTAACGTCCAGAGTCCAAGCGGATGATCGGGAACTCTGGTCACAACGGCCACCCGCCCATTGTTGTCCGCAATGCGAATCTTTTGGACGGCTGCGGTGTCGGCTACTGCAAAATGTGTGCTGAGGTCGGCATCGAGGCGGCCACTTTCTGGAGATAGCGCGGAGTAGGTGCCTATGCTCAGGAGCACAAGGACGACGATGGGAAAGACAAAGCGTTTCATGTGCGTTTAGGGGAAAGTGGGTGCGTCCAACGGCGTTTTCTCAAGAGGGCAAGAAGCCACCCCAAAACCAAGACAATCGCAACCGGCCCTCCGACGGCCAACATAGACCATCCGTTTTCTTTGCCGCGAATGCGTGCCTCATCTAAGGGTCTAAAAGCAATGCTTCTTGAGCGCAGGCTGATTTGCGCTGCATCGTCCAGGAGGTAGCTCACAGCATTGAGCAGCCACTCCTTGTTGTCGTAAATAACCTGTCCAGAATTGCGGTCGAATCCCAAGGGCATGGGCGTGATGCCTTGTTCAGTATTGCGCACATCGTTGCGGATGAAGTCAGCGTCGGCCACCACGATGAGTTGACCATTCTCTGTGGAGGGATTGAAGGCGAAATCGGGGTCCTCTCGCATAGCCTCCCCCAGTCGCAGTGCATAGAAGCTGTCAAATTGGCCCTCTAAGAGTACGGCGAGCGGGTAGCCCTCTGTTCGTCCAGTCTCAAAATGCTCAGGGGGCAATTCTACGACGCTTGCCCCTACCCTGACGGGCGCATTGTAGGCGAGCGACCTTGGTGAAGTGGTCAAGAGCACTGTCGCATCCATGCCTTCGCGGGCATTGACAGGGTCAATGGATCCAGCAAAGTCAAAATGGACCGGATCAAGGTTGGCGCAAATGGGATGGGCATCTGGTGTGGATAGGGCGACCGGGGCGAAATACCAACTGAACATCTGCATGTTGCGGTGGTCTCCCATGGGGCCGGCATTGAGCATGATGGGCGCACATTGGGCATCGAGCACCATGTTTCGGTTGAGTCTGGCACCGTAGTGGAACAGCAGGTCGAATACGCCGATGTCCCGGGTGGTGGCCATGGTGAACTGTTGCGAGGCGATGCTGTCCCTGTTGGTGACGAGGGGGTCCATCAACCAGAGCATGCGCCCACCGTTCATCAGATATTGGTCGAGGAGCAACTTGTCACGTTCGCTAAAGGCCGAGTCAGGACCCGCTACGATGAGCGCGTCAAACTTGGGTTGGCGCAGCGGGCGCCCCTCAATTTTTTCGCACAGCGCATCTACACTGCCGTCGAGCTGCACGTCCACCACATCGGATGTCTCGGCGAGTGTATTGGTAAAGTCCGCGGTTTCTGCCGGCTTCCAGCATCCGTGACCCTGTAGGATACCCACCACGGGACGGCGCTGGCGCATTCCGAGACGGATGGCTTGGCCCAGCGTAAATTCAACTTGGTTGATGGCGTTCTGGACCATTACCTCGTCGGGCTCCATGGTTTCGGACCTCAAGAACTGTACGGGATAGTCCACACCTTGAACGGTAACCATGGCACAAGGCCAGACATTTTGAAAGGCTGTGATGCCATTCTCGCGATAGGCGACCCGCGTAAAACGGAGCCCTTGCTTGTAGAGGGCGAGTTCGGTTTCGCCAATGGTCTTTTCGTCACCACTTGCGGCCACATCGATAAAATCCCAGCGCACCTTGCCCCCGCTCTGCTTGGCAAAGGTTCTGAGCTTGCTTTTGATTTCTTCTGAAAGTCTGCGGTACCGGGCAGGAAAGTTGCCTTCTAAATAACAGCGCACAAGGACTTCGTCTTCTCCTGCCTCTATGCTCTGCAACATGCTCTCGGTGGCATCGGTGAGGCTGTGGCGCCGATCTTCTGTCACATCAAAGCGCCACCCCCATTGGCCAATGGTCACTAAAAGTCCTACGGCGATTAAGGCAGAGCGCCATCCACCTCGGTTGAGGCCTTGAATGAATTGGACCGCATTCATGACTTTCCGGGTTGAATTTGGAATTGAGCGATGGCCAAAGCAATGGCCATGTAAGCAAGGAACCACAGCAGATCTGACACCACAACAACGCCGGTGCCGATCGATCTAAAGTGGGTCTCCATGGCGCACCATTGTATGGCGTGATCCCATTCTCCAAAGAGGTCATATGAGCCTAAAGCCGATGGGCCGTAATACATGATGAGGCAGGCCAATGCTGTGGTGAGAAAGGCGACGATTTGGCTATCCGTTTTGGAAGAGGCCGCCAGGCCAGTGGCGACAAATGCGCCGCCGAGGAGAACCAGCCCTAAGTAGCCGGCCAATACGGCCCCGCTGTCGATGTTGCCCGGAGGATTGCCCAATTGGTGAATGATGGCGTAGCCAACGAGTGTGGGGACCAAGGCAATACAGACCAAGGTCAACCCCGCCAAGAACTTGGCCCAAATGATGCGTTGTGGGTCTAAGGGATGGGTGAGCAACAACTCCAAAGTGCCCTGGCTGCGTTCCTCAGGAATGGACCGCATGGTGACGGCCGGGATCAAGAACATCAAGACCCAAGGTGTCAACAGAAAAAAGGCATTCATTTCTGCAATGCCATTGGAGAGGAGGTTCCATTGACCTGGAAAGACCCAATGGAACAATCCGCCAATCAGTAAGAATACCCCTAGCACCACCGTCCCAATGGTGGACGACAGAAAGGCACGAAGTTCTTTTTTGTAGAGGGCGATCATGAATGCGGTTCGAAATTATGAAGCCCAGAGCACGGTGCGGCTTTCGGCGGTGGGAGCTGCAGAAAAAAGGGCCTTGGTAGCGGGCCACACTTGCGCGAACAATGTGCTTTTTCGGTAGGCGTCAAGGTGTTCTTGGGAGTCCCAAGTGCTCACAGTGCTGATGGATGTGGTGCGCTCCTCGTGTTGCACCAGCTTGAGGTCTCGGCAGCCAGGCTGCGCAGCAATGTCGGCTTTGTGCTGTTCAAAGAGCGCCAAAAACGCCGGCTTCTTTTCTGGATGGAACTCCATGTGGACAATGCGGACGATCACAGGGCTTGATTTGGAAGGAGGGGGTCGAATTCAATCCGTACAATGGACCCTGCTTTTAGGCCAAAGAGCTGACTGGCTCCTCCTCCTCCAGCAGTGCTTCCGTGGTTGATGGCGATTTCAAGCAGCCCCATGTGGTTGAACAGCGCTACCCGCTCCCCATCGGGCACGGCACTGTATTGTCGGTGAATGCGGTTTACATCCATTCTTGAAGACCGCAAAGGGATTTTAAAGGTGCGCTCCTTCCCCACCTCCTTGAAGGTGCGTTGGTCGATGTTGGTGATCAGGTTGCCAAAGGTGTCTACATGCAAGACGATGCCTTGGACATAGTCCTGGCCAATGAGCGGACGTTGCCATGCGCTTTCTACCCACCCGTCTGCTGGTCTTCCGATGACGGCGGGAACGCCTCCTTGCACCAGATGGCAGGCAACTTGCACAAAAATGTGCCGCTCTGGAAAAGTCAACACGTCACTTTCGGAGGTCACGGTGATGTCGTGGATGGCATCCGGAGCCCGGTCTGCGATCAACGAGAACACCCCATCGTCCAATCCCACATAGAATTGACCGCCCAATTCCATCACACGGTGCAAATAATCGCCAGTTTGGTTGGTGTTCATGGCAATGATGTGCACCGTTCCACGCGGGAAATGCTCCGCCGTGGCGCGCAAAGCAAAGGCTGCTTGATTGGTGTCAAAGGGTCGAATGCCGTGCGAAATGTCCACGATCCGAATGGAGGGATCCTGCGATATGATGGCGCCTCGGAGTGCAGCAACGTACAAACTGTCGTTTCCGAAATCGGAAGTCAGGGTGACAATGCGGGGGACGGCAGAGGTGTGCTCCATGCTTCTTCAAAAATCAGCATCCTGAACGAGTAGATTTGCAGTTCCGCTGCGAGATATCCCACAACCTCCCCACAGTTTCCATTATAACGTGAGTTCAGAACGACGATTTGTGCTTCCAGACGTGCCCCCGCTCGAAGTTTTCGGGGCCGGTCACAGAAAATTCGCCTTGCTTAAGGCCCACTTTCCAAAGCTCAAGCTGGTAGGGCGTGGTCATGAAGTCAAGGCATTTGGTGCCAAAAGTGATCTTGATGCCTTTGCGGTAAAATGGGACTTACTCGTTTGGCACTTAAATCATTACGGGACATTGCCTGAAGATGATTTGGAGCGGTTGATGCGCGACGATGGCATCGCGATGAAAAAAGCGGCTTCCGAAGATGACACCTTGGTCTACGGTCCTGGAGGTTTAAGGGTGACCGCGCGGACACCGAATCAGCGCAAGCTGGTCGATGCGGTGCGCAACAACGACATGGTGTTTGCCATCGGACCTGCCGGGTCTGGAAAAACATACACTGCTGTGGCTTTGGCGGTTCAAGCATTAAAAGAAAAGAAGGTCCGTCGGATCATTTTGACCCGTCCTGCTGTCGAAGCAGGCGAAAACCTTGGCTTTTTGCCAGGAGACCTCAAGGAAAAACTGGATCCGTATATGCAGCCCTTGTATGATGCGCTGACAGATATGCTTCCATACGAGCGCGTGGCCGACCACTTGGAAAAGGGGGTCATTGAAATTGCGCCTTTGGCATTCATGAGGGGCCGGACTTTGGACAAGGCCTTTGTAATCTTGGACGAGGCGCAGAATTCTACCGTGGCCCAAATGAAAATGTTTTTGACGCGCATGGGGCGTTCCGCAACGTTTGTGGTGACGGGAGATGCGTCTCAGGTAGACTTGCCACGGCGCCAAGAAAGCGGGTTGCGTTTTGCACGCCGTGTCCTCACGGAAGTGGAAGGCTTGGAGTTTGTGACCTTGACCGGAGATGACGTCGTGCGCCACAACTTGGTCAAAAAAGTCATCAAGGCATTTGAACAAGCCGAAGAGAAAGGGGCTTCAGGAGGAATGGGGCCGTCCATAGGCCAAGTTCCTGCGAAAAAGTGGATCCGTGACGAAGACCGTGACGACGCGCCCCATGATGACGATATTGCACATTCAGAAGCATGATGACGACAACCGCCCCCGAGCCTTTGTTTGACCAGCGGATGCACTTTGCCGGTGAACAGAAATATTACCGAGGAAAAGTACGGGATGTCCATACCCTTGAGGATGGACGATTGCTCATGGTCGCCAGCGACCGTATCTCCGCATTCGACGTGGTGCTTCCACGTGCCATTCCCTTTAAAGGTCAAGTATTGAATCAATTGGCAGGCCATATGCTGGAGGCCGTTTCGGATATCGTGCCGGTATGGTTGGAGGCTACGCCCGATCCCAATGTGGCGGTTGGAAAATGTTGCGAGCCGATTCGGTTGGAGATGGTCATCCGTGGCCATCTGACGGGACATGCTTGGCGCACCTACCGCGACGGCGGTCGCTTGCTTTGTGGGGTTCCATTGCCCGAGGGCATGCGTGAACATGACGCCTTTGACACGCCCATCATTACCCCTGCGACGAAGGCTGAAGAAGGCCATGACGAAGACATTTCAGAAGCCGAAATTTTGTCTTCAGGACTTGTAGATGCAGCGCTGTATTCAGAAATGGTGCGCGTGACCCGTGCACTGTTTGAACGCGGCCAATCCATGGCAGCGAGTCGGGGTTTGATTTTGGTAGACACCAAGTACGAATTCGGTCTTTTTGAAGGCAAGCTGATGTTGATGGATGAGGTGCACACCCCAGACAGCAGCCGGTATTTTCATGCTGTAGGGTTTGAAGACCGTCAATCTCGGGGAGAGCAACAGGCCCAGCTCAGTAAGGAGTTTGTGAGAGAGTGGTTGATTGCCGGGGGCTTTATGGGCCGCGAAGGGGACCGGATTCCGGAGATGACCGATGCTTTCTTGGCTGAAGTAAGCCAGCGTTACATTGGACTGTACGAGCAAATGACGGGCCAGTCTTTTATGAAGCCCGAGGAGGTGGACACGGTGACTCGAATCAATAGAAATACAGAAAATTGGCTCCGCGCTCATTAAAAAACGCCCCTTGGAGGGACGATGCCATTGCCGCTGTCCGAACCTTGAAGGCCGGAGGTGTCATTCTTTACCCCACCGATACGGTGTGGGGATTGGGTTGCCGGGCAGATGATGCCAAGGCCCTCGACAAACTCTATGCGCTGAAAGGCCGTGAGGGGGCGCAGCCTTCTCTGGTTTTGGTGGATGCAGAAGGGTTGCTCGAGGAATATGCGCACCCCGTTCCAGAAATTGCTTGGGACTTATTGAGGGAGAGTGCGCCCGAATCGCGGCCCATGACTTTGGTGTTGCCAGGTGGCCGCGATGTGGCCCCTGCCCTCTTGGCAGAAGATGGGAGCTTGGCCATTCGGGTGGTGCAAGAGCCTTTTCTTCAGTTTATTCTCCGGGGAATCGATGTTCCCTTGGTGTCGACTTCTGCGAATCTTACCGGTCACCCAACGCCAGGTCATTTCTCCGAGATCAATGGCGCATTGCGCAATGGAGCGGATTACGTGTGTGTTACGGGCCGTGATCGAAGTGGCAGCATGACCTCCAGTATGGTCAAGTTGGATGCTGCCGGTCGCATTGAAATCTTGAGGCCGTGAACTTTGCTGACCAGCTCAAGCATCCCGTTTTCAAAGCCGTAGGCGCTGCAGCTGATGCGAAAGGCCAACAGGCCTTTGCCATTGGAGGATTTGTCCGTGACCTGTTGTTGGGGAGGCCCAGTAAGGACATCGATATTGTGGTGGAAGGCGGAGGCATTGAGCTCGCCAAAAGTGTGGCCAAAGACTTGGGTGCGGGCAAGGTCGCGGTGTTCAAGAATTTTGGCACGGCCATGTTTCGGCACAGTGGTTGCGAGGTTGAATTTGTAGGGGCCAGAAAGGAGTCTTACCAAAGAGACAGCCGCAAGCCCATTGTAGAAGATGGGTCCATTGAGGATGATCAACAGCGCAGGGACTTCACCATCAATGCATTGGCTTTGCGCCTCAATGCAGACGGCTTTGGGGAACTGGTTGATCCTTTTGATGGCTTGGCTGACTTGGAGCGCAAGTTGATTCGGACCCCATTGGATCCAGATGTAACGTTCAGCGATGACCCTTTGCGCATGCTCAGGGGGGTGCGGTTCGCTGCTCAATTGGGTTTTCGCATCGACAATCCGGCCTTGGATGCGATCAGCCGCAACAGCCAGCGTCTTCAGATTATTTCAGCGGAGCGCATTCATGTTGAGCTGAACAAGATCCTCTCAAGTCGCCGGCCGAGTGTGGGATTCAAGCTCATGTACAAAACGGGTTTGTTGCACGAATTTTTCCCAGAGATGGTCGCTTTGCAGGGCGTTGAGAGGCGGAATGGCATTGGGCACAAGGACAATTTCTATCACACCTTGGAGGTCGTTGACAACGTGGCGGCGGTCAGTGACCACCTTTGGCTAAGATGGGCTGCCCTGCTCCATGACATTGCCAAGCCTCCAACCAAGCGGTTTCATCCTGACCACGGCTGGACGTTTCATGGGCATGAGGACCGCGGAGCGCGCATGGTGCCCAAGATTTTCAAAAGGCTCAAGTTGCCCTTGGATCACCAAATGAAGTATGTGCAGAAGCTAGTGCTGCTTCATTTGCGTCCCATTGCACTGACGAAGGAAGAGGTGACAGATAGCGCCGTTCGCCGTTTGCTTTTTGAGGCAGGTGATGATGTGGATGACCTGATGCTGTTGGCCCGGGCCGACATTACCTCCAAGAATGAAGCCAAGGTGGAGCGTTACCTGCGCAATTATGACGTCGTCGTCCGCAAGTTGGTCGAGGTTGAAGAGAAGGACAGGGTGCGGAATTTTGAACCGCCCGTGAGCGGTGAGGACATCATGGCTGCTTTTTCAATTCCCCCGTGTCGACCAATAGGCGCCATTAAAAACGTGATCAAGGACGCCATCATGGACGGGGCCATTCCCAATGAGCCTGTGGCAGCCCGCGCCTTGATGATGAAAGTGGGACCTGATGTGCTGGACCAATGGCGCCAGTCCCAGTCCGATGTTTCGGCTGGAAAGCGGACCGAAAAAGAAGCTCGGGATGCTTTTGATGCTTGGCTTGAAGCGTTAAAGGTCAGCCCTTCCAACCATCCTTGAGCGTGACGGAACGGTTCCAGACCATGTGGCCTGCCTGTTCCGTTCGTTTCGCGTCCAATGCAAAATAGCCGAGCCTGGTGAATTGCACGGGGTGTTCTGCGCTGGCCTTGGCCAATGCAGGCTCCAGTTTGCATCCTTGTCGAACCTCTAAGCTGTTCGGATTGAGGAACTCATGGAATGCTTTGTCGGCGTGCCCGTCTGGAGTTGGGTCAGAGAACAAGCGGTCGTAAAGGCGCACCTCTGCATCGATGGCTGTGGCTGCATTTACCCAGTGCAGGGTCCCTTTGGCTTTGATGCCGCTGGTGTCTGATCCGCTTTTGCTGTCGGGGAAATACTCTACGTGAACCTCTTCTACCCGTCCATCGGCGCCCATCACGTGGTCGACATAGCGCACGATAAAGGCCGATTTGAGTCGCACTGTTTTGCCGGGAGCCAACCGGAACCACTTCTTATTGGCCTCTTCCTTAAAGTCGTCCCGCTCCATCCACAGCGTCTTGGAGAATGGCATTTCTCGCGTACCGTCTGCTGGATTTTCGGGGTTGTTTTCCGAAGGAAGCATCTCCGTGTGGTGCTCGGGGTAATTTACCACTACAAGTTTGATCGGGTCCAATACGGCCATGGCCCGGTGGGCCACCTTGTTGAGGTGGTCGCGAAGTGCCCACTCCAGGAGACTGAAATCGATCACATTTTCGCGCTTGGCGATGCCTACCCTTTCACAAAAAGTTCGGATGCTTTGTGGCGTAAAGCCCCGACGGCGCAATCCACTGATGGTCGGCATGCGGGGATCATCCCACCCGTCCACGACACCGTCTTCAACCAGTTTGAGCAGCTTGCGCTTGGACATGACGGTGTGGTCCAAGTTGAGCCGTGCGAATTCAATTTGCCGGCTGGGGAAAATCTCCAATGCGGAGATGAACCACTCGTAAAGGGGGCGGTGCACCTCGAATTCAAGGGTGCACAATGAGTGGGTGATTTCTTCTAAGGAGTCACTTTGACCATGGGCGAAATCGTACATCGGATAGATGCACCAGTTGTCGCCTGTGCGCTGGTGATGGGCCCGCTTGATCCTGTAAATCAACGGGTCACGCATGTGCATATTGGCGTGCCCCATGTCAATTTTAGCCCTGAGGACACAATGACCATCAGGGTGGACACCACCGCGCATTTCAGAGAACAGTTGTAAGTTTTCTTCTACGGAGCGTCCGCGATGAGGGCTGTCGGTTCCGGGCTTTGTGGGGGTCCCCTTCCCTATGGCAATGTCTTCGGCGGATTGATGGTCTACATAAGCGAGGCCCTTCTCAATCAAGCGGACAGCAAATCCATAAAGCTGTTCGAAGTAATCGCTCGTGTAGAATTCTCCTCCAGACCAATTGTATCCCAGCCAAGAGAGGTCACGGCGTATCGCGTCCACATATTCTTGGCTCTCCTTTTCTGGATTGGTGTCGTCAAATCGGAGATTGACCAGGCCATTGTACTTGTCTGCAAGTCCAAAGGAGAGGCAAATGGCCTTGGCGTGTCCAATGTGCAGATATCCATTGGGTTCAGGTGGGAAGCGGGTGTGGATTTGCCTGTGCTTGCCATTTTTGAGGTCGTCTTGGATGATCTGCTCTATAAAGTGAACAGGTTCTGACGAAATGCCGTCATTGTTTTCCGAAGGACGTGGGGCTGAATGCTCAGACATGGGTGCAAATTTATCCTTGGGAGAGCTGGCTTGTTCCTTTTTAAGTCGATTTGATGCAATCCTGAGAACAGTCAGGGCTTGGACGTGTTGCATCTCTGTGAAACCACAATCATTCACACCGGTAAAAGATGTCGTTCGCTATCGTTTGAGGCGGGATGGCAGAATTGTGGGTTGGATGCGTGAAGAGCCATCCGGCCAACGGTTTTACAGCCGAGAAGGCATGTGGTGGTCTGGACGTCAGATAAAATGGACCCACCGTGACCGGTGCTCAGGGCTGAAGGACGCAGATGACCGTTGGTTACACGAGGGCGATTTGGTCAAGGATGTGAAGGCTCCGTGGTGGTCAAGGAACCAGGAATGGTTGATCTTGTGCGATGTCGAAAACGGATGGTCCCTGGTGCGGAGTGGATTGGGAGGTCAGTTGCTCTCGAAGAAAGAGTCCGATGTGTGTGAAAAGCTCTGGCGTTGGTCAGGGTTCGCCTGGCGCCCAGCATGAGTGATCGGTTATGACGCGGCTTTTTGCCACAGTCGGTAAATCCAATTCCACCTGATATGAAAAAGCACAGCCACCAAAAGGTGCTGTGCTTTTTCATTGAATCTCGTTCGACCGAGATGTCAGTGTCTTACAACAGTTGAATGCGCTTCATCAATTCATCCTTGTAGGTGCGAGAGATGGGAACCTCATCGTTGTCAATTTTGATGATGAATTGGAAAGTGTCAATGTGTGTGACCCTGTCGATGTTGATGACATAGTTTCTGCTGACCCTCACGAAATCTTCGAGTGGGAGTTTCAGCAAAAGGTCTTTTAAGCTGGCTTTCACATTGTATTTCCGCTCACCTACGTGAATGGCGCTGTACTTGCCCTCGACTTCGATGAACCGCACATCTTGCAGGTGAATCCGGCGCAGTTTGTTTCCCACCTTGGTGAAAAAGTGCTTGGCGCGGACTTTTGATTCGGCCAACTCTTGCAAAGCGTTTTCTACCGCTTCAGCAATTGAAGTTGGCCCTTCCTCTTGGCCCTCATTGTCATTGACAGCTCCGACGGTCGCAGGAACATATTCGAGCAACAAGATTTTGTCCTGAACTTTGAGCTGCTCGATGAAATCGACCATCCCGTTTTTCTGTTCTAAGACAACGACCAAGTCAGGTGGAGCGAAGAGACAAATGCCTGCTGCTTCGGCGACTTTGCTCGCAGTGCGTACATCACAACCGAACTCGGTTAGATCCGCAGAGGGTGTTCGGGTGGAGCTGTCCGAACCGAGTAATAGGATGCTGGGTTTTCGTACCATGTTGAGATTACAACACAGTAAGACTCAGTTTGTTTCAATTATGTTGAATCAAGGCCCAAAGAAAGATTTAGGGGGTGTCAAATGTCAAAAATCGGCATGTGCTCTCGTGCCGTTGAGGTTTAAATTGCACCTATGAAGGAGTCTCATCGTTTTGCAGCGCCGCAGGAGGAAACACTGGTTGAGGAAGCGGTAGGTCTGGAAGAGGCTGTGGCTGATGGCTGGCACATTGTGCTGTTTAACGATGATCACAACACGTTCGATCATGTGATTGAGTGCTTGATGGCCTACTGCGGGCATGAACTTCTTCAGGCTGAGCAATGTGCTTTGATTGTTCACACCAAGGGCAAGTGTTCTGTCAAGAATGGCGATTTTGATGAGCTTGAGCCCATTTGCACGGCTTTATCGGAACGAGATTTGTCTGCTGAAATAGAACCTGCTTGACCTTATTCTAATACCTTGTATCAGGTGTATTTGGAAGCGACTTTATTAAAATTGAGGGGGAGAACTTTTCCCTCCTTGGTCATGCTCGCTATGGTGATGTCCGTACCCAGCCATTCTATGGCCCAATGGGATGACGTAACGGAATTTTACCCTTTGGCTGCGACCACCCAGGCCTCTTACTTGGGAACGGCATTTAGCGTCGCTGACTTTAATTCCGATGGGCTAGATGACATTACAGCTGCCAACAGTGATGGCACTGTTGTGGCCTATGTGCAACTGCCATCAGGAGGTTTTGAGGAGGAGTTTGTCTTGGATGGGACCGCTCAAGCTCAAGGAATTGTATGGTTCGACGTTGATGGAGACGACGACCTTGATTTGATGGTGACCAGAAGATTTGCGCCCATTGAGTTGTATATCCGTGATGGACAGGAGCTGGAGGAGTCGGCTGCATCCAGTGGTATTCCAATGAACGACACATGGGAGTCTAGGGGGATCGCTGTGGCTGATTACGATGCCGATGGCGATTTGGATGCCTACATATCGATGTACCATGATGGAAGCACAGGTTTGTCGGAGAACCTTTTGCTCAACAACGATGGCCAAGGGTTTTTTACGGATGTGACCGCCACGGCTGGTGTTGGCAATGGATTGAAGCACAGTTTCCAAAGCTCTTGGTTTGATTTCGACGATGATGGTGACTTGGACCTGTGGGTGATCAATGATCGAAACTCATTTCCCAATGCGATGTATGCCAACAATGGCGATGGTACGTTTCTGGACTTGAGCATTGAAGTTGGACTCAATCAAGGGATTTTGGCCATGACTGCTACTGTAGGCGATCCAGATAATGATGGCGACTACGAACTGTTCTGCTCAAACGTAGAGGACGCAGCCAACATCTATTTGGACAAGAATCAGGGAGGCATTTACGTGGAAGTAGGAGCGGATTTTGGTCTTGATGGGATGCAGTACAGTTGGGGAGGATGTTGGGTGGATGTTGAAGGCGATATGGATGCTGACTTGATGGTGGCGACATATCGGTTCCCTAATTCGCTGCCCTACAAGAACTACTATTACGAAAACCACTTCGGCGGTGTCATTTTCACAGATGAGACCGACACGTATTGGCCCAACAACCAAACGCAACTTTACTGCCTAGGGGTTTGTGATTTTAACCAAGATTTGGCGCCAGATCTCATAGGGTTGGGGAACAGTCCGTTTTTGCAATTGCTGCAAAACGCCACTCCAGAAGTGGCCGCGCCCAATGAACGGCTGGTGGTTCAGTTATGCGGCACCTTTTCCAATCGTTGGGCCGTTGGAGCCGAGGTCTGGGTTCATGCTGGAGGTGTCAGCCAATTGCAGCTGGTGAGCGCTGGAACCGACTATGTCACCCAGCAATCGTGGCGGCGGTATTTTGGCTTGGGTACCGCTCAAGTTGTGGACTCCGTTGAAGTGGATTGGCCCAGCGGTCTCCACGAGGTATGGTATGACATTCCAGCAGGTACGGACCTTCGTTTAATCGAAGGAACGACCACGGCTGCATTGACATCAACAGGTGCAGGCTGTGCAGGGGAATCCTCGTGGCTGAATATTCCTTTGCCTTGTCCGGATGTTCAGGTGAATGGATTGCCTGTTTTGAGTGACTCCTTGTTCATGGAGGGGGAAGGAACCTACGTTGTGGATTGCGTTTGGATGGGAGGACTTTTTGAATGGTCGGACACCTTGGTGTGGGCGGAGCAAGCTCCCCATGCCATGACCATTCAATGGACAGAGCCAGATTGTTTTAACGAGCCAGGTTCCTTGGGTTGGAATACCGATTCCACCCTCACCGTGGAACTTTCAGGGTTGAGCTTCTCCCACTCCATTTCAAATCTTCAGGTGCTTGCAGGCCCTTTGATGCTGACCACAGTGGACAGTTCAGGGGTTTGTGCTGAAATGCACGAATTCGAACTGACCCAACCGGTTGAACTTGAGCTGTATATAGAGTATGAACCTGCGCTGTGTTTTGAGGACTCTGCCCAGGCTTTTGCTGCAGGCTATGGAGGGACTCCCAACTATATTTTGAATTGGGGCGATGTGAACCCATTGATGTTGCCCGAGGGAGAGGTTGTCCTGCACCTTGAGGATGCGAATGGGTGTACGGTCGACTCGACCATTGTGATTGATATTCCAGAGCCGTTGACTTGTGAGGTCCTTGTAACGCCTGAGGATGTAGGCAATGACGGTGCTCTAGAGCTCGTTCTCGGTGGCGGTACTCCACCTTATGATGTGCTGTGGAATACAGGATCGGAGAGTGATTCTGTCTTGTTTGGTTTGTCTGAAGGTTTATACAGCTGGGTGTTGCTTGATGACAATGGCTGCTTGCTGTTCGGTGTTCAAGACCTCATTAATGTGGGCGTTGTCGAACCGGATGATCAGACGGGTCAACTGAGGCGTGGGCCTTCAGGTCTTTGGTTGAAACCTGGAAGCACGTGGTCGCAAACTGTTCAAGCGGACTTTTTTGACGTGCAAGGCAGAATGGTGCATTCCGCTGTGATTCAGGGGGAGCACATGCAGAGATGGGGTTGGGATGTGCTGCCCAGTCAAGGCCTTGTTTGGGTGCACGACACCGAAGGAAGAACCTATTTCAGGTCTGCTTACTGATTTTTCGCGCCAGTTCAGGCATTTTCGATGGCGCATCGCTTGAGCCTGGAAACAGCTTCGGTGGGGTTCTCCGCTTTGAATACGGAAGACCCTGCAACCAGCACGTTGGCTCCGGCTTCAACGAGTTGGGCGGCGTTGCTTTGGACCACTCCCCCATCTACCTCAATCAGGAAATCCAGTTGGTGCTGTTTGCGCATGGCATCTAGCCTGCGCACCTTGTCAAAGGTTCCTGCAATAAATTTTTGCCCGCCGAAACCAGGGTTGACGCTCATGATGCATACGAGGTCAAGCTCGCCAAGCACCTCCTCAATTGCGGACAATGGAGTGTGTGGATTCAATGCTACGCCGGGTCGCATACCGGCTTCGCGAATGGCGCCGAGTGTGCGGTGAAGGTGCACGCAAGCCTCGGCGTGGACGGTGAGCACATGGGCTCCCAAAGCGGCAAACTCAGCAATGTATCGATCAGGCGCCTCAATCATGAGGTGTACATCGAGTGGTTTCTGAGCATGTTCTCCAATGGCTGCAATGACCGGCATACCATAACTGATATTGGGAACGAATATGCCGTCCATGACATCAATGTGATGCCAATCCGCATCGCTGTTTTCTACCATCTTGACGTCTCTGGCTAAGTTTCCAAAGTCAGCAGCGAGCAGTGAAGGGGCAATGAGATGTGGCATGGTGTAAATGTCGTGTGGCCGGTTGATATGCCCGAATATTGCACCATGTCTTTATCGACATCCAAGGACGAAATTTTGGGAAAACCCAAGGCTGTTGTTGTCGGCTTGACAGGGGGCATGGGGGCTGGGAAGTCTGTGGTGGCTCATATTTTAAAATCATTGGGGCACCCCGTATTCGATGCTGATGCTGTGGCACGCTCGTTATACGACCGAGACGACATCCTGCTGCAGGCCGTGGTAGACCGCTTTGGGCCTGGCATTTTGCATGCAAATGGAGCCTTGAACAGGTTGGAGTTGGCGAATGTGGTGTTTGCTGACCCTGTTGCATTGGCCGACTTGAATCGGCTGGTGCACCCCGCTGTTTCGCGCACTTTCTCCCAATGGAAATCTCAAGAAGAGATGAATGGTGCGGATGTAGTGTTCAGGGAAGCGGCCATTTTGTACGAATCTGGGAGCGATCAAGACTGCGATGTGGTGTGGGCTGTTACCGCTCCAGTTTCTCTGAGGTTAAAGCGTGTCTGTGAACGCAATGGTTGGAGTCAGTCAGCAGCAGCTGCGCGCATGGCACATCAATGGCCCGCAGAAAAAGTGAATGCGAAGGCTGACAATGTCCTCACCAATGACGGCAACGTGTCCTTGGTTCCCTTGGTGTTGTCTTTGCTGAAGGATTTGTTATAAATCCGGGCAACGTTTGCAAGATTTTTCCGTCAATTAAATCACCGCTACCTGTTCTCTATGAAACCTCTTGCATGCTGGTCCCGTCTGATCGGGACTGTTGTTTTCTTTAGTCTTGTCTGTGAAAGCGCTGCTCAATTGGAGGATGTCACATTGGACTACTTGATGGAGAGCAGCACATTTGGAAGCTTGTTCGGTTGTGGCCTCTCTACGGTGGACTACAATGGTGATGGTTGGGACGATGTTACCGTTGCGGGCACAGATGGTCTCATCAAGCTATATATGGGAGGTGAGTCGGGTTTGATTTTGGATCTCGTTTTAGATGTGGAAGCTGAAGCGAAAGCGGTTCTTTGGGTCGACATAGACAACGACGGAGACCTTGACCTCTTTGCGGGTGCAGCTGGAGTTGGTGTTTATCTCTACATCCGGCAACCTGATGGAACGCTGAATGAGGAAGGCTCTATTCGGGGTATTCCCCTATTGGTTGATTGGGACAATCGGGGAATTTCTGCCCGGGACTACGACCGGGATGGTGACCTCGATATCTACATCGCCAGTTACCATGACGAGATGCAACAGATAGCCTATGAGAATATGCTGTTTCAGAATGGCGGAACGGGATATTTTGAAGAAACCACCTTCCTAGCGGGTGTTGGAGATGGCCTGCAGCATTCATTCCAAGGCGCATGGTTTGATTATGATCAGAATGGATTTGATGACCTGTGGGTCATCAATGACCGATTGATATTTCTCAATGCGCTTTACGCCAATGCGGGTGGCGGACCCTTCGTAGACATTTCAGAATCTTCTGGAGCGAATATTTCGGTCAATTCCATGTCTGCAACATTGTTTGACCCTGACAACGATGGCGACTGGGACCAGTACGTTACAAACGTTGAGAATTTGGCCAATGCTTTTATGATCAACACTGCGGGTGTCTACTATGACATGGCAGAATCAGCCGGTGTAGCGAGCATGCAATACGGATGGGGTACTTGTGCCATAGATGTAGACGGTGACCGCTGGGATGACATGATGGTAGCGACCTATCGGTTTCCGAATACCCTCCCTTATGACAACCATCTGTATATGAATGATGGCACAGGGTTACATTTTGAAGATGTCACAGATGACTGGCCCAATGAGCAGTTCCAGTTGTATTGTTTAGGTCGCTTGGACTTGGATCAGGATCGGATTCCCGATATCGTCGGACATGGCAATGCATTGAGTCCGCAAGTACTGATGTTGACGAATGAAGATGACAACAATCGGATGACCATCGACCTTGTGGGTACCCTCTCCAACACCCGTGGAGTGGGCGCTGTGATCAAGGTTCATGCAGACAGTCTTACCCAGATGAAGCAGATGAATGCAGGTGAAGACTACATGACCCAGCACACTTACACCCGGTTTTTTGGCCTTGGAGACGTTGACGTTGTAGATTCAATCGAGGTGTTTTGGCCCAGTGGAATTCGAGACATCCTGTTTGATGTTGCTGCCGATACTGCATTGGTAATCGTCGAAGCTGCAGGTTCATTGGAGCCCATCGAATCTTCCTGTGAATGGGACCTTGCCAGTTGGACGGTTCCTTTTGACCCGGCTACTGTGGACATGACATGGAATGGCGTTCCGGTCACTTCAGATATTGTTGTGGCTGAAGCCCCAGGGGAATGGACTTTAGAGGCCAGTTGGTGGGGCGGTGGATACACATGGAGCCAAACGGTGTCGTGGAACCCTGAACTTCCACCTTCATTTTCGTTGGATGTGGTTCCCGGTCTTTGTTTTGGCGATTCAGCTTTGGTGTCGTGGAGCATGCCAGATTCAGCGTTGGTTACATTGGATAGCATCGTTTTGCCTGTTTACACGGAGGGCCTCCCCTTTGCTTCAGGCAGTTTTGAATTGCAGATAGAGGTCACCAACGGTTGTGTATTGGATACGACATTCACGGTGATTGAGCCCGAAGAATTGTCCGCCCAAGTCGGGGTGATTCAGCCTTCCTGCGCCGGTGATTTGGGGTCCGCAGTGGTCGTTGCAACTGGGGGCACAGGGACGTTGACCATTGATGCAGGCGGCGCTGATTTGTCCGCGCTCATGCCGGGTGTTGTGCCTTTTAATATTTCGGATGACTTCGGCTGTGTATTCACGGACTCATTGGAGATTGTCAGCCCAGATAGCCTGATTGGTCTTGTAAGCTTCGGGTATATAGGCAGCTCGGACTCGGTGCAGATTGTGTCCGAGATCTTTGGAGGGACCCCCCCCTATTCTTGGAATTGGAATGGTGCCATCGACGACGAAGGAATGGCTTTGGCCCCTCTGGACTTGGGGTGGTACGTGCAGGATGCCAATGGCTGCCTTGACTTGGGGGCCTTGAACATTGCACAGAATCCCTTGTCTGGGATTTCCAATGCACAGGATGCGGTTTCTTGGAGCTGCCTCAGGATGGGGAGCGCGCTCGGGCTGTATGGACCTGATGGAGAGCGCTTGGACGTATCGGTTTACGATTTGTCGGGAAGGTTGCTTGTGAGAAAATGGAATGTACCTGCTTCATCGGCTCTGGAATTGTGGACGGATGTGCCGGTTGTGGTCACGGGTATTGATGCTGCCGGCAGTGTTTTCCGATGGTTGAGATAAAGCGTTTGCTTTTCGGACGGTGCCTTTTGATGCTGTGGTTGCTGTGGGGGTGTTCCCCAGCCATGGCCCAGTGGGAGGACGTCTCCACTCAATATTTGCTTTCTGCTTCTTGCACAGGGAGTAATTGGGGCTGCGGTTTGAGCTGTGCGGATTTTAATTCGGACGGCTTGGATGACTTGACTGTTGCACAGGCTTCGGGCAACGTGAGCCTATACCTCAGGACAGAAGATGGTTTTGATTTGGATCAAGAGTTGGAGAGCGAAGACCAGGCCACAGGCGTGCTTTGGGTGGATGTAGATGGGGATGGGGATTTGGATTTATTTGCTGGGCGCCAAGAAAATGGGGTAAAGCTTTACATCCGAAATGGCAGTGGTGAGCTCGTGGATGAATCGTCTGCGAGGGGGGTGCCGGATTGGATTGGATGGAAACCCCGGGGCATTTCTGCGGCAGACTTTGACCAGGATCAGGACCTCGACGTTTACATCGCCTCGTACCACATCAGCATTGAAGAATACCACTATTCGAATGCCCTTCTGATCAACGATGGCTTTGGATACTTCACGCTGGCCGATGATTCCGTCGGTGTCAATGATGGCATCAAGACTTCTTTTCAAGGTGCCTGGCTCGATTATGACAAGGATGGATGGCAAGACCTCTGGGTGATCAACGACCGAGCCAGCTTTAAAAATGCCATGTACCGCAATCAAGGGGATGGCACGTTTGTGGATGTGGCGCTGGAGTTGGGTTTGTTGAATGTCATTGATCCGATGACGGCCACTGTTTTTGACCCGGATCAAGACGGCGACTGGGACTTGTTTTGCACAGATGTTGCCAATGTGCCCCATTCTTTATTTGAGCAAACGGATTCGGGCTTTGTAGATGTGGCCTTGGATTCGGGTACAAGTGGCATTGACGATTATGGCTGGGGAGGTTGTGCGGTTGATGTCGACGGAGATGCCCGTGAAGACTTGATGGTGGCAACGCTGAATTGGCCCTCTGAATCTCCTGTAGACAACCGGCTGTATTTGGCGCTTGATTCTGGATTGGCCTTTCAAGAAGATGATACGGGATGGCCCAATGAGCAGTTTCCATTGTACCACCTTGGCCGGTTCGATTTGGATGGTGACCGGGCTCCTGATATCATCGGACACGGTGCCATTCCCATTGCACAGCTGTTGCTCAACACCAATGAGCAGGGGGCTTCTCGCATGACCGTGCGGTTGGTTGGTACCACGCCTAATTCTCATGCTGTCGGAGCCCTCATAGAGGTGTATGCTGCAGGGCAAAGGCAGATGCAGCAAGTCGATGCGGGTTCGGATTATGTGACGCAGCATTCATATACCCGTTTTTTCGGGATGGATACCCTTCAAACGTTGGACTCCATTGTGGTCACTTGGCCAGGTGCCAATACCGAGACGTGGTATGCTTTGGATGCCGACACCGCGCATGTGTTGGTTCAGGGCACAGCAGGTGCAATGCCCGAGGTCCTCAACCGCGATTGCCCATGGGATGAGCAAGGGTGGCGGGTTCCTGAGCTGAGCGGTGATTTCGAGATGACTTGGAACGGTGTGCCCCTCACGTCGGACTCCGTGTGGGCGTCTGCCACCGGTGAGCAGGTGTTGGAAGCATCCTGGTGGAATGGAACCGCATCCATTCAATGGGTCTTGACAGCAAATGTGGCACCTGTAGGAGACCCTGAGTTTGAGTGCACCTACCCTGTTTGTTTTGGTGACAGTGCTGTGTTGTCTTGGTCTGCAACGGGTGCAGAAAGTGTGGTATGGATGGACTCCTTGTCGTTTCCGCTGGACACGGTTGTTCAGGTGGCCTTGGATTCCATTGCTGTTGAATGGCAGTATGGTCCTCAGTGTGTTGTGGATACTACAGTGCTGGTTGATATGCCAGAGGCGTTGACCCTGACGCTGGATTTCGTGAATCCCCTTTGCTCAGGTGGGGTTGCAGAAGTGTCTTTTGAAGCATCGGGAGGTACGCCTCCCCTGCAAGTCGATTGGAACGGTGCCGATCCGATGGCTCTGTCTGACGGGGTTTGGCCGGTGGTGGCATTGGATGCTGCGGGCTGTGCCGTGTTCGATACGGTTGCGGTTGCTGCGCCTCCCGCATTGGAAGTGGATGTGAATTGGAGTTTTCAGGGGGACTCGGATACTGTCTGGGTCGAACTTGATGTGACAGGTGGCACACCTCCATATGACGTGGTGTGGTCTGGAGGATTGGACAGTGCAGGTTGGGCGCTGGCTCCCACTTCCCTGGGTTGGGCTGTAGAAGATGCAGGAGGTTGCGTGCAATCAGGAGCTTTGGACTTAGAAATCAACAGTGTTGGTTCCCACCCTACTGAACGGCTGGGCGGCTTGCGCTGTTGGCGTGCAGGAGGAATGGTTGGCTTTGAAGGGCCTTCCATGCGGGGGCGTATCGCGCTGTACGACCTTACTGGAAGGCTGTGGTGGTCTGGCAGGTGGGCTTCGACGGACCGCATTCCTTGTGATGCCATAGGGCCGTTGATCATCCGCACATTCTTCGATGATGGAGCTGTCCGGATTTTCCTCCGCTGATTCGGAATACTGAAGCAGCAGTCCTAATTGGGCAGTTCTGCATTATTTTGACCGCATGATGGAGCAGTGGCATTGGTGGACTTTGGCATTTTTGATGTTGCTGATTGGAGAGGCTTTTGTCCCTGGCTTGGTGCTGGGGTCGCTCGCAGTGGGCGCCTTTGCAGGAGGGCTGGCGACCGTTTTTACAGATTGGTGGGAGTACCAATTTATTGCGGCCTCTGCGGGTGCCTTATTGTCGCTGTTGTTTCTGCGTCCTCTCGCTATGAGGGCTTGGTTTAGCGGTGATTCGGTATCCACTGGTGTCGACGCGTTGCCTGGCAGAACCGTGCGGATGACCCTCGCGATTGACCCTCATTCAGGAAGGGGGCGCGGGCGCATTGATGGGGACGATTGGCTGATTGAATTCCCTTCCGATTGGAAGGGTGTCCGCGCCGAAGGTGCTGCCTCAACCAATGACCCCACCAACTTTGCGGTTGGAGACCAGCTTCGTATTGTATCCGTAGAATCCAACGTGCTCATTGTCGAGCCGTTGAATTAATCTGAATTCCCCAATGATTATGGAAGGTTTCTCTTTTATTTCTATTGCCCTTTTGGTGCTCGCTATGGTGATTGTGATCCGCGGATTGCGGATCGTCAAGCAGAGTGAGGCCCTTGTCGTTGAACGCTTGGGACGCTACCGGACAACGATGACGGCGGGCATTAACATCTTGATTCCTTTTGTGGACCGTCCACGGGCGAGTGTTTGGCGTTACGCAAAAGAGGGGCCTATGGGTGAGCGTGTTGTCGCTTACAAAATGCTCGAGCGCATTGATATGCGGGAGACGGTATTTGACTTTCCCCGCCAAAGCGTCATCACCCGAGACAACGTGGTGACAGAGATCAATGCTTTGATTTATTTCCAAATCACGGACCCGGTAAAGAGTGTCTACGAAATCAGCAATCTGCCCAATGCGATAGAAAAGTTGACCCAGACGACGCTGAGAAATGTATTGGGTGAATTGGACCTCGATGAATGTTTGTCGAGCCGGGACACCATCAACACCAAGCTGCGCGCCATCCTTGACGAGGCCACCAATAAGTGGGGGGTGAAGGTGAACCGCGTTGAGCTTCAAGACATCAATCCGCCTCAGGATATTAAAGAGGCCATGGAAAAGCAAATGCGTGCTGAGCGCAGTCGCCGTGCGCAAATCATTGAGGCTGAGGGTACAAAGACCGCTGCCATCCTGGAGGCCGAGGGCCAAAAGGGCGCCGACATCAACAAGGCTGAAGGTGAGCGTCAAGCGGCCATTCTGGAGGCTGAGGGTCAGGCCAATGCCCGTCTCCAGATAGCCGCTGCAGAGGCCAAAGCCATTGGAATGGTAGCGGATGCGGTCTCAACAACAAAAGCCGACCCTACCCAATATCTCATTGCGGTGCGGTATGTCGAGGCTTTGGAAAAGATGATGGAGACCTCGAACGACAAGTCCCGTGTCGTCTTCATGCCTTACGAAGCGAGTGGCATGATGGGCAGCGTAGGGAGTATTAAAGAATTGCTCAAGGACTGATGTCAGACTTGGACTGCGTCTTTGGTGCGCTAAAAGCGGCGCACCGGCTGGACCCGGTGCCATCTTATCGTGATCGCCAGGACATTTTGACCAAAATGTTGGGCGGACTGCGCCGGCATGAGTCCGCCTTGCTTCGCGCGCTCACCCAAGACTTGGGCAAGTCAGAACCCGAGGCGCGGCTCACAGAGTTCTTCCCCATTCGTAAGGAAATTCAATACGTCCGCAAGCACTTGTCGGATTGGATGCGTCCAGACCGCCGGGCTACCCCCATTCAGCTCTTGGGCACCCGTTCAGAAATCCTGACCCAACCCAAAGGTGTGGTCCTGGTCATTGCGCCTTGGAACTTCCCGTTGTTGCTGACCATCAAGCCTTTGATAGCCGCTTTAGCAGCAGGCAATCGCGTGGTGGTGAAGCCTCCAGAACATACCCCAGAAACCTCGAGGGTGATGGCCGAGTGGCTGCGCTCTTCGTTGCCTGAAGACTGGGTTCAAGTCGTCTTGGGTGGGCCCGCTGATGCTGCGGCATTAACGGAGATGCCCTTTGACCACATTTTCTTTACTGGAGGAACGGAAACTGGCCGTAAGGTGATGCGCGCTGCAGCGGAGCATTTGACGCCGCTGACATTGGAAATGGGGGGCAAAAGCCCAGCCATCATCGACTGCACGGTGCCGCCTGCTCAGGTCGCCAAGAGGCTGGCATGGGGCAAGGCTTTGAATGCAGGGCAAGTGTGTATTGCACCAGACTATCTGTTGGTTGAGGAAGGGGCTGTAGAGCCGCTCGTATCGGCCTTGGTGAGCCGCTGGGATCAGTGCTTCACATCAGATGTCCAGTCTTCTGAGGAGTATGGTCGCATTGTCAATGACCAACAGTTTCAACGGCTTAAAGACACGTTGGAAGATGCCCTGGACAAAGGAGCCAAGCTGATTCACGGTGGCAAATGGGATGCTAAATCGCGTTTTATGGAGCCGACTATTTTGGGTGAAGTGACCATGGATATGCGGGTCATGCAGGAGGAGGTCTTTGGCCCTCTGTTGCCGGTGTTGACTTGGAAGGACCCCTCTGCTGTGGTGGACACCATCGCACAGGTCAAAGACCAGCCCTTGTCCATGTATGTTTTTAGCCGAGACAAACAGCGCAGGAGACAGTGGATGCGTGGTACGCGTTCTGGAACGGTGGGAGTCGGTGAGACGGTGGTTCAAATTGCCAATCCTGATTTGCCCTTTGGTGGTGTTCAGGCCAGTGGAATGGGCCGTTCAAACGGCAAGGCGGCGTTTGATGCCTTTTCCAATAAGCGCAGTGTGATGAGCAAGTCTTGGCCTGTCACGGCTGTCCCCCTGTCCTACCCGCCTTTTGGCCCGGCTAAATCGGCATTGGCCCGTTGGATTTCCCGCTACCTCTAATGCCCATTACTCGGCCACCTTTTGGCTTCTGAGTTATCTTTCAGCTCCGTGCTCGTACAAACCCATTTTCCCCGAAAGCTGGCACCAAGGCGGTATGATCAATACCTCGCCTCTGGCTGGTTTCGCGGCAGTGTGATGCTGTATAAAGTGGATTTGTTGTGCATCGAGTCGGGCATCTTTGGTGTGGTCAACATTCGGATGAATCTGGAACGCTTTGCCTTTAAAAGAAGCCAGCGTAAACGGATGTCCCGTTGCGACCGGGCCTTTTCGGTGAGCATAGGAACCGCAAAGCCCGATGCAGAGAAAGAAGCCTTGTACTCCTTGCACAAGGACCGGTTCAAAGGCTTCATCCACCCCACTTTAAACGAGTATTTGACGAGCGGATTTCACCAGACGGTGTTTGACACGCGAGAAATCTGCGTGTACGATGGGGACAAGTTGGTTGCGGTCAGTTACTTCGACATTGGTGAACAGTCGATGGCGAGTTTGATAGGCCTTCAACACCCGGATTACAGCCATTATGGACTCGGGATTTATACGATGCTCAAGGAAATTGAGTTTGGCCGCTCGGCTGGATTCAAGTGGTATTACCCGGGGTATGTTTTGGATCTCCCGTCTGATTTTGACTACAAGCTGTCGTTGGGAGACTTTGAATACTACACCCCTACGAAGCGATGGGGCTCCCACCATCGGTTCGATCCATCTGAAACTACAGGTGCAAGGGTGCGGAGTGCCATGGAGGCCCTGCATCAGGGCTTGTCACGCATCGGTATTGAATTTCAGGACAGGTACTACCCTTACTTCTCCTTAGGGTACATGGCACCGTGGCAAATGGAGTTTTTGACTGCGCCTCATTTTTTCGAGCTCGCCGAAGTCGAGGGCCGCAGGTTGATTGTCGGATATGAACCTGTGAAAAGGGATTACCGATTGATGGATGTGGGGCTGACGGAGGACTTCAATCATTTGGTGCGCATGGACCACAGTGCGGGGCTGGCTTCCGAAGGCACTCATTTCATGGACATGCTCCAAGTGCGCCGCCTCCTTTTCCAAACAAAGGATTTGGATGTGATGCTCCAGCATTTGGTCTCCAGAGGTTGGTCGCGCCCCGAAGACATGTCTTGAATGCCGCGTTCCTGTGCCACCTTGCAGACATGAAATTGGCTTCGTGGAACGTGAATGGCATTCGGGCCGTTGTAAAGAAGGATTTTGCCCAGTGGCTCAATGGCAGTGGCTTTGACGTGATTGGCTTGCAAGAGACCAAGGCCCAAGACGACCAGGTACGAGAGGCTTTGTTTGATTTGGGGGCAGAGTGGCATGTGCACTCCTCCAGTGCAGTCAAGAAGGGGTATTCTGGCACGGCGATTCTTTCAAAGCGTGCTCCGGTATCGGTGAGCCATGGCATTGGTGTGGAAGGCATGGACGATGAGGGGCGTGTGACGGCTGCCGACTTTGGCGACTTCCATTTTGTGACGGTTTACACGCCGAACAGTTCTTCAGGATTGAAGCGGTTGCCCTTTAGGAAGGAATGGGACGTTGCTTTTCGGGATTACCTGATGCGATTGGCAGCTGAAAAGCCGACCATTTGCTGCGGAGACTTGAATGTGGCCCATCAGCCCATTGACTTGGCACGTCCCAAGGCCAACTACAACAAGACGCCAGGCTACACTCAAGATGAAATCGACGGTATGGGAGCTTTGGTTAGCGCTGGTTTTACCGATGTGTGGCGCCATCAAAATCCCGAGCGTGTGCAGTACTCATGGTGGAGTTACCGGGGAGGCGCGCGCGAGAAGAACGTGGGCTGGAGGCTCGACTACTTTATGGCGTCTGAATCAGCACTGGATCGCTGTGGTCCTTGCGATATCCACACCGAGGTGCTCGGGTCCGACCATTGTCCGGTAGGAATGGAATTCCGATAACCTGTTGTGGCCTGCGTTTTTATGACGTGGCCCGAACCAGTCGAATCGTGCCTTGGCTGCTCTTGAAGAGGTACTGGCCTGCGTCGGGCAGTTGAAGCTTTAATGTGGACTCCACAGTGGCGCCCTTTTGAACCTCGCGTCCCCTCGCATCCAAAAGGGTCCACGCCCCAAGGGGTGCGTTGGATGATGTGATGCGCACCTGTCCTGTTCGCGATGGGTTGGGATAGGCGCTGAATGTTGGAGCAGCTTGGACGGGATCGGTGCTCACCAGGTTGACATTCATGGCCCCCACTCCTACACGCTCAGGAGTTGGGATGAACGCGCTGTACAAGGCACGGAAGCCATCAATCAGGCTGTCTCCTTCAAGTTCGAGCATGGGGGCCACCCATTTTGGAGGCAGACTCTGATACCATACTTGGCACGTGATGTCCACGTTTTGGCCGATCAGTTCACTCGGGATTTGATAGATCACCCGATCTCCACCGGTCCCCTCTTCTCCCAACGGGTCGAGGTTGAAGTTGGGGTCGTTGAGGGCGGAACCGATCACAGCAGTGGTGTCTCCTACTGGGTGGTCAGCGACAAAGCCGAGGGGAACCATGCGGTTGTCCTTGAGGTGCGCATAGGCCCGTTCGAGCAAGGTGGTGGGGTCGCCGTTCACATCGCCAAGGACCAGCTCATAAATCTGAACCTGGCTGTCGGTTGTGATGATGTCGTGGTGTGGTTCCCATGCTACTTCGAGTTGCCCCTCAATGCTGCCTGTAGCAGGGTCCCAAGCGCCTGAATGGAAGACGGTATCGCCATTGGTGGCCATGGTAAGTTCGACCCAAGCCCTGCGCGCAGGATACCCTGAAGGAAACTTGTGGCCTGCCAAATTGACGAGCTCAACTTCGACATTCATGCTGCCGCTTTCCGCGGTGCCCGTGAGGTTGAGGTTGACCTCAAGGGTTTGGTTTTCCAGCATATCGAGCGAGCGCGCGATGGTGCTGTCGAACTGCGCTTCTGTTGCAGAGAGGTCCAAGGAATCCACGTTGTTCCGCAACATGCGCAACATGTGGGTGTTTCCACCCACGAAGTAGTGCAAACCAAATGGTGAGCGGGGCTGAAGCCAAGCATAGCCAGCGGCAATGGTAACCGGCTCGTCAATGCGGGGTACATGGCACCCTTGGCATTCTATCGCATTGGGTCCTTCAGAATAGGCCGAATTGAGCCATTCATGATAGGTGGCTTGTTCAATGACGGTGGAGTCGGTGTACGCTCCTTCTAGGTCTACGCTGTTGGTGATCAAGCTGTGGCAGGCGGCACACGATTCAGATTTGGCCATGTGCTCCCCATACATGGGATAGAACCCGATGAACTGTTGCATGGGCTGGTACTGCACGGGATACTCATCTTTTCCGCCGCCATATGGACCAAAAATGGTGTCCTCTACAAAGGTCATTTCACCGCTGAATCGGGTACCGATGCCCTCTGGGTCTTGTTGGTGGCATACCGCACAGTTGACGCCGTCCAATGCCAACGAATCGGTAAGGGCTTCGAGCAAGGAGTAATATTCTGCGCCTTCATGGTGGGCAGAAAAATGGCCTACTGGGGCATGGCAGCTGGTGCATTTGTCTTCGAGGCCTGCACCGTGTGAGGGATTGGTGAGCACCTCGTGTCTCACCTTGGCCCTCCAGAATGGGTCTTTGGTGCTGTTGGCCATGATGGAACTGCGCCAATCGTCCACAACATTGACGTCGGCCCCTTCAGGCAATGGCTCCATCGGGAAGACTTGCCCGGGTATTGAAGCCAAGTCATTGGGGTCCTCTCCATGACATCCTGAACATTTCCCCGAGCCATAAAACAGGGCGTTGATGGTGTCGGGAAGCCCTCCTAGGTTGTCACTTCTGAGTGAGATCCCCAGTGCTTCATGGGCATGGATGATGGGGCGCGGTGCAAAGGCGCCCAATTGCCAAGCTGCACTGGACCCGGCGCCCAGCAGTGCCATAAAGAATAAAATATAGGCGCCCCGCATACTTCAATGATAGAAAAGACCCCGCCCGAATACCGAGCGAGGTCCTTAAAGTGAATGTGTTGTGATCAGCGCAATACGATGCGGGCGGTTGCAGTGCCCTGTTCGCTGGTTAGTTTGAGGATGTGCACGCCCTTAGGGAGTTGAGTCAGGTCTATGGTGCCCAATTCAGCGACCCCATTGGCTTGCTGGCTGAACAGAAGGCGACCAGACATGTCGGTCACCTCGCAGGTCACTGCGCCAAAACCAGTGCCGCTCCAGTGAAGTTGGAACACTCCATTGGAAGGGTTCGGGTGCAAGGAAAGTGCACCGTTGAGCACGGTCAGGTCGTCAATGCCGGATACTTCTACAGTAACGGTCACCGGGACGCGGTCAGAGGAGCATGCTACCGCTTGTGTGGCGACCGTCCAATCGTAGAAGAAGTAATAATAGTTGGTCGCGTTGCTGGGGTTGTTGACGCTGCTCGAAGTAATGGTGGCGAGTTCTCCGATCTCGAATGGGAAGGCCAAATTGCTGCCTTGTCCGTCACGCCACAGCTGCGGGTTGCCGTCAAGGCTCCGCAGGCCCAGCCCCTCACCTGCTGGTGCTTCGAGGTTCAATTGAATCACGCTCTCACCTTCGGGAACATCCACGGTGACTTGATCCAAAACGGTGCCCGCGCCATCAATGACAGCGACGGTGCGCTCCCCTTCGCTGTTGGCAAAGACTTTGACCGATTCAATCACAATGGCTTCATAAGCATCGAAGCGCAACCAATAGTTGCTGTTGTTGTGATACTGGCCCTCATCCTGAGCAGATGAACCTCCTGTGGCTACTTCTAAACCGTGGTTGATGACGTCCTCTACCCAGTAGGTGGTCGTGTTGTCCAATACGGGTGTTTCGAATGCGTTGCCAATAAAGAGTGGTGTCTCGCTGGTCTCGCTGTCGTACCAGTGGAGTTCGTTGCCGTCAAAGGAGAGGTTGGTGCTGGCAGGTGCTGGGATGCTGTTGTCGGCCACAGTGGGTGTTTCAGGAGATGCGTACACCTCTACCACGACTTCTTCTGAGGCTGTGGGCTCCGCACATTCACCATCCACAGATACAGAGTATGTTCCAGGTTCTGTGACCAGAATGGCTTGGTCCGTTGCGCCATTGCTCCATGTATATCCAGGTGCGTTGCTACACACCAAAGTGACGCTCTCACCGGTGCACAATTTGAGGTTGCCGTCGATGGATACCGTGGGCACTTCTGGTTGGTATACTTCAATGGCGACAGGGTTGGAGATGCCAACACAGCCGGCGCTGTCATAAACGAGCACAGTGAAGTTGCCGGTTTCTCCTACAGAAATGGCTTCGCCTTCTGCGCCATTGCTCCATGAATAGCTGGAGTATCCGACGGGTGCAGTGAGTGTAGAAGTTTCTCCTGGGCACAGTACAGCAGCGCCTTCTAAGGTCAAGTCAAAGGCCCCCACTTGGCAGGGTGCTTCGATGACGTTGTGATAGGTGTCGATGGCAGGATTGTCCAAAGTCACAGTGAAACCACTGGGGAAGTGTACCACTGCACTGTCGATGTAGTCTGCAGCTCCGAGGCCAAAGTGTGGATGAGCAGTACAGGTAATGCCGTAGCTCTCCCCCGCCCTGACATCGCGCAGCTGCGTTCCCCAAGGGCCGTAAATGGCCACCTGCGCGCCTACAGCGTCGCTATTGGAAATGATGCCCTGCAAGTCAAAGCAGACCCAGTGGTTGTCGTTGCCTTCGTTGACGTAGAACTGGTCGGGATTGTTGTTGTCGGGACTCACATATACGCCGCCGTAGGAGGCAATGAGGTCCATTTGACCGTCTTTACCAAAGTCTCCTGTGGCAAAGCTGAGCATGGCGTCATTGTAAGCGAAGGGCCAGTCCAGTTGATCAAAGGTTCCGTCTCCGTTGCCCTTGAAGTAGTAGTTGGAGCTGTTGTCGCCGGAAGTGATAAAGTCCAAGAATCCGTCGTTGTCAAAGTCCTCGAACTTGCTCTGCAAGAAGAAGCCGCTGACATCCATTCCGCTGCCCTCACTGATGTCGGTGAAGTAGCCGTTGCCATCGTTTTCCAGCAGAAACATCGACGTGCTGTGGTTGGTGACAGCAATGTCCATGTCGCCATCGTTGTCGATGTCGCCGAAGTCTGCCGTCCAGCTTTGCTCATAAAAGACCAAACCACGTTCAAGGGCTTCTTCCGTCCAGCCACCTTGGCCGTCATTGACCCACAATTGGTTGATGCGGCGCGGGTCATTTGGGTCGCTTACGAATTGGCGACACTTGGCGATGAAAAGGTCGACATCACCATCGCTGTCAAAGTCTGAAAACACCGTGCCGTAGTTGCCACTGTGATCGGTGTCAGGGTAGTCGCTAAAGTCATAGCCGGTCAATGGCATGAGCGTTTGGTCATTGAGGGGAAGCCCTCCAGTTTCGCCCTTCCACATCCGGCTCAAAGCGTCGTCATGGCAACCAAAAGCGTCGAGGACACCATCGTTGTCGAGGTCGGCCATATTGCAAGCTTGCATGAACATCTGACCATTGTCGAGATTGTCCATCTCAAAGTTGCCACCCGTGCCAATGCGCATGAGGTGCACACCATCATAGCTGCCTCCAGCAAAAATGTCTTTAATGCCGTCGTTGTCAATGTCGCCGATGCAAGCTCCCCATTGGTTGCTTGAACTGACTTCACCATAGTGCACAGGGTTGAACCCCGTCGCCGTTTGATAGAGGATGTTGACGTCTTCTCCCTGGTCGAACACCACCACGTCATCGAGTCCGTCGTTGTCGACGTCAATGAATCCGATGGGCCCTCCGCTGTTAAAGGAGCCGTTGAGCAACTCTGTGCTGAGGTTAAAAGTTTGTGCCGACACAAGCACACTGCTCATGAGCAGCATGGACAAAAAGGAAAGGCGTATTTGGTTCATCCTATAAGGTTTGCAGACGCGCAAGATACATGGAGAGGTTGCTTGCTGCAGGTGTAGGTCCATAACCTGTCATCTGCTCATAAGGTTGCGTGTAATTTTGCGTCATGGCAAATCATGGCCGGGTGGCTTTTGAAACATTGGGGTGCAAGCTGAACTTTTCGGAGAGCAGTGCCTTGGCCAATGGTCTGCTGGAGGCTGGATATGCTCGGGTGCAGATGGAAGAGGGGGCAGATGTGGTGGTGGTCAATACGTGCAGTGTGACGGACCATGCAGATGCGAAATGCCGCAACATTGTGCGGCGTGCCAAGGCGTCAAATCCTGAGTCTACTGTGGTTGTTATTGGGTGCTACGCCCAACTCAAGCCAGAAGAGATATCGGAGATTGAGGGTGTGGATTTGGTATTGGGTGCCCAAGAGAAGTTCAATTTGGCCGGGTACATTGAGCGGCGCAATGCGGTGAGTGCCGAGGCAAAGTTGCTTGGACACGGGGTGGTGCACCGTGGAGAAATTCGCGAGGTCACTGACTTTCATCCTGCGGTCAGTTCAGGCGACCGCACCCGTAGTTTTTTGAAGGTCCAAGACGGCTGTGATTACTTCTGTGCGTTTTGTACGATTCCATTGGCGCGGGGCCGTTCTCGCAGTGCCGATATCGCCACCACTTTGGTGGAAGCCCGAAAAGCCGCTGAGCAAGGTGCCAGAGAAATCGTGCTGACCGGAGTCAATATCGGCGACTTTGGCAAAGCCCAGGGTGAAGACCTGTTGGCCTTGTGCAAAGCCTTGGAGTCGGACCCCAAGTTGGCGTCGATTGAGCGTTACCGGATCAGTTCCATTGAGCCCAATCTGTTGTCCGAGGCGTTGATTGATTTCGTGGCTGACTCTCCAAAGTTTCAGCCTCACTTCCACATTCCGTTGCAAAGTGGAAGCGATCAAATTTTGTCGGCGATGCGGAGGCGTTACCGCACAGACCTCTATCGCGAGCGGGTGCTATACATCCTTGAACGCATGCCAGATGCGGCCATTGGCATTGATGTGATTGTGGGCTTTCCTGGAGAAGGCGAAGCTGAATTCCAAGAAACGGCAGCCTTCCTCGCTGATTTGCCAGCGGCGTACTTCCATGTTTTTACATACAGTGAAAGGCCCAAGACGACAGCCCTCAGGATCGATGATGTTGTCCCTGTTCCCGTGCGCAAAACCCGCAACAAGGTCTTGCGTCAAATGAGCCTCAAAAAGCAGTGGGCCCATGCGGCAAAATTTGAAGGCACTGTTCGTCCTGTACTGTTGGAGGGTGAAGTCGATGAGAATGGCCGGAGGATGGGCTATACCCCAGAGTATGTCAGGGTATCTGTGGATGGTATTGCCGATGCCTCGCCCGGAACGATTGTTCCCGTGACTTTGGGGGGAATGTCCCAAGGTCGGGTGCAAGCTCAGTTGTCGGAGTTGCTACCTTGACAGCAAATTTCTCCTGTGTATCCCAATCTGTATTTCCTGCTGCTGGACCTTTTTGGCTGGGACATTCCCGCTTTTAAGCTGGTCAACTCATTTGGATTAATGGTGGCATTGGCCTTTGTGGTGGCGGGTGCTTTGCTCAAGAGAGAATTGAAAAGAAAGGAGGCCGAGGGGCTTCTTCAGCCTACTGAAAGTCAACAGTGGGTGGGCAAAGGCGCCGGGCCTTTGGCGTGGGCTTCAAGTGCCTTTCTTGGCCTGTTGTTGGGGTGGAAGGTCACTTGGTTATTGTGGAATGCCTCTGCCCTCTTTAGTGCGGGTGGTCCTCCACAGCAGCATTTGTTTAGTGGAGATGGATACCCCTTGATGGGCGTCTTAGGTGCTGCATGTTTGGGATACCTCAGGTACCGCGAAGACATGGCGCAAAGGCTCGATACGCCGCGCCAAGAAATGGTAAAGACCCACCCTTGGGAGCGCACGGGAAACATCACTTTGTTTGCTGCTGTTGGAGGCGTTTTGGGGGCCAAGTTTTTTCATTTGCTGGAGTACCCGGAGGAGATGGTGGCTTTCTTCACGGCACCATCTCTTCAAGGCTTTTTAGGCGGCCTCACGATTTATGGAGGTCTGATTGTCGGTGGCCTCGCTGTTGCTGCCTATGGCCGGCGCCATGGCATTTCATTTTTACACTTAGCGGATGCTACAGCTCCTGGGTTGATGCTGGCGTATGGCATAGGTCGCATTGGGTGTCAAATCAGCGGAGATGGCGATTGGGGCATTCCCAATGTGAACCCCAAGCCCGATTGGTTGTCCTGGGCCCCCGATTGGGTGTGGAGCTACTCCTTCCCCAACAACGTCAATGCCGTTTTTGGACCCCGACCTGCTGGATACACCGGTAAGTTGATCACGGAGGCCGATCCATGGCCCATTTTTGAGGGCTTCGGGACATACCTCTCGCCCGGTGTTTACCCCACCTCGTTGTATGAAACCCTGATGGCGACGGTGATTTTTGCTTTCCTATGGTCCATGCGTAAGCGTTGGAAGGTGCCGGGAACGGTGTTCGCGGTCTATCTCATGCTGAATGGAATGGAGCGTTTTTGGATCGAGAAGATCAGGGTCAATGCTCCCATGGAATTCTTTGGCATGGTCATGACCCAAGCTGAGTTGATCGCTACGTTGACCTTCATCGCAGGTGGAGTCTTGGTGATTCTCTTGAATAAGGCCAGCCTATTAAAGCGGCTGGGACGGTGATGTTTGGGGCTGCTGAACTCCGCGATTTGTTGCGCGGCGCAGAGCAAGTGGTGCTCCCGGTGGGGCAATTTCTTCTGGAGCAGCGCGTGGGACCTGCCGAGATTGAAACCAAGAGCCTGAACTCCTTGGTGAGCCATGTAGATAAGACGGCGGAGGCCAGGTTGGTCAAGGGGCTTTCCATAGTTCTTCCCGAAGCGGGATTTTTGGCCGAAGAAGGCACCGCAGGTGCTGCGGGTGGCACCCGTTATCGTTGGGTCATCGACCCCTTGGATGGCACCACCAATTTGATTCATGGCTTGCCGGTTTTTTGTGTGTCTGTGGCCCTTGTGGATGGTGATGATCCCGTTGTGGCCATCGTTTATGACCCCAACCGCCAAGAGTGCTTCACTGCGTTTAAAGGTGGAGGAGCGTTTCTGAATGGGCGCCCGATTCATTGCTCAGACCGCAAGACGTTGGACGCCTGCTTGGTGGCGACAGGTTTTCCCCATTGGGACTTTACGCGCATGCCGGCCTATTTGGAGGCATTGACTGCATTTGCACAAGGCACCCGTGGTCTTCGGCGAATGGGGTCGGCTGCGATTGACCTGGCCTATGTAGCCTGCGGCAGGTTCGATGCGTTTTTTGAATACAGTCTGCAGCCGTGGGACATTGCCGCGGGATTGTTGCTGGTCACCGAAGCGGGTGGCTTGACCACGGACTTTGGTGGCACCCACAACCCCACTGGTTTACTGTCGGGTCACGAGGTGCTTGCGGCGGCGCCAGGTATTGCACACGCGGCCACTTCGGTGACCAATCGGTGCTTCCGTTAAACTTGCAGAGAATGGGTGCGTTTAACGCAGGAAGGCATGTTAAACAGGTCCCATCCACTTTCTTCTGAAGCTCCAGACTTTTCTGAGTGGATGCGCATGAACTATGGGTTGGTGCTGGCTCAGGCCCGTCGAATGCTCCTTGTACGCGAGGATGCGGAGGACACTGCTCAGCAGGTTTTTGTAAAGGCTTGGAAGGCTTGGCATGGGTTTTCGGGCAATGAGGTGCAACGAAAGGCATGGTTGCTCAGGATTGCGCGCAATGCCATAATAGATGCAGCCAGAAAGCGAAAGTTGCGTCGGGTGCAGCCATTGGATGACGTGTTGCAGGAGCGCACTGCGGCTGTCATGACCGACCAAGACTTTGAAGGCGATCAAATTTTGGCCATGCTCCATGCTGCAGTTTCAACCTTGCCTCCAAAGCAACGCTGGGTGTTCCAAGCCCGCTATTTTGATGGGCGGCCTTATGCGGAGTTGTCCTTGGAGACAGGGACTTCGGAAGGCGCTTTGAAGGCTTCATACCACCACGCAAAAAAGAAGGTTGAAGACATCATTCTGGTGAAAGCCAATGTGTGAATCGGCCCTGAGATTAAACCTTCAGAGAGACCCCCCGTTTTTAGGATGATGACCCCAGATGACAACAGGTTAGTCGGCCATGACGACGGATTTCGAGTTTCTGATGAAGCGGTCGAACGCGCAGTGGCTCATGTGATGTCCGTGCCTCAAGGGTCTCATGTGTTCCGGTTGCATTCCGTTTGGCCCATCGCAGCGGCGATCGCCCTTGTACTGGGTATGGGCGTATTTCTAAGTGATGCCATAAAGCCAGAGCCATGCGTCACATTCGCTTGTCAAATCGAGGCCTTGTCCGACGAAGAGTTCGTCGCCATGATGGACTTGATGGAGGAGGATGTCCTCATAAAACTTGATGAAGAGTCTTGGCCCACCCTGTATTGATTTCTAAAAAATGAACACCCCAATGAACATGGTCCACTGTCTGTCCTGTGTGCTCTTGTCCGCAGGCCTCATATTTCCTTCAGGGCTCATGGCCCAAACTGACCCGCCAACGGAGAATCGGGATCGCCAGGTGTTGCGTCAACGCATGGAAGTCTTGGCTGTTGGTTTTATGACTGAAGAGTTGGAGCTGGATGCGGAAACCGCTCAGGTGTTTTGGCCCATTTTCAATGCGCACAAGGAAAAGATGTGGGCGCTGAAAGACCGAAAGGATGAGGCCAGAATTGCCATGGCCTTTTTTGATGATCAAGACTTGACAGCGTTCAATGAACTTCTCGCAGAACGGGAAAGTGTGGAATTAGAGGAGGCCAGCCTGCGCGCGGGTTTTCTGCGTGAAATGGCCGCGGTATTCGACCCGCAATTTGCCATTCGGTGCATTGATGCCCAAAAGGCGTTTGAACGTGAGATGCGCGCGAGATTCCAAGAAAGAATGTCGAAAGAGGACAGGCGTGCCCTCGGTAAAATGGGCCGTGGGCCTGGCCGTCAAAAGCCCCGTTGAATTAGTCCTCTCCGTTCGGTCGGAATGTCAGGCAGACGCCATTGACACAGTGTCGCGTTCCCGTTTCGGTGGGCCCGTCTGGAAACACATGTCCCAAGTGGGAGTCACAGGTTGAGCAGCGAATTTCAACCCTGACCATGCCATGGCTGACGTCTCGGATTCTCGTGACCTTATCGGTGAAGACCTCTCGGTCAAAACTGGGCCATCCGCACCCCGCGTCGAATTTGGCCTCGCCAGAATACAAGGCTGTGTCGCACACTTTACAGTGATAGGTTCCCTTGCGGCTCTCGCCATTTAGTGCACTGGTGAATGGCCGCTCAGTTCCATTTCTTCGCAGCACCCTGAACGCCTCGGGGCTTAACTTTTTTGCCAATTCGGCATCGTCAAATTCCTGGTCCATTGCTTGAAAAAGAGGGGTTGGGTTCAACCTGTTGGTCCACCACTTTTTTGACCTCCTTTGTGGCCGCCTCCTTCACCTTTGCGGTGGTTTCGGTTTTTGTTGCGGTTGCCTCTGGGCTTGTCTCCATCGCGCTGCGGGCGTCCACCACCTGAGCGGCCTCCGCCATGGCGGTTTCCTCCCCTTCCGCCTCCGTGGCGTCCACCACCTCCACCGCCACGTCCACCGCGGTGTGACGGGGCATTGGGGTCGTATTTGGGGCCTTCACCAAGCTCTGCGGGGAGAGGCTCCTTGCGGACCTCCATTTGAATGAGCTTCTCAATCTTGGAGAAGTTGCGCATTTCCCCAGGAGTAATGAGCGTGATGCCGATTCCCCCGCGTCCAGCGCGCGCTGTGCGGCCGATCCTGTGCACATAATCCTCCTCATTGGGCGGAACATCATAGTTGATGACCATCTCAATGTTGTCGATGTCGATGCCCCGGCTCACCACGTCTGTGGCTACGAGTACATGGATTTTTCGATTCCGGAAACGCCGCATCACGTCTTCCCTGTCCTTTTGGTCCAGGTCAGAACTGATGGAGCCTACGTTCAATCCAGCTTTGGACAATGAGCGGGCAATAATGGAGATCGACCGTTTCCGGCTAGAAAAGACGATGACGGACTCGAGTCCGCGGTCTTTGAGTAAGCTGACCAGGAGTTTGGGCTTCTGGTCGTCGTGCACAGGGTACGCCACCTGCATGACTTTTTCGGCAGGACGTGAAAGGGCTATTTGCACCGTCACAGGGTCCTTGAGCATGGTGTTGGCCAGCTTGCTGATGCGCTCAGGCATGGTCGCGCTGTACAACAACGTCTGCCTGTTCGGATTGCAGTGTTCCGTGATGCGGTTGATGTCACCGAGGAAGCCCATGTCCAGCATGCGGTCGGCTTCGTCGAGAATGAGAACATCAATTTTGGACAGGTCGACATAGCCCAAGTTCATGTGGCTCAGCATTCGGCCAGGCGTCACGATGGCAATGTCGACCCCTGTGGTCAGGGCGTTCTTTTCGCGGTCAAAATCGCTGCCGCTCCCTCCACCATAAATGGCGACGCTAGAAGTGCCCGAGAAATAACCGAACCCTTCGCAAGCCTGGTCGATTTGCAATGCCAATTCTCGGGTTGGCGTGATGATGAGGCACTTAATGTGGTCTCCTCCCCCCGACTCGTAGATGTTGTGCATGGTTGGCAGCAAAAAAGCTGCCGTCTTGCCGGTTCCAGTTTGTGCGATGCCAATGACATCTTTCCCCTCCGTGGTGGGGGGTATGGCCAACGATTGGATGGGTGTTGCCATTTCAAATCCCATGGCGTCCAGTCCATCTTGGACGGCATCACACAGGGGCAGCTCCCTAAAGGGAACTTTTTTGGGTTCTTCGGAGGCGCCTTCCTCCGGTGATTCTTCTTTTGCGTCCCCGGTCGGCGCATCCGGCGCCTTGGCTTCTTGATGGCCCGTATTGGGCTGGGACGCATCTTGTTCCGCCAACGAATCGTTGGCCTCGTGCGTGTCTATCATGTATGTAATAATCGCCTCTTAGGCGTCTGAGACAAATGTCGGGCAGGATGCTGTGGCTCCGACACAGCATCAAATATTCGATCCAGCGCAACCTTCAAGCGTCTTCACGGGTTAACTTACAGACGACTTCAATGCGCTCTCTTTCCGTTCAATTCTGTTTGGTTGTGGCCATGCTGTTTTTAGCATGCGGGTCCGCGCTTGCCACTCACATTGTGGGAGGTGAAATCAGCTATGAGGATTTGGGTGAAGGCAACTACCGTGTGCGTCTGGTGGTGTACCGCGATTGTGGCCCAGCCAACCAGAATGGCACCGGATTTGACGATCAGGCATCTGTGGGCATATTCAACGGAAATGGGGCTTTGGTCAACGTGCTGAACATTCCGCTTGCGTTCCAAAACGTGAGCAATGTGCCCGTGGCTTTGGAGAACCCTTGTGGAACCCCTCCCCCTTCTGTGTGTGTGGAGCAAGCGGTTTACGAACAGGTTGTTTTTATAGGGGAATCTGTCAATGGGTTTACCCTGAGCTACCAGCGTTGTTGCCGCAATCCGTCGATTGTGAACTTGACCAACCCCGACGATGCCGGGGCAACTTTTACCACTCAAATTCCGGGGACAGCGTTGACCCAAGCCCCCAACAGCAGTCCTGTTTTTAACAGCTTGCCTCCTGTTGCATTGTGCGCGGGCTTTGATTTCTTCTTCGATCACAGTGCCACGGATTTAGATGGTGACAGCTTGGCCTACACGTTTTGTTCGCCCATGTTTGGGGGGTCGCCCAATGCGCCCGCTCCCAATCCGCCGAACGGTCCCCCCTACACTCCTGTCAATTGGGCGCCAGGCTATTCAGCTGCCGCTCCTTTAGATGGGGATCCGCCATTGGCGATTGATCCAGTGACGGGCTTTATTACTGGAATGCCGAATGCTGCTGGCCAGTATGTGATTGGTATTTGTGTAGAGGAATGGCGCGATGGGGTTTTGCTCAGCACATCCAATCGTGACTTTCAGTTCAACGTGACGGTGTGTGACCCGAACATTTCATCGCTTGTGGCCAACCAGACGGGGGACCAGCTCTGCATTGGGGAGACGATTGAATTTCAGCAGTACAGCATCAACGCAACGTTTTTCCTGTGGGACTTTGGCGTGCCTGGTATTGCGTCGGACACTTCGAATTTGGAATCGCCTTCGTATACCTTTCCGGAGCCTGGCATCTATGATGTCATGCTTGTAGCCAATCCCGGTTGGCCGTGTGCAGACACCTCTTTTTCAATTTACGAGGTCTTTGAGCCGGTAGAACCTGAATTGGTGATCACGGGGTTCGATTGTCCATCGGGCACGCCCGTTTATGATTTTGGAACCGTAGACGACTACCCTGACGCATCGTTTCAATGGGAGTTTGGAGCATTGGCGTCCAGCGGCATTTCCGATTTGGAGGCTCCAGAGGGAATCGGTTTTCCAACCCCATATGATGTTGAGGCTGAATTGACTGTGGTCCAAAATGGTTGCGTGGGATCGGGTGTCCTGGATTGGACACCACCAGATCCGCCCCAGGCTGCGATTGGGGCTCAAGAGGACTTCTGTACGGGCTTCTCTTTGTCTTTCGACAACAACAGTACCAATGCCCTCGCCTACACCTGGGAATTTGGTGAGCCAGGGAACGGCGATGTGTCTTTTGATGCCTTTCCTACTTGGACCTACAGTGGGCCTGGTACGTATGAAGTGGAGTTGACCGCTCAAGGGGATTACCATTGTCCCGACACTGATGTGGCCATTTTTGAGGTCGCTTGGTTGTTGGAGCCATTCATTGAAACCCCAGAACCGGAATGCTTCGAAGAGCACAGCTTCAATTTTGAGGCCATCGGTGTTTCCGACCCGAGTGCCACCTTTGAATGGAACTACACCCCGGGAAACAGCACCATAGAAGCAGGTCCGCTGCTGCAGGGTGTTTCTTTCCCCGCCCCGGGAACCTACACCGTTGAGGTCGTAGTGACGGCCGAGGGTTGTGAGCGGGATTTTGAAACGGAAGTCGAGGTGCTGTTCGATCCCTCCGTGGCCTTTGATGGGGGGCCAGTGTCTGGTTGTCCTCCGCTTCCTGTCAGTTTCGAGAACTATTCGCAAACTGAAACAGCGGCCACCTACGTCTGGAATTTCGGTGACGGAAACACTTCGACGGCTCCCTACCCCAACCATGTTTATGCGCTGCCAGGCAATTACACGGTGACATTGGAAATGAGCACCGGAGGTTACTGTGTGCAAGACTTGGCGACGACCCAAACCGCTTTTGTAGAGGTGCACCCAGTCCCAACGGCGGGTTTCTCCATAGAGCCTTCACTGGTCGACATTTTGGAGCCCATGGTTCAGGTCGAGGACCTGAGCACGGGTGCCGTTCAGCACTACTACAACTTCGGGGATGGTGGATCTTCCACAGACCCCAGTGGTCCCTACATCTACCAGGGTGCTGGCGCTTTTGATGTAACCCAAACGGTGATCAACGAATACGGATGCACTGCCACGGCCCAAGGTCAGGTAGGGGTCAATGGGACGCTGTTTTACGCCCCCAATTCATTCACACCCAATAACGACGGTGTCAACGACATCTGGAAGCCCACTGCCACAGGGCTCGCCGCCTATAAATGCAAGGTCTACAACCGTTGGGGTGAGGTGGTTTTTGAAACCACAGATCCCCAGATGGGCTGGCCAGGAAACGTCAAAGGGAGCGACTATTATGCTCCAGATGGCATCTACTTGTACGACGTGTATTTGGAGGATCAATTGAGGATTCCATTCACGTATTCCGGTCAAATTCAGGTCGTCAGGTAAGGGCCTGTTTGATTCTGCTTACCTTTTCGACAATAATTCGGAAAGATGGAAGGGGAACGCAACCAATCGAACTGGGGACGGAATGACCGTCGTGAGGAGGATGTACACACTGTTGCCGTTAAAGCGGGTAAGCGGACGTACTTTTTTGATATTCGGGCCACCCGAGCAAAAGATCTTTATCTGACCATTACTGAAAGCAAGCGTCAGACGAATGCTTCTGGTGAGGTGAGCTACAGTAAGCACAAGTTGTTCCTATACAAGGAAGACTTCGAGAAGTTCCACGAAGGCCTGCGCGATTCTTTGGAGAAGATTGCGGAGTTGCAAGGCACCGATGGCTTTCAATCGGGCGAGCCCAATGGCCCTGCAGCGAACACCGACAGTCAGGAGGACAGCGGTGACGTTCGCTTCGAAGATTTATAAGGACACCATTCCTCATTGCGGTGGGGTTTCGTGTGGATAATTCTTGGACTTTTCAGGCTCCAGTCGCGGTTATCTTTGAGATTCACCGTCATGGAACTGACCTACCTCGGACATAGTTGTTTTCTGCTGGTTTCAGGCGGATTGCGTGTTTTGATCGACCCGTTCATTTCGCCCAATCCGTTGGCTGAGGAGGTCTCTCTGGAGGGCCTTTCCCCTACCCATGTCTTGTTGACCCACGGTCATGAAGATCACGTAGCCGATGCGGAGATTGTCTTGAAGCGTTCAGGGGCTCAACTTGTAGCACCTTACGAGGTGGCCATGTGGTTTGGGGCCAAAGGGGTTGAAGATGTCGTGCCGGTCAATCCTGGTGGCCATCTTCAGCTCGAATCTGGAGGCCATGCAGCGGGTGTGCGTGTGGTCGGAGCAGTGCACTCCTCTACCCTTCCCGATGGGAAACCGGGCGGCGTCCCCTGCGGATTTGTCCTCGACTTCGATGGAGTGAGGGTGTACCATGCGGGCGACACTGATCTTTCCATGGAAATGGAACTGATTGGTAGGATGTGGACGCCTGACTGGGCACTACTTCCCATTGGTGGGACGTTCACCATGGGGTACGCCGATGTTCCAGCGGCGATGGACATGTTGCGCTGCCGCCAGGTGGTGGGCATGCATTATGATACTTTCCCTCCCATCGCCATCGATCGGGAGGCTGCCCTCGGCACCGTTCGGGATGCGGGAGGAGAACTGCACTTGCCTGCCATAGGGTCGGTGCTTGAAACAGTGAATTGAAATGGGTAAGATTATCGCCATAGCGAACCAGAAAGGAGGTGTGGGAAAGACCACTACAGCAATTAACCTCGGTGCAAGCCTTGGTGCGCTTGAGTACAGGACTTTGCTTGTCGACGCCGATCCTCAAGCGAATTCAAGTTCAGGGGTGGGTGTTGACCCGAAGTCTGTGGACAATGGCACCTATCAGTGCTTGATCAATGGAACGGAGGCACGGACCGCTATTGTGGAAACCGGCAACCCGAATTTGTGGTTGCTGCCTTCTCACATTGACCTGGTTGGTGCAGAGATTGAGTTGATCAACGAGGCCGAGCGTGAGTTTCGCCTGCGCAAGGCCTTGGAGCCATTGAAAGATGACTTTGACTTCATCCTCATCGACTGCTCTCCTTCATTGGGCTTGATCACATTGAATGCATTGTCAGCGGCCGATTCGGTGGTCATTCCGGTCCAATGCGAGTACTTCGCTCTGGAAGGTTTGGGCAAGCTGCTCAATACGATCAAAATCGTTCAAGGAGGACTCAATGAGAACCTCAACATCGAGGGGATCTTGCTGACCATGTACGACACCCGTCTGCGTCTGTCCAACCAGGTGGTAGAAGAAGTAAGGATGCATTTCCGCGAGATGGTGTTCGACACCCTCATTCACCGGAATACCCGTCTGGGTGAGGCGCCGAGCCATGGTGAAACCATTGTGATGCACGACGCCTCTTGTAAAGGGGCCATCAATTACCTCAACCTGGCCAGGGAGATTCTTCAGAAGAACGACCTCACCAAGTTGCCCAATGCCGAGAAGTTCCTCAATGAGGATGCCAGCATGACAGCAGCTGAGCCGGGAGAAGCTCCTGTGGGCCTCAACTGATTCTGTTAGGGTATGGCTAAAAAGTCAAAGAAGCCGGCACTGGGAAGGGGTTTGGGCGCACTGTTACAGGCCCAACAAGCCGAACAGTCCGAGTTGTCTCAACCAGCAGAAGCTGTAGAAGCAAAGCAGTCTGGTGAGCCTGCTGTGGACATGGCGGGCCGTGTGGCCCTCTTGCCGATTTCGGCGATAGAGGCCAATCCCGATCAGCCCCGACGCACTTTTGAACCCTTTGCGCTGAATGAATTGGCGGAGAGCATCAAGACGTTGGGCATTATCCAGCCTTTGACCGTTCGCCGTTTGAGCGCTGCCAAGTATCAGCTCATTTCAGGTGAACGCCGCTTTCGTGCTTCTCAACTTGCAGACTTGGAACAGGTCCCCGCCTATGTGCGTGAGGCCAACGATCAGGAAATGCTCGAAATGGCTTTGGTCGAGAACATCCAACGTGAAGACTTGGATGCCATCGAGGTGGCCATCAGTTTTCGCCGTTTGATGGAAGAGTGCTCTTTGACACAAGAAGAGTTGGCATCAAGGGTGGGGAAACAGCGTTCTACGATTTCCAATTACATCCGCCTCTTGGGCTTGCCCGCTTTGGTGCAGCAATCTGTTGCTGCGGGCCATCTGAGTTTTGGCCACGCCCGCGTTCTGGCAGGGTTACAAGAAATCAAGAACCAAAAGGCCCTGTATCAGCGCATTATTGCGAAAGGGCTCAACGTCCGTCAAACAGAACGGGAGGCCAGTGAAATGCTGGGCAGAAAGCCCTCGAAGAAGATTGTCAAGGGTGCGGCATTGAGCTTGCAGATGCAAACCATGCGCGCGCACTTGCGCAGCCGTTTTTCGGGCCGCACCTTGGATGTCAAGGCCCGCGAAGACGGGGCTGGTCGCGTGGAGCTGTACTTCCAGAATGCAGACGACCTGCAGCATTTGCTGGACGAATTGGGGGCCCGTTGATGGGACGCCTCAGCGTTTTATGGCTGTCTTTGATGTGCTGGGTGGCTTCGCCCGCGATGGCGCAGTTAGAAGAAACCCAAGAGGAGCGAGAATTTCGCATTGGGAGAACGACTTGGCACAGCGCTGTAGTTCCGGGTTGGGGGCAGTTGGACAACAAGAAATGGTGGAAGGTTCCCTTGGTCTATGGAGGCTTGGGCGCTGCCGGCTACTTTATACAGACTGAAGGTGACCTGTATCGCGGTTACCGCGATGGCTACCTGGCGCTTACCGATGACGACCCCACCACGCTGTATCCAACGGAGTACGATGTGCAGACCGTAAGAGATTTGCGTGATTTTCACCGTTCCAATTTTGAGCAGTCCATTTTGGTTTTTGCCTTGATTTGGGGCGCTCAGGTAGTGGACGCCCACGTAGATGCCCACTTGCTGGGTTTTGATGTGAGTGAAGATTTAGGTTGGGTGCCCGGCGCAGGCCCCACTTTCGGGATCAAGTTGTCTCGGACGTTTGTTCCGCGCAGAATACACAGGGCGCGATGACAGACCATGCCACACAGGGCCTCCGCATTTTGATCATCGGACGCGGAAGAATGGGGTCAGCTGTGCAAGAAGCTGCGTTGAGGAGCGGCCACCTTGTAGCAGGGGTTATGGGCCGATCGGAAATGGCGGATTCTACATGGCCCAAGGCGGATGTAGCGGTTGAATTCACGGCCCCAGACAGTGCTGTAGATGTAATCGCGGCATGCCGTCAGCGGATGTTGCCTCTGGTGAGCGGTACCACAGGTTGGGCAGTCCATGCGGATGAAGTGCAGGCTGCTTCGGTCGAAGCAGGCCACCCCCTCTTGTGGGCACCGAACTTCTCAAAAGGGGTCTACCTCTTTCGGAAGGCCTTGAAAGGCGCAGCGCAAGCGATGGAGGGCCATGCAGAGTTTGTCCCATCGGTCCATGAAGTGCACCACACAGGCAAGTTGGATGCGCCCAGCGGCACTGCGCATGCGATTGGGGAAGACATGTCTCAGTTGGGCTGGCCCGATGTGCCGATAACGGCGCAGCGTTTGTCAGGTGTGCCGGGAACACACGAAGTGGAATGGCGCAGTGAGATCGACAGCATCTCGTTGATTCACAGTGCGCAAAACAGGAGTGGTTTTGCCCAAGGGGCCATAGAGGCTGCGGAATGGCTCAGCCGGCACACAGGTCCCTGCCACAAAATTTTCGGTATGAGCGACGTTTGGGGCTGATATTGCACTTCGAACACCGTGTTCTCTACTGTCCCATGAGCCTCTCTCTGATCGCACTGCTTGCCCTTCCATTGTTTCACATGGTCACCTTGCCGAGGTTGTTCTCTCGGGCGGGACTGACCAGTTGGCATGGGTACATTCCAGGACTGAATTATTGGGTGTTGCTCGGTATGCTCAAGAGACCAAAAGTGTGGATGTTGCCACTCTTGTTTCCGGGTCCAAACCTTTTGATGGCGACCATTTTGCATGTGGAAATCGGCATTGCATTCGGGAAGCGTTCTACTCCCTTGCAGTGGCTTTTCGGTGCCCTTCCTTGGGGGGCACTGCCTTGGCTGGCCTTTGCAGACGATGCTGCTTTTTTAGGGCCTCGCGATTGGACCAATGTCAAAAAGACATGGCGGCGTGAATGGTCCGAGGCGATTCTCTGGGCCACCGTTGTCGCTTCTTTGATTCGTGGGTATGTCTTCGAGGCGTTTCAGATTCCAACAGCCTCCATGGAGGACAGCATGCTCGTGGGCGATTACCTCGTGGTGAGCAAGATGAGTTATGGCGCCAAACTGCCTGAGACTCCGCTTTCGCTTCCCTTCGTGCACAATGCGATTCCCAAAACTGCTCTGAAGAACAGCTATTTGGAATGGGTGAAGCTCCCCTATCAGCGGCTTCCAGGTTTTGGCTCAGTGGACCGCTACGATGCCGTGGTGTTCAACTTTCCCAATGGAGATTCGATTGTGGTGGATGCCTATCTGGCGGGACACGATTACCATGCTTTGATCCGCCAGCGTGCCATGGGCTTTGCTGGTGGGGATCCCGTCGCCTACGAAGCTGACCGCGGTCGTTTCAATGACATGGCGCGCAAGGATTGGCGCCGTACCCATGGCATCAAGCCCCGTCCAGTCGACAAAAAAGAACACTATGTCAAACGCTGCGTTGGCTTGCCCGGTGAGGACCTGGCCATTGTAGACCGCAAGTTGATCATCGATGGTCAAGAAGTGGCTTCTCCTCCTGGTTTGCAGTTCAATTATTTGGTGCGGCTCAAGCGCGAAGCGGATCTGCGCATCATTCGTGAGCGCTTGGGGTTGACCGACATCGACATTCAAGGCAAGGGTGGCGGAGGCACTTACTTCATGGCCCTTCGAGAGGATGAGGCGGCATTGCTCGAATCGCAGGATATGGTGGCCGAAATCAAACTGTTTGACTCCACTTCGCGCCGGGGCACTTTGGATATGTATCCCAACACCAACAAGTTTGACTTTGCGACGTGGGACTTGGACAACTATGGTCCTATTCACCTGCCAGAGGCGGGCGAAACTGTGGACTTGACTCCCCGCAATGTGATGCTCTACAAAAGGGTGATCACGGCCTACGAAGGCCACACTTTGGAGGAGCGGGACGGTGTTGTTCTGCTCGATGGCGCACCGGCTTCAACGTACACGTTTGCCCAAGGCTATTATTGGCTCATGGGAGACAATCGGCACTCTTCTGCTGACAGCCGCTATTGGGGCTTTGTGCCCGAAGATCACGTGGTGGGCAAGGCCTCCTTTACTTGGTTCAGCAAAATGAATGTGGAACAGCATGGGGAGTCGGGCGTTCGCTGGGACCGCATGTTCAAATCGGTGAAGTGAAGCCGGGGTTGCACCGTCTTCCCTTGTGCCCCTTCCCTCCTGTTCCATGGTGGGGCGCTGCGATGTCCGGTGGCGCTCGGCTTGACGGTTTAGAGCATTATCCCAAGCGCACCTTTCGCAACCGTTTTACTTTGATGCAATCGACGGGAACATTGGAGCTCTCCCTGCCTGTGGAAAAGCGCGGAGGCCGACCACGTTCCCAAGACGAGACCATGCGGATCACCGGCGAACCCGATCGCAAAGCGTGGCAAGCCGTGAGAACGGCTTACGGGCGGGCTCCTTTCTTTGAGGAGATGGAAGAAGAGCTCGAGGCCCTGTTTAAGAATGGTCCTGGATCGCTCGGGGGATGGAACCGGGCCACCATGCAGTGGGCGGCAACGTGGTTGGGTATATCCGTGCCTTCTGATGTCACTCCCGCAGAATATGCTGAGTCAACGGAAACTTCGATGATGTCTTTGATGGCGTCTGCGGTTGTCTTTTCCGACGTGAGTTGGTCGCATGTTTGGCATGACCGACAGCCGCACATTCCCTTTTTAAGCTTGGGAATTTTGGATCTGATCCTTCACCTCGGACCGAGCGCTGGAACCGCCATTAAGCCGATTCCACTGAGTGGATCTCCGCGTCCAGGATCACGTCCAGAATGACAATCCGGGCTTCCTCAACGAGGTAGTAGATCCTGTGGTTGTGCGCTAAGATGCTGCGAACGTCACCAAACTTGTCGTCGAATCGTGCTTTGCGTGAGCCGTTCGGGGCGGCATTTCTGCCCAGAGAGCGGATCACAGAGAGCATTTCGTCTTTGGATTTTTCGGCCCCAATCAGGGAGGCGCCCTGCAGGTGATGAATGATGCGCTCCATGGCGGTCGCAGCGCGGTCAGCAATGATGACGGATTTGTTCACGGGCACAAGATCGCCATGCGCGCACAAAGGCGCTCATAAATCGGCATGGGATTGGAAAAGAGCAGTGGCCCCGGCCCCTACTTTTGAACCATGGAGAATGTCATGACGACCTTGGCCAAGACGCCGCTCTATGATGTGCACATAGCGGCAGGTGCGAAGATGGTCCCCTTTGCAGGGTTCGAAATGCCCGTTCAGTATGCTGGACTGCGCGCTGAACACGATGCCGTTCGCAAGGCGGCAGGATTGTTTGATGTCAGTCATATGGGAGAGTTGTGGTTTTCGGGTCCGGGAGCCTATGGCTACTTGCAGGAACTGTTGGCTGGCAACTTAGACAAGGCCGCGCCTGGCCGCGCTCTATATACATGCTTGCTCAACGATGAAGGGGGCATCGTGGAAGACCTGCTGGTATACGGGTATGAGGACCGCTACATGCTTGTGGTCAACGCGGCCAACCGTCCACAGGTGGTTTCCATCATTGAAGACACCTTGCCCGAAGGGGTTCATTTTGAGGACCTCAGCGATCAAACGGCGCTCCTCGCTTTGCAAGGGCCCCATTCCGATCTCGTGATGAAGGCGGCCGGGGTAGACCTGACAGACTTAAAGTACTATCATCACCGCACTGTGCTCATGAGCGGAGCCGAGGTGATTGTTGGAGCAACGGGGTATACAGGGGAACGCGGCTTCGAGCTTTATGTGCCCCATGCAGCCGCAGGGGACATTTGGAGTTTGTTGATGGAGGCTGGAGCACCCCATGGACTGCATCCATGTGGACTTGGTGCCCGAGACACCTTGCGCCTTGAGAAAGGATTTTGCTTGCATGGAAACGACATCGGTCCCCATTGCAATCCTGTGGAGGCAGGGCTGTCATGGACGGTGGGATGGAAAACGGAGTTCCGAGGAAAGCACGCCGTGGCAGCAGTGAAGGAAAACGGCCCCACACGGAGGCTTGTGGGTTTTACCTTGACTGAGCGCGGTATTCCGCGTAAGGACTATGAGATTGTAGATGCCGAAGGGAACAACATTGGAACCGTGACCAGTGGGACACAGTCTCCTTCACTTGGTGAGGCCATTGGCATGGGCTATGTTGCTGCAGATTGGACGGCCAAGGGGTCGAACATCTTCATTTCCATTCGCGGAAAGTCCATTGCGGCTACCGTGACGGGGATTCCTTTCCTTTGAACCCTCCACACCGCAGACACCATGAATAAACCGAGCCATCCATCAGAGCGCCCAGAGCGCCGAGTGGAAGTGTGTTTTTCGCCAGGCAAGTTTGACCTCTACAAGGACGAGTTTCAGACTTGTGTGGTCATTGACGTTTTGCGGGCCACTTCAGCCATCTGCACCGGATTGGCCCACGGTGTTGACCGGATTATTCCGGTGCCTACGGTAGAGGAAGCGCGGGCTTTGCAAGCAGAGGGCTGCATTGCTGCCGCTGAGCGGAATGGACAAATTGTAGAGGGTTTTGACTTTGGAAACTCTCCCCGATCCTATATGGATGGTGCACTCAAAGGCAAAACGGTGGCATTGACAACCACCAATGGGACCAAGGCCATTGACATCGCGCGTGGAATGCCTCAAGTGGCCATTGGAAGCATCAACAATTTGGACGCAATCTGCACTTGGCTCATGCAGCAGCCAGGCCATGTGTTGTTGCTCTGTTCAGGTTGGAAAGACAAGTTCAACTTGGAAGACACGGTGTGCGCAGGGGCCATTGCGGACAACTTGATTGACATTGCGCGCTACCGCAGCGTTGAAGACAGCACGATTGCGGCCAAGCACCTTTACCTCGGTGTGCGTGGAAACATCTTCTCTTTTCTAAAGGCCTCTTCTCACCGGCGCCGTTTGCGCAATTTGAATTTGGGAGAGGACATCAAGTATTGTCTCACGCCCAATACGGTCAACATTGTTCCTGTTCTGCATGAGGGGGCTTTGGTGGACTCCCGTCGAGTAAAGGATGGGGTGCTCATGGATGTGGTGGACTGAAAGGGTTAAATTCTGGGCGGGCCTTGTCATCCTATGTGGCATGTGCGGTGCCTGGGGGTTTCCGGTACACCGTCACATTAACCGTTCGGCGACCGAAGCCTTGCCCGAGCCCTTAAGGGGTTGGCTGATGTGCGAAGTCGAGTGGCTTTCTGCCCATGCTACGGACGCCGATAAGCGGAAGCATACGGTTGAGCGGGAGGCGCCACGGCATTACTTGGATGGTGATGCTCCGGCCTTGGCTTGTTTGGACAGTTTGGGCGATGCGCCTTGGTTTGGTCGGGCGGCTGAGGCCTGTGGCGAGGATACCTTGTGGGAATATGGGGTTTTGCCTTGGCAGATCGGTTGGTCGTATGCACAGCTTGTTCAGGCTTTTGACAGCTTGGATCGTCCTGCCGTTTTGAGGCATGCCACCGACCTTGGGCATTATGTGGCGGATGCCCATGTGCCCCTGCACACCACGCTCAACTACAATGGTCAGCTCACGGGTCAAGATGGCATTCACAGTGTGTGGGAAACCCGTTTGCCCGCTTTGTATGGTGGGGGCTACGATCTTGTGGTGAGCGATGTCCAGTATATCCATAACGTTCATGAATGGGCATGGCAGGCCTTGGCTCACAGCCATACACTGGTGCCTGCAGTGCTGGAAGAAGAACGGAGGGCTTCACTCGAACATGGGGAGGGTTTGGTGCGAGAAGAGCGTGGAGGTGTGGTGCAATTGCAGCAAGACCAGCAGTGGTGTGCGGCTTACCATGAGGGCATGAATGGGATGGTGGAATCCCAATGGAGGGCTGCCATTCAAGGGGTTTCTTCACTGTGGTTCAGTGCTTGGATCGATGCAGGCCAGCCGGATTTGACCGAGGTGTTTGAACCCACTCGGGCACCGTGGTGGAGGCGTGGGTTGCAACGTCTGCGTTTTGGCAAGCAAATCCAAAGGCCTCCGGTACCTTAAGGCCATGCGCAGGATCATATTGCTCAACCCTTATGCTGCAGGCAGTCACGCGCAGTGGGCCAGAGGAATGGTGCGTGAATGCCCATTGGCCGCTGAGCGCGCTGGAGTGCAAGCGCAGTTTGAGCTGTTCGAGTTGCCTGGGAGGCATTGGAAATGGAGAATGTCTGCCAGTGCGCTGGCTTTGGTGGAGCGGATGGGTGAAGCGGGAGCTTTGGATCGGGATGTTGACCGGTTTATCGTGACCGACATGATGGATGTAGGTCAGTTTAGGTCTGCATTGCCGCCTCGGTTTAGGTCGGTTCCAATCACGTTGTACTTCCACGAGAATCAGCTCACATTTCCCGAGCATCCAGAAAAGCCGGCGTCTGAAAGGGACAGGCACTATGCCTTTATGAATGTGACGGGTGCCCTGTTGGCGGACCAAGTGTGGTTCAACTCTGACTTTCACAAGCGGGAATTTTTGTCAGCACTGCCTGGTTTCATGTCGGCGTTCCCTTCTCCCCGGCCGCGCAATGTCGCCGAAGGCATCGCATCAAAATCCATGGTTGTGCCCATAGGAATGAACGATGACGTCATAGAATACGGTAAGGGCCAACAGCATCGTCCTCGAATATATGGGGATGGCCCACCTGTGGTGGTTTGGAACCACCGTTGGGAATATGACAAGGGACCTGCGGCCTTTTTAGAGGCTTTGAATGAGGCGGATGCCCAGGCCCTGCCATTTCGACTGGCCATGCTCGGACAGCAATTTGCCCAAGTGCCCCCAGCATTCGCGGAGATTCAGCGTCGATTTAGCGACCGGATCGTGCAATGGGGTCATGTGGAATCGCGGGCAGAATACCTGCGTGCATTGGGATCATGTGACATTGCATTGGTGACGGCACATCATGATTTTTTTGGAATCAGTGTGTTGGAATCAGCCATGTTGGGACTGGATATGGTGGTGCCAAATGAGTTGGTCTATCCGGAGCACTTTAAGACCGATGACCTTGTTCCTCGGAATGATTTGACGAGGACGTTTTGCACAAGCCTTCAACGATTTCCAAGAAAACGGTCATCTGGTGTTGTTCATTATTCTTGGAGTCAAGTGGTGGATAAGGTATGGAGATGCTTATTTGACGTATGAATCAAGGTTGTATTGTTGAGTAAGCCGAATTCCGGGGTGGTTTTGAGAAAAAATCACTGCTTCCTTTAGGGGGCAAACTGCAGTTTGTTGAATGATAGATATTGGACGAGTGTAGTTTTTTGACCTTCTGATTTGTGGTTATCAACGGTGGAAATTTTAGCCCCATATTGTTCCTCTGATTGCGGAATGAATATTCGAGAAAGTCAAGAGGGCTTGCCCTTTTTTTTGTCGAACCTTCCGGGAATATTTGTTGTCCCTTCGGGGTTGCTTTGAAATCCGATTTCTGGCAAAAAGTTTTACACCTATAACCACTACTCGCATGAACTTGAATCACGAAAGCGTCTGGGCGAATTGCCTCTCTTTTATCGAAGACAATGTCAGTGCTCAGGCTTTTAAGACGTGGTTCGTTCCGATCAAAGCGGTAAAGCTCGAAGGCGCTGTTCTGACCATTCAGGTGCCTTCCCAGTTTTTTTATGAGTGGCTTGAAGAGCATTACATTGAATTGCTTCGCAAGGCCATTGGAAAGGAACTGGGAAAGGAAGCCCGACTAGAGTACTCCATCATTATGGAGCAACCCGCAGCAGGTTCGTCCCCGTATACTGTTAAAGTCCCTACCTCTCACCATGCGGCAGTCCGAAACCGCTCGGTGCAGATGCCGATGGACTCTTCCGAAGCGCCAATCAAGAATCCATTTGTGATTCCAGGGCTCAAGAAGTTGAACATCGATTCCAACCTCAACCCGAAGTACAGCTTTGAGAATTTCATTGAGGGAGAGAGCAATCGGTTGGCGCGCAGTGCAGGATTTGCTGTCGCTCAGAAGCCGGGCGGAACCGCTTTCAACCCGCTGTTGATCTACAGCCCAGTTGGACTTGGAAAGACCCACTTGGCCCACGCCATTGGAATCGAGATCAAGAACCGCTCCCCGGAGAAGACGGTCCTTTATGTGAATTCAGAGAAGTTTACGCACCAGTTTATCGATGCGGTCCGCAACAACAGTGTCAATGACTTCTCCCATTTCTATCAGCTCATGGATGTGCTCATCGTGGACGATGTGCAGTTCTTTAGCGGAAAGGAGAAGACCCAAGACGTGTTCTTCCACATCTTCAATCACTTGCACCAGACCGGTAAGCAGATCGTTCTGACCAGCGACAAGCCGCCAGTGGAAATGCAGGGTATGGAGCAGCGTCTCCTCTCCCGCTTTAAGTGGGGGTTGAGTGCCGATGTGCAGGTGCCGAGTTTGGAGACCCGTATGGCCATCTTGGAGAAGAAGATGTATGCCGATGGCATCGAGCTTCCCCGCGAGGTCATGGAGTACCTGGCTTATTCCATCAACACCAACATCCGTGAATTGGAGGGTGCGTTGATCAGCTTGATTGCGCAGAGCAGTCTGAACCGCAAGGCGATCACTTTGGACTTGGCCAAGCAAATGATCGATAAGTTCGTCAAGAACACGGCCCGTGAGGTCAGCATCGATTACATCCAAAAAGTGGTGTGCGATTACTTCGATTTGCCGATCGAGTTGTTGAAGTCCAAGACCCGTAAGCGTGAAATTGTTCAGGCCCGTCAGATTGCGATGTACTTCGCCAAGAAGATGACCAAGAGCTCTTTGGCCAACATTGGATTGCACTGCGGAGGAAAGGATCACGCCACTGTGCTTCACGCATGCCGTACGGTCAACAACCTGTCCGAAACCGACAAGCATTTCCGGAAGTACTTGGACGACCTCGAGAAGAAGTTGCACGTCAACTGATCGGGTGAGGCAGTACCTCGTTGTTTGTTTGGGTAACATCTGTCGCTCTCCCATTGGAGAGGGGTGGTTGCGTCATGCAGCCATGGTTAGAGGTTGCCGCGTAAAGGTGGATTCTGCGGGGACCGCAGGCTATCATGTTGGCGAGGGTCCAGATCCGCGCAGTGTGGCCGCGATGAAAGCTGTAGGCATCGATATTTCGGGCCAACGTTCGCGCAAGTTTGTACGCGCTGATTTCAAGAAATTCGATCGGATTTTGGTCATGGACCAGGCCAACTATAGGGATGTGATGGCGCTGGCGAAGGGGCCAGAGGAAGAGGCCAAAGTGTCCTTGTTTGATCCACAGGCCGAAGTGCCTGATCCCTACTACGGCGGAGATGGTGGTTTTGCCGAAGTGCGCGAGCAAGTGAGGTCGGCAGCTGAAGCCTGGCTCGATATCGATTTTTAGGCCCTATTCGGCGACCACAGAAAACTTTAAGGGGGTATGGGCGGGAAGTCCCAGTTTGGGCTGAGGTTGGCTTCCAAAGGCATTTGAAGACAGCGCCCAAACGGTCCAATGTGCGCCTGGTCCCGCCTGGGACAACCCTGGTTCCAGTGCAGTGACCACTTGGTCCTGTTCACCCAGACGGAAGTCCAACCGAACCGTGTCACCTACCGGTGAGCCATCTGGCCGTTGGCATTCGATGACCAGCCGCACAAGGTCGCCTGATCGGTAGCGTGCGCTGGGAGAAGTGAAGACCTCTGGATCGCTGAGGCGCAAGGTTTCCAGCCAACGTTGCTCGTCCGCTTGGGGCGTTGCGGAAGTCTGCAGCAGTCGTGACCCGAAACGGGCAATGGCTGCCCGGTCATAACACCGCCACTGGACGGTCAAGCTGTCTCGGCCCTCCCAAGAAAAATAGGAGCTCCAGCCCAGTGGAAGGTCTTTGGGGTGCAGGCGCATTTTGTCGCCGCACATAATGACCGGAAGGGTTTTGGCATCCCTGCGGGCTATGCGGCCCTGGGTGGAACTGTCATGGGCAAAAATGAAACCCGGCCATCGGTCACCTTCTATTTCAGCTGCGACCGCCTCTCCCCTTTCCCAAGCTGATGTGATGGGCTCCGTGCCCAGCTCTACAAGCTTCCAAGGCAGCGGGTCGGGAGATTGACACCCGGTGGACCAAATGGCCGCGGCTGCGACCAAAAGGGCAGCGTGACACTTCATTGAGGTTGCCGGTACAAATCGATGTTCATCTCCACAGCAATGATGGCTTCCTGGGGAATGTCTGGAGGCAGTCCAGTCATGCCCCACGCCCGCGACGGAGGAATTAAAGCGCGCAGGCTGTCGCCCAGAAATGCTTGCCCCACCAATTCGTGGAAGCCAGTGGGAAGATCAGTGGCCCCCAGTTCAAAGGCGAGGGGACCGTCGTCCTGCCAGGTGGTGAGGACTTGGTCGTCCAGCAAGGTGAACTTGTGATGAAGCTCTAATACAGTGCCCTTGGGCAGGGCTTCCACTGGAACAGCAGTGGTGTCGCGTTCCAGCCATTCCATGTGAATCCCGGTGCCCGTTCGTTCCAATCCAGGCCAGCTTTGAGTGACCGACGCCATGAGGCTGTCGAGCTGCTCTGCGCGCTGTTTGTGAAAGGCGATCAGGTCAGTTTGGGTAGGTGCCGTTTTGTGGGGAGAATCGGACAGCCGTTGTTCGTTTCCATTGCTCCAGCAACCCGTAAGGCCAAAGAGCCCCAGGAGTCCGGCAAGACCGATGGACTTGCCCGATAGCATCATGCCTTTTCTTCTGCAGCGGCCAGGCCTGCAGCGATTTCGGGGAGCAGCCCCCGCAACCGTGCCATGACGACCCCAATGGATTCTGTAGAGGCTCCTCCGGCCGCGTTGTTGTGACCGCCACCATCAAAATGTTGCTCGGCCAAATCGCGGACACTGTAATTGCCCACCGAACGAAAGCTCATCTTCACCCGGTCGGTGCTTTGCTTGGCAAATACGGCCACTTTGACTCCTGCTACCCCCAAGGCTTTGTTGACCAGGCCTTCGGTGTATCCTGCCCTGTAGTTGAATCGGGCCATGTCTTCGGCGGTCAAGTGGATGAACGCCGTTTGGAATTCAGGGTGCACTTCCATCCGCTCTACAACGGCAAAGGCATGCAGCTTCATCCTGTCCATGGGTTGCTCGCCAAAGATGGCTTCGTGCACAGCGGTGTGGTTCAGGCCGCGGTCTTTCATTTCTGCAATGACGCGATGGGTTTCTGCCGATACCGAGGCGAACCTAAAACTGCCCGTGTCGGTCATCATTCCAGCATAGAGCAAGGAGGCCATGACGGGGTCTACAACGTCCCTTCCGCCCAACCCGGCGATGACCCCATAGAGGAGCTCAGCAGTAGAGCTGCATTGCGGGTTGTGCACCTTGGCCATGGGGAAGTCTTCTGGTCCCACGTGGTGGTCGACCATCAGCCATGTGCCCGTGGCTGAGCGGGCGGCATCGGCCATGGGGCCTAACCGGCCCATTCCGTTGTAGTCCAAAGCAAACAGCACATCGGCACGGTGCAGTGCTTCCTGTGCTTCGCCTGGATGGCGATCAAACAACACCATGTCTTGGACGCCAGGCATCCAATCCAAGGCTTCGTCTGGCGCATCCGGGAGCAAGCAGGTGACTTCTTTTCCGATGGCCCTTAGATAGCGGGCCAGGGCCAAAGATGTTCCTACGGCGTCCGCGTCAGGAGAGCGGTGGCTCGTGATGGCGACTGTACTGGCTCCCTCGAGGTGTTGGCGGAAAGCGGCCAAGTCAGAGGCATCCACCATGCTGTGGACGGATTGCGTTGCATTCATCTAAAGCGAAGATACCTTGCACCCATGTCCGATGTTCACGCAGATATGCCACTTCCCAACCTTGATTTGTCCACGAAGGCGTCCCGGGTGCAATGGGCCATGGACGAACTCGAACGCCTGTACCCCGAAGTGCCTGTACCACTGGACCATACGGACCCCTATACCTTGCTGGTCGCGGTGCTTTTGAGCGCGCAGTGCACCGACGCCAGGGTCAACCAGATCACCCCTGCCCTCTTTGCCCGGGCGGACAACCCCAAGGACATGCGGCAAGTGCCGGTGGACGAAGTGCGGGCCATCATTCGTCCCTGTGGCCTGAGCCCGCAAAAGTCCAAGGCCATTGTGCGCTTGAGCGAGATTCTGATGGACGAGCACGGCGGGGTCGTTCCGCAGGACATGGAAGCCCTGGAGCGTCTGCCTGGCGTGGGCCACAAGACGGCCTCGGTGGTGATGTCGCAGGCCTTCGGGGTCCCGGCCTTTCCGGTGGACACGCACATCCACCGCCTGATGTACCGTTGGAATTTCACCAACGGGAAGAATGTGGAGCAGACCGAACGCGACGCCAAGCGCCTGTTCCCGGAGGACCGCTGGAACAAGCTTCATCTGCAGATCATCTTCTACGGCCGCGAGTACTCCCCTGCCCGCAGCCCTAAGTTGGAAAAGGACTTCATCACGCGCACCATCGGCCGCAAGTCCGAAATCGTCAAGCTGAAGTAACGGCTGCCCCATGGCCTTCTTCTCCAACGACTACCCGGCTCGAATGCCCTTCTTCGAGCGCATCGGCAAGGAGCTTCGCTTCCGCAAGTTGGTCCGCGTGTCTGCCCAGCAACATGGGCAACCGCAATTTGTCTTGGTTTACCCTGATTGGCCCAGCAAGCGTGCCAGCATCATGGCCTATGCCACAGCCCTTGGTTATGCGGTGACAAACCGCGAGGACACCGCTGACCGCTATAGAGGCCAGGTCCGCATACAGCTGGCGTTCGACGACCGCACCGAGAAGCGGCAGGCCCAACCCGGCTTCTGGAACGGCCATTGCCTGGACATCAGCAAGTCCACCCTCGACCGCCACCACCACGACGTCTTCGGCTACGGCGTCAACGTCCATCCAAGGACCCACAGCGGACCGATGCTCGAAAAATCCGAGGGCAACGCCGTCCACGATGGCCGGGAGATTGAAGGGCCACTCGCAGCAGCTGAAGTCCAACCGGGCAAGGTCTACCAGCGCATCATCGACAACCGCACAGAGAGCGGCCTCTTCGAAGACCTGCGCGTGGTGGTCATCAATGGTCAGGTGCCCGTGGTCTACCGGAAGCGGAAATCGGGCGAGGTGAGGTACACCAATGAAACGGTGGAAGTCGATTTGGCAGCATCGCCGAAAACGGTCCTTTCCGAGGAGGAAATGGTCCAAATCGCATCGATTTCGACCAAAATGCGCGCCGATTTCGCAGAATTGGACATCCTCCGCGACCGCCAAGACGGGCGCATCTATTGCGTTGACTTGAACCCCACGCCTTATGGACCTCCCGCGGGTCTGTCAAAAGGGCAAAAAGCTCAAGCAACCATGCTCATTCAGCACGCTTTAATACCATGACGCTGTTGGCTTCAGCGTACACACACACACAAAATGGAGGTGCTGATTGACTGTCGTTTAGGGAGTGTTTTTGTATTTTGAATAGGCCCGAATGCAACCCCGGGTTAAATCCAAACCAAATGCGGCATTTTTTTGCAATGCTGATGCTCACGACCTCAGCTGCTCTCTTTTCACAAGAAGACTGTGACCTATTCAACATCCAAGAGCTGTCGGCGGCTTATCTGAATTTTTCAGTCGACACCGTCATTCTCCAGTTCGACGGTTCTTATGAAATACAGCTGAGCAACGGCACCACCGCTTCGATCACTTTCGGCTGCACCGACTCGGATTATCTAGAGTACAACGCTGCGGCCAATACCGACGACGGCAGCTGCGCTACGCTCGTGGTTGAAGGCTGCACAGACCCGGCCTACACCGAGTACAACGCTGCGGCCAACACCGACGACGGCAGCTGCGCTACGCTCGTGGTTGAAGGCTGCACAGACCCGGCCTACACCGAGTACAACGCTGCGGCCAACACCGACGACGGCAGCTGCTCCACTGCCGTGGTAGAAGGCTGCACGGATACGGCGTACCTGGAGTACAACGCCGCGGCCAATACCGACGACGGCAGCTGCATCACGCCCGTTGTCGAAGGCTGCACTGACCCTGCGGATGTGAACTACGATGCTGCCGCGAACACGGACGACGGCAGTTGCGCCTCGGCGTGCACTGATGTGGAGATGAACGGTCATACCTACGCCGTGGTGGAGATTGGCGACCAATGCTGGTTTGCGGAGAACCTTCGGACGACGGTGTACGGCAACGGCGATGTGATTCCTGCGGGCTTGACCTGGTGGGAGTGGACCTCGACGACAGCCGGAGCCACCGCCGTCTATGGCGAGGGCAGCAGTAATTGTCAAGACCTCAGTCCTGAGATCAACGCGTGCAACGAAGCGCAGTCGCTGGCGGCGTATGGCCGTTTGTACAACTGGTATGCGGTAGACGATGCTCGGGGCCTGTGTCCTGCGGGTTGGCATGTCCCTACCGATGGCGAGTGGACGGCATTGAAGACATACTTGGGTGCCAACGGCCACAGTGGTGCTGAGGGGACAGCCTTGAAATCGACAACAGGCTGGTCCAACAATGGCAACGGCACGGACGACTTTGGGTTTTCGGCCCTTCCGGGCGGCAACCGCAGCTTCAACGTTGGCTACTTCTTCGCTGCCGGCGACTTCGGCAACTGGTGGAGTTCGTCCCCGAGTGGCGGCAATGCTTGGAACCGGTACTTGAGCTACTACTATCCAGGCGTCTTCCGGGACGACCTCAATCCACGCTACGGATTCTCCGTGCGGTGTCTCAGGTATGCCGTGGTGAACGGCTGTACCGACCCGGCCTACACCGAGTACGATGCCTTGGCCACCTACGATGATGGAAGCTGCGCCACAGCCGTGGTGAACGGCTGCACCGACCCGGCCTACGTCGAGTACGATGCCTCGGCCAACACGAACGATGGCAGTTGCCAAAACCTGCTGGGGTGTATTGATCCGGCCTACATCGAATTCAATCCGGCAGCTTCTGCGGACGATGGCAGCTGCGCCACAGCTGTGGTGAACGGTTGTACCGACCCGGCCTACACCGAGTACGATGCCTCGGCCAACACGGACGATGGCAGTTGCCAAAACCTGCTGGGGTGTATTGATCCGGCCTACATCGAATTCAATCCGGCAGCTTTTGCGGACGACGGCAGCTGCACCACGCCCGTGGTGAACGGCTGTACCGACCCGGCCTACACCGAGTACGATGCCTTGGCCAACACCGACGATGGCAGCTGTACCACGCCCGTCGTCAACGGCTGTACCGACCCGGCCTACACCGAGTACAACGCTGCGGCCAACACCGACGACGGCAGCTGCGCTACGCTCGTGGTTGAAGGCTGCACAGACCCGGCCTACACCGAG
>Ga0206126_10000360_pt1 | contig 62067 bp, 44 predicted proteins | sample Helgoland_Spring_5_FD_148621 | JGI IMG/M metagenome (GOLD analysis project Ga0206126, IMG submission 148621) | Pelagic subsurface seawater microbial communities from Kabeltonne, Helgoland, North Sea - Helgoland_Spring_Bloom_20160412_1 | ecosystem: Environmental > Aquatic > Marine > Epipelagic ...
CACCACTTAAATTTTGATTATCTGTTCCGCTATTATTTAGTGAACTTAAGTCTACAGTTTCATTAGCTCCACCTTCAATACCAATAGTCAAAGTATTTCCTGACAGTCCAGAACCGGTAATATTCTGATCGTCTGTTCCTGTCCCGTCTTGTAATCCAGCTAAGTCTACAGTGGTTGATGTTCCATCCTCAATATCTATCTGTAATGAAGTTCCCGTTAATGTAGCACCACTTAAATTTTGATTATCTGTTCCGCTATTATTTAGTGAACTTAAGTCTACAGTTTCATTAGCTCCACCTTCAATACCAATAGTCAAAGTATTTCCTGACAGTCCAGAACCGGTAATATTTTGATCGTCTGTTCCAGTTCCGTCTTGCAAGCCAGCCAAGTCTACAGTTTCATTAGCTCCACCTTCTATTCCAATGGTTAAGGTAGTACCTGACAGTCCAGAACCGGTAATATTTTGATCGTCTGTTCCAGTCCCGTCTTGCAAGCCAGCTAAATCTACTGTGGTTGATGTTCCGTCCTCAATATCTATCTGTAAAGAAGTTCCTGTTAATGTAGCACCACTTAAATTTTGATTATCTGTTCCGCTATTATTTAGTGAACTTAAGTCTACAGTTTCATTAGCTCCACCTTCAATACCAATAGTCAAAGTATTTCCTGACAGTCCAGAACCGGTAATATTCTGGTCGTCTGTTCCTGTCCCGTCTTGCAAGCCAGCCAAGTCTACAGTTTCGTTATTTCCACCTTCTATTCCAATGGTTAAGGTAGTTCCAGATAAAGCAGAACCACTAATGTTCTGATCGTCGGTTCCTGTTCCGTCTTGCAATCCAGCTAAGTCTACTGTGGTTGATGTTCCGTCCTCAATATCTATCTGTAATGAAGTTCCCGTTAATGTGGCACCAATTAAATTTTGATTATCTGTTCCGCTATTATTTAGTGAACTTAAGTCTACAGTTTCATTAGCTCCACCTTCTATACCAATAGTCAAAGTATTTCCTGACAGTCCAGAACCGGTAATATTTTGATCGTCTGTTCCTGTCCCGTCTTGCAATCCTGATAAATCTACAGTTTCACTAGTTCCACCTTCTATTCCAATGGTTAAAGTATTTCCTGACAGACCTGATCCAATAATATTTTGATCGTCTGTTCCTGTTCCATCTTGTAATCCAGTTAAGTCTACTGTAGTTGATGTTCCGTCCTCAATATCTATCTGTAAAGAAGTTCCTGTTAATGTAGCACCACTTAAATTTTGATTATCTGTTCCGCTATTATTTAGTGAACTTAAGTCTACAGTTTCACTAGTTCCACCTTCTATTCCAATGGTTAAAGTATTTCCTGACAGACCTGATCCAATAATATTTTGATCGTCTGTTCCTGTTCCATCTTGTAATCCAGTTAAGTCTACTGTAGTTGATGTTCCGTCCTCAATATCTATCTGTAAAGAAGTTCCTGTTAATGTAGCACCACTTAAATTTTGATTATCTGTTCCGCTATTATTTAGTGAACTTAAGTCTACAGTTTCACTAGTTCCACCTTCTATTCCAATGGTTAAAGTATTTCCTGACAGACCTGATCCAATAATATTTTGATCGTCTGTTCCTGTTCCATCTTGTAACCCAGTTAAGTCTACTGTAGTTGATGTTCCGTCCTCAATATCTATCTGTAAAGAAGTTCCTGTTAATGTAGCACCACTTAAATTTTGATTATCTGTTCCGCTATTATTTAGTGAGCTTAAGTCTACAGTTTCACTAGTTCCACCTTCTATACCTATTGTTAAGTTAGTTCCTGATAAAGCAGAACCAGTAATATTTTGATCGTCGGTTCCGCTATTATTTAGGGAGCTTAAGTCCACCGTTTCATTGTTTCCACCTTCTATTCCAATGGTTAAAGTATTTCCTGACAGACCTGATCCAATAATGTTTTGATCGTCTGTTCCTGTCCCGTCTTGTAATGATGAAAGATCCACAGTTTCACTAGTTCCACCTTCAATACCAATAGTCAAAGTATTTCCTGACAGTCCAGAACCGGTAATATTCTGATCGTCTGTTCCTGTCCCGTCTTGTAATCCAGCTAAGTCTACAGTGGTTGATGTTCCATCCTCAATATCTATCTGTAAAGAAGTTCCTGTTAATGTAGCACCACTTAAATTTTGATTATCTGTTCCGCTATTATTTAGTGAACTTAAGTCTACAGTTTCACTAGTTCCACCTTCAATACCAATCGTTAAAGTATTTCCTGATAGTCCAGAACCGGTAATATTTTGATCGTCTGTTCCTGTTCCATCTTGTAATCCAGCTAAGTCTACAGTTTCGTTATTTCCACCTTCTATTCCAATGGTTAAGGTAGTTCCAGATAGTCCAGAACCGGTAATATTTTGATCGTCTGTTCCTGTCCCGTCTTGCAAACCAGCTAAGTCTACTGTGGTTGACGTTCCGTCTTCAATATCTATCTGTAAAGATGTCCCTGTTAATGTAGCACCACTTAAATTTTGATTATCTGTTCCCGTTCCTGATAAAGAAGATATATCTACTGTTTGTATTCCACCTGCATCTGTTATCTCTAAATTAGCTCCATTCAAGACAAATGATGTATTATACTCATTAGATGGATCGTTATCTGCATCATCAACTCCGTCTTGCAAGCCAGCTAAGTCTACTGTGGTTGACGTTCCGTCTTCAATATCTATCTGTAAAGATGTCCCTGTTAATGTAGCACCAGTTAAATTTTGATTATCTGTTCCGCTATTATTTAGTGAACTTAAATCCACAGTTTCACTAGTTCCCCCTTCTATACCAATAGTCAAAGTGTTTCCAGATAGTCCAGAACCGGTAATATTTTGATCGTCTGTTCCTGTCCCGTCTTGCAAGCCAGCTAAGTCTACTGTGGTTGATGTTCCGTCTTCAATATCTATCTGTAAAGAAGCCCCTGTTAATGTAGCACCAGTTAAATTTTGATTATCTGTTCCTGTTCCATCTTGTAATCCAGCTAAGTCTACTGTGATTGACGCCCCATCCTCAATATCTATTTGTAAAGAAGCCCCTGTTAATGTAGCGCCAGTTAAATTTTGATTATCTGTTCCAGCTCCTGTTAAAGGAGTTAAATCTACAGACTCTGTTCCACCTCCGTCTGAAACTCTAAGCAAGTTACCATCTAACCAAATACTATCATTAAACTCATTAGTTGGGTCTGCATCATCATCTTCACCATAAACTGCATACATCGCAATCGGTACTGCCAAAATTTCACTATAATTTAGGACATTTCCATCTACTTCTACTTCTAAAAAATATGGAGGGTTAGACCAGTCAATTGAATTAAAAGCTATTGAATCAGCTTCTCCAATTTTAAGATTTATCAATCCAAGAAAGTTAGTCTCATATCCAATATAATCTTCTTCATATATAGGAGAACTAGTTGCATTTCCTTGGTAAATACTTATTACAATATCTACTTCCGTGTTAGTTATTGGGTTGCCAGAATTATCTCTAAAAATGCTATTAAAACTAAAGCCGTGATTCTGAGAAAATGTAACGTTATTAATACAAATAAAAAGTGCTAGGTAAATTATTTTTTTCATTCTTTTTTCTTTAGATAAATTATATATATTTCAGTTCTTCTATTTAATGCTCTTCCCATTGGGCTAGAGTTGGAAGCAATTGGTCTAACTTCGCCTACACCCACTGCAGTTAATATTTTTTTGTCTATTCCTTTTTCTATAAGATAATTTAAAACAGAATTTGCTCTTCTTTGAGAAAGAGCCATGTTGTATTGTTCAGTACCAATATTGTCTGTATGCCCTTCAATAATTACAGATACATTTTTATGTAGCTCAATAAATTCTTTTAATGAGTCCAGAAAATATTTATAGCTTGGAGTAATTGAATAATTGTCAAAAGAAAACTCAACATTTTTATCAGACCTATATTTATTAATGTCATCAATATTGACATTAACTTTATTAAAGTATTTCTCAAAAAAATTATTATCGTCAATAGTGCTGTTATGAATTTTTATTTGAAATGTAGAAGAATCTTCAACTTTAGCCACTTCATTAGGCATTGCTCTAACTTCTAAAGTCTTCTCTTCCTTAATTAAGATAGCTACTACTTTTTTAGAGACACCTGCTTCAACTATGTTAATTTCCATGAGATCAATACCCATGCTGTCTGGCATATTTTCCAGTTTATAAAAATATTTTCCGTTCGGTGGTATACGGCTAAAAGCGAATCCGTTTTCTATTTTCTCACCACTAGAAAGTATGTTTCCGGCCTCATCAACCATAATTAGATTAACCATGTTTGCTTGGTCGGCAGTTAGCTTTTCAAATTTAAAAATAGAATTTTCTGTTGTTTCCTTTTCAGTGCCAAGCGAAAGTTCACCAAAGGTTGCGTTAGGGATTAAGTCAATAGGATTTTTAATATTAAGGGAGTCTAGCTCAGAAGCCTCCAGTGTAGCCTCCTCGTCCTTAATAAAGCTAGCTATTACTTTTTTAGAGACACCTGCTTCAACTATGTTAATTTCCATGAGATCAATACCCATGCTGTCTGGCATATTTTCCAACTTATAAAAATATTTTCCGTTCGTTGGTATATGGCTAAAAGCGAATCCGTTTTCTATTTTCTCACCATTAGAAAGTATATTTCCGTCCCCATCAACCATAATTAGATTAACCATGTTTGCTTGGTCGGCAGTTAGCTTTTCAAATTTAAAAATAGAATTTTCTGTCTCCTTTTCAGTGCCAAGCGAAAGTTCACCAAAGGTTGCCCTAGGGGCCAATTCAATAGTATTCTTAATTTTAAGGGAATCTAGTTCAGAAGTCTCTAACACTTTTTCATCTTTTACTAAGCTACTAGAAGAATCTATATTTCCCTCCAATAAATCAGTTTTTTCTTTATGTAATTGATTTCTAATTTTTGTATTATATGGATTTGTTATATTGTTATTATTAGTCTTTGAATAATTGAGTTCATTTTCTATAACTTTATGTCTCTTAAGCTTTTCAAAGTGATATCCAATGGTTAATTCATGGCTAGGAAATGACACATTTTTAGAAATTTCATAATTGTAAAAAGCTCTGAATTTTTTAAATTCATATCCCAAAATAAAACCCAAAGTGATATTTCTGTAACTCGGGTGGGTTTTACTAGCTTCCCAATAGGCAGAATAATTTCTATTAGACAATCCAAAAGTGAATGTTTTTTTAAAATTTGCTAATAAGGCAAATGAACTTAAAAAGAAATCTTGTGATAAAAGATTAATTAATAAGTTAGGAGATAAAGTCAAATTTTCATCAATCCTAAAAACATGACTTGAAGTTAAATAATATTGCCTGCCGTTTCTAAAAGACCTTGTAGTTTGATTTTGGCTAAGTTCTAACTCTGAGTTATTTAAGTATAAAGATGAAATACCTATTTTAAAATTGTTGCTCGTGAAATTCATCCCAAAAGAACCATCAAGGATAATTTCACTAATATTTGAAGCAAAAATATTATCGTTGGGATCAACTGTAGTTATATTAGAGAAATCTGAAATTTTTTGACTTGCTAAAACTCCCAATCCCAAAGACAGTTTATTTTTCTTATTAAAATTGATTTGTTTTGAATAATTAAAATTTAATTGATCTTCTTTAAACGATCCACCTTGGTTGTTTTGAGTATATAAAAAACTAAATCCATCACTGGAAAGTGAAGAAAACTCAAATCCAGCAGTAATCTTTTTTGGTGAGTTTTCAAAACCAACCCACTGGTCTATATAGTTTATGTAAAGCGGATTGTAAAGATCTTCTCCACCAAGTGAAGGATTGTAAAAATAATCAAATAAATAGTACTGATTAGTGGTTATAGATTGTTGTGAAAAACCCACCGTATTTATTAAAAATAATAATATGTATAATTTAAATCTAAACATTAATAATTTACAGTTACAGTACCAGAATAAGTTTTGTTGCCTGTTTCAAAAACATAATAATAGTCAGAACGGGCCACCAAAGCCCCGTTGAACATACCATCCCATTTAATTGCATTTGGGTATTCTTCAAAATATAAAAGACCTCCCCATTTATTATAAATATTTACCCTGTAAAGTGGCAAATTTTTCACCTCTTCAACAATCCAATTGTCGTTTACATTATCTCCATTAGGCGAAAACCCGTTGGGAATAAAAAGTAGCTTTTCAGTAGACTCTAAAGGTTGAAGAATACCTGGAAAAATCTGATTACTTGAATTACTTAATAGAAAGTTAATTCTATAACTGTAGTTGTCCTGTCCAATTTTCACATCATTATAAGTTGAACTAAAAGTGGTTTGGGTAATTAAATTTTGAGATATAGCAACTTTCTGAAAAAAAATAAAGAATAAGAAAATTGCTGTTATCTCTTTAGCTGCATTTAGTTTCAACCTTTTCTTTACATATGCGATATATATATCATTTATTGTATTTAACGTTCTTTCAATTTTTATATTCATTTGCTAAAATTGAGGGCATTCTACAACTCTAAACTTAGAATTGTGAACACGTTTTTCAGGTAAATCAATTGAAAAAGAAATTTCATGTGAGCCCAAGGAGGATGTGGTAAGGTTTGAAATATTAAAATCGTAAGAGTAACCAAACCTCATTTTGTTTTTTTCAATACCAAGAACTACCACAAATGCATCTTGTGGAGAAAAATTCTCACTATTTGCGTCTAAAAATCTTGTATGCCTATACCAAAACCCCAAATCAAATATTCCATCCACAAAATAAGTTCCGAAATTGTATCTTTTTAGATTAGATTGAAGGTCAATTACGAATTCAGGTGAAAAGAATAATTCCTTATGAAAAAGTCCATTTTGAAGAATTTTAATTTTGTAACCTCCGTGAAAAGAGGAACGAATAGGTATTTTGTTAAGTGAGTTATTACCCTTAATATTATAAAAAAAGGTTTCGTTAGGTCTGTTTAAATGATCAAAAGAAGCTCCTAAAAACAGATTTTTACTAAAAAGAATCAGTCCTGATGTAAAATCTACATTCAATCCATTATTTCCTAGAGGTTGCTGTGTTGAATTAACCACACCTTGAGATGGATCAATTTGGTCTCCCCAAATAACATTACCCCAATCTAAACTCTTTTGCACAAAAGAAGCTTTTAAACCAAAATTTATAGTCCATTTTCTATTTAATATGGCTTGATAGGAATACATCGTTGAAAATGAAGTTGTCTTTAGAGATCCATTTCCAGTTTTATCATGTAAAAGCTGGAATCCAACTCCTCCATGTAGTTTGTCTGAGAATTGATCGTATTCAATATTATAGGTAACAAACGCATTATTTATTTCTGGCCATTGATTTCTATAAGTGGTGTGAAATCTAGGGCTAAGATCTCTTCCAGCAAGAGCGGGATTTAATTGTAGAGCATTGGAGAAAAACTGAGTAAATAAAGGGTCTTGTCCTTGTATACTTACAAAGGAAAATATGAACAATATAAGATATGTTTTTTTTAACAACTTCTTTTATTTATCTTACTAATGCAACAGTACCACTTTTGACTAATTTTTGTTCGTCATCATAGTTACTTGTTTTAATTTTGTAAACATAAGTTCCTGTAGGCATGTTTTTACCTTTAAAAGTTCCATCCCATCCATTGCTTAAGTCAATGGATTTATAAACCATTTGCCCCCATCGGTTGAATATTTCTATTTTGAAACTTGACATTCCTTGACCAGAAATCTTAAAAAAATCATTTATACCATCCCCGTCAGGACTAAATGCATTAGGGGAATATAATGCATAAGGGGTTTCTTCAATAACAACATTTAAAACTTCTGGTTGTAGTATCCCTGGAAAAATCTGATTACTCGAACTGCTAGACGAATTAGTTAAAAGAAAGTTAATTCTATAGCTGTAATTTTTCAGTCCAATTTTCTCATCGTTATATGTGGAACTAAAAGTGGTTTGGGTAAGTATGGTTTGACAAAAAGTCATCTTTTGAAAAAAAATAAAGAATAGGAAAATTGCTATTACTTGCTTTAGCATTTTTTATGTTTTACCAAATGCATATTTACAATTATTTATTTATACGGATAAATGTTTTTTTTTTAATAAAACATCCATTTTTTTAATAAAACATCCATTTTTAAAAAAAATATCTGTAAAAGAAAAGGGGTTTTAATTCTAAAAAGGTTGAAACCCTTAGAATGAGAGTCTAAGGTCAAGTTCAAAATAAACAAAAACTAATATGAAATAGATTTTACTAACTACAGCTCATTCTATTTAGCAGAACTATGAAATGAAACCAATTTTTTTTCAAAGGGTCTAGATCGATTGTAAAACAGCCGAATTATAGAGGTTAAAATAATATCCTTATTTCAGAAACTTGTATTTATTTTTAATGAGGTAGGTTTCAGAATAACCAGTTTTATTCGATATTTCTGATATTGTTTTATTATTTAACAGCATTTTTTTTGTAAGATCCATTCGATGTTTTTTTATGTATTTTGCAGGTATGAAATTTTTATCTAAACTATTAATCTCGTTGTAATCTAAGCCAAATTCAATTTCTAACATTTTCAAAGTTACAAGGCTCAAGTTTTTACTTATAAAACTCTTAATTTTTTTAACTAATTGATCATCACTAATATTTTTATTCCTTAAGATCCTAATGATTAATATAGAAATGATAATCAATATTATTGCAACGATATATAGATAAGGTTTCTGGTTATTAATTTTGTAATCTTTAAATCTTAGATTTTTTTGAAGATCATTTAGATTATTTATAGTGTAAACACCATGAACACTGCCAAAACTTATAAATTTATTTGTCTTATAAACTGCATTACTATTAAACTCATCTACAATATATTTATAGAGAATCTTTTTTTTAATCTTATCGTAAATACTTAGTCCGTTGTTCCCAGACAAAAAAATCAAGTCACCATAATCTGAAATTGTATGGGCAGTTATTTTAAGTGAAGTTTCATCGATTAGTTTTAACCCATTCGCTGTTCTTTTTAAAGTTAATAATGATTTATTTTTTGAAATAGCATAAAAATAATTACCGTTAATTTCACTTTCTAAGACATCACTAATCTTGTAATTAAGCTCATTGTCTATAATTTCAACTACAAAATTATTTGTATTAATTGAAATATATCTATTATCATCAATAAAGTGAAACTCTCCTCTGTCTTTTATACGATTATCTATTTTATTTTTGATTGGTATAATTTTGTTTTGACACTCATATATTAATTTAAAAGTATTAGAATCATGATTATAGCTAAAAATTCCTTTGCTTGAAATGAGTAAATAATTTGAATTACGTATCAAAATAATATCGGATATATTTCCATATTCTCCTTTAGTTCTTATTGAATTATCGTTGTCATATACAATAGTCTCTATATTATTTTCATAAGTTAATAGGCCATTATAACACACAAAAATGGTGCTGTCAAATTCTTTTATTTGACCATCTGTATATGTTATTTTATTTAATTTATTTCCATTAATAAAGACACCATTATAAGATCCGATAGCATTTTTATGGATTGCTCTTACACTGCCATAAGGTGAAAAGGTGTACGAAAGGTCATCGTAAACTATTAATTTTCCTCTTGCGATTACGAACAGCATGTTATCTAGAAATGCAAAGTCAGTTATTGATTTTGAGTAAAAATCTGGATATATTTTTGGAGGCTTTATGAATTTTATTTTAAAATCTTCGTTTTTAGAAAAATCAGATTTTATAGGACCAGAAATAGATCTATTAAACAGAATTAAATTATTCTCTTGAGAAGAATTAACTTTAAATATTCCATTATTGGAACTTACATACAATTCATTTTCATAGCTGACAAAATTATAAAATATTTTTTTATCATAAATTTTATGAATTGTAAATACATTATTAAACAACAAAATAAAATTTAATATGTATAAACTATTTATCATGTGATTTTAAATTTTTAAAACTCAATTATAGGGTTTATTTTTTGTTGTGACAATTTTTTTTTTTTAATAAATTGTCCTTTTTTTATTATTTAAATTTTGAATATCAAATATTCTTATATTTAAAATAGAATTTCATAATCTAAATAAAATGTATTTTAATAAACTATTGGATAGTAAAGATTATGAAATCTCTTCATACGTAAAGAAATACTTTTTAGACAACTCTATTTATCCTATAAAACTTCATGTTGGTTGTGATAGTCAAAATATATCCAATCATACCAATTATGCTACCACCGTACTTTTTCATATTGGCAATACTGGCTGCCATTTTTTATACCACAAAGAGAGACTCCCTAAAATTCAGGACATGTGGACCAAGCTGTGGGGAGAAACCACTAGATCCGTGGATGTTGCCATTTATTTAAAAGATAGAGGAATAATAGTAGATTCTATAGATTTAGATTTTAACAGTGATCAGAGTCATCAATCTCATAAGTTGGTCTCAGCATCTGTAGGCTATGTAGAATCAATGGGGTTTGTTGCCAACGTCAAGCCCACCATTCTACCAGCAATTTCTGCAGCAGATATGCTGTGCTAAAGCTAGGATTTTTTAATAATTTTCAGTTCCTCTACACGATTTGCAGTAAATACTTTTAAGAAATAAATTCCATTATTTAAAGATTTTAAATCTAGAGTATTTTCACTAGTGTTAATCACTAACTTTCCATATAGGTCAAAAACCATTACTTGCTTTATTTTATGTCCATTTAAACTTCTTACAGTAAGGAAATCATTGGTTGGATTAGGATAGACATCAATGGTGTTTTTTAGCGAATTATTTATGCCATCATCCGCAACAATGTCAAATCTAAACCAGTTTAAATTAAATTCTTGATTAGTAATTAGTATTCGTATATGGTGAATTCCTTTGTTTAGCCAGAATACTTCTGAAGTATTTGTCGTTTGCCAAGTCTGCCATCCACCAGTGGCTGTAAAATTTACTTGGTTTAAAATACTACTGTTTCCTAAGCTGTCAATTAATTGCATTTCAAGACTTCCATTTTGACCATCAGAAGCATTTCTATAACTCACCTGGAAACTTCCAGAAAATTTAGCGTTAACATAATAATCTATATAATCTCCAGCATGTAAGTAGCCAATATTTTCTCCTCCTCCTACGTCTGTACATCCCTCTACGCCAATTCCATCTTCAAAAAAGTAATTCTCAGCTTCAATTATTCCTGGGATACAGTTATAACTACAAGACAATCCATTTGCTACATCTTCATAAGAAAAAGTAGATTGAATGGTGCCATCCAATGCATAGATTTGACTTCCTGAGTAGGAGACATCAATTTTGGTTGGAGATGAATTTGCAGTAGACCAACCTTCAATGGCCCAACTTAACTGTAAATTAAGTATTCTTGGATGGGCTGGATCATACTGAATATTATTGATGGATATGCTACTAGTAGAATCAATGTGAAGAGTAAAATCAGAATTAGGATTATTTAAAAGGCTTGCCGGAATGGAAGAAAAGTCAATTGGCTTACTCATTAAAATCTCAACACTGTACCTATCTAATGTTTTAGCAGAAATAAAGCTGGAATTAATATCCTGAATATTTCCTGTTCTAACAAACTCAAAAGAATTTACATTAAACTCACCTCCATCACAATGCAATCTAATTTTATGATGACCTGAGTCCAATAGGACATTAGCTATAGTTGCAGTATTCCAAAAGCTCCAATTATTAGTATTTGGTAAAGGAGTAGATGGAGTAAATAAAGTATCATTCACTGAAAAACTTACTTTAGAATTGCTATTATTTGCAGAATATCTAAAGTTAATATCATAAACCCCAGAAGAATCCACTTCTACTTCATATTGTAAAAATTCTCCTTCTTCAAACCAACCAACTTGGTAACCATTGTGAAAAAAGTAAACATCGTTACATTCACTAATATCAGCTCCATCGTTTCTGTAAGACCAACCCTCATTCCAAGCAGTGTAAACACCAGTAGTTACATGAAAATCAGAAACAATATTGTCGTGATATGCTTCTCCAACTACACCCATATCAAAGTCCGGAGCAAATATTCTTCCAGGTATTTTACCTACACTATCAAAAGGCCTAGTTGCGTTAGAATATACTTGTCTAAACATAGCGTCTATAACATCTTCTTGGTAAGTACAGTTTTCTAACTTTAAGTCTTCTGTCAATTGAAATAGGGTATTAATTGCAGTTGCTGTTGAAGGAGGATTATTTCCAGAATCCCAATAGTTTAATAGGTTTTCGTAGTCCACTGTTTTTGTAATTGACATAGGACAAGAAATAGACTCTAATTTTTTCATAGGCCACCATGCCCAACCCAAATCATAATCCTCAAAAAGTCTTATTGCGTTTCTAAACCAAGTATTGGAGTTCTCTCCAGATTCTCCAAACCAAACTGGGACATTCCAGCTGTTTCTAATGTCTAACGCCCACTGTATATCTGCTTGAAAGTTTTTAGACCAATACTTATGAGGACTGTAAACCATGTTGTTATCCCATGGAGGAGTCAGTCCACTAAAATCATTTGCATACCAATTTCCCTCAATAAATATAATATGGTTGGTATCTACCGCTCTAACACTGTCGGTAAGTTGGGTATAAAAATTTCTTAACTCATTAGTCCCTAAATTCCAGTTGGTTTCGTTTAGAAAATCATAGCCAGCAATTGCAGGTTCGTTCACATAATGTTCAGCTATTTTCTTCCAAAGCGACATGGTTTTATGTTGGTTGTTAACATCTTCCCACAGAGATGGGTAAGCAGGATTATAATCACTAATTCCCGAATTTCCACCTTGACCACCAGGCGCTGCGTGTAGGTCTAGAACTACATACATGTTATTTTGCTTGCACCAAGAAACCAAACTATCTGTCATTTCAAAGCCTTTGGTTAGCCATGTGTTCTGACCAAGAATAGGCTCTTCTTGAATAGATAAAGTAAAAAGATTGTAATGCATAGGAAGTCTAATTGCATTAAATCCCCAAGAGGCTAGAGAATCGATGTCAATTTTTCTCGCATGATTGGCATACCAGTTTTCTAAAAAAATTTCTTTTTCGGCTGTCCCAACCAATTGTTCTATTTTTTCTTCTAGTTCCCATTGGGCTGAGGCTACACCTGCGGCCTGCAATTGATAAGGTTCTATCAGCATCCACCCACCAAGATTCATTGTTTTTAGGATAACAGAGTCACCATTGGCATTGACAATAGCTCTTCCGTTGGTGTGTAATAAGGTTTGCCCACTAACATTGATTCCAATGAGTAATGCAATTACTTTAAGAAAAAATTTCATGAAGGAAAGATATTAAAATCCTTTAATAGCAAGGGTTTTGTTCAATGGCACCATTTGAAGCACTAATATCCCCAGCAGGTATTGGTAATAATTCACTACAACCAGTAACAAAGTTATTCTTACCATAAGTCTGACCATTATCGTCAAAATTTTGAAATACAGTAGCTGCATCTCCCCACCTTACTAAATCGTAAAAACGCTCGCTTTCTAATCCAAATTCTACCCTTCTTTCATGGTAAATACTTGCCCTTAATGGATCGTGACCAAGTAAAGAAGTTTCCTTATATGTAGAAATTACCGCCGCACTTGCGTCATAGTTCCCTAGTCCTGCTCTATTTCTTACAAGATTTAGAGAATTTTCAGCAGCTCCATTATCCCCAATTTCCATAGAAGCTTCCGCATGCATTAGGAGTATATCTGCATATCTTAAAAAAATATAATCTAGATTTCCATTACAGTCTGCTGTAACTGGTCTTTCACTATCGGGAATCAAGTATTTTTGTCCCATAAATCCAGTTGGTGGATTCCAACTTCCTCCTGTGAAGTCATGTGGAGCACCACCAAAAATTCCAGGAATGGACTCACCATCTTCAACAATGGTAGCATCGTATCTACTGTCACCAGGTTCAAAAGCATTGACAAAATCAATAGTTGGACATCTAAATCCATATCCCCAACCCATGTCTCTATCTCCAAACCAAATACTTAACCAAGAACCTTCGTGCTCTCCCCAATTTCCATCAGGATCTTCTACCATATGTAAAGAATAGACTACTTCTTGCCCCCATTGTTTTGCTGAACTAAAAATATCTCCGTAGTTAGGTTCTAGCCCGTACAATCCTGAATTTACAACTGTTTCACATTGAGCTTTTGCTTGCCCCCATTTTTCTTGATACAAATAAGCTTTAGCTAAAAGCCCATCTGCTGCCCCTTTAGTAGCCCTTCCTTGTTCTGATAAAGGAATAGTTGCAGGTAAGTTTTGAGATGCAAATAATAAATCTGCCTCTACCTGTGCATAGACTTCATCTGGTGTTGCTCTAACATTAGAAAGGTCTGAACCATGGGTGGTTCCATCGTCTTCAGCAGATGTATAGAGCATTACACCCCCAAAGTTTCTTACCAATCTAAAATAGCAATAGCCTCTAAGAAATCTACATTCAGCAATAAATCTGTTTCTCAAATCCAAATCCATAGGAATATTATATTCACCACTTGCATCCTGTTCTATCATAATATCTATGGCAAAACTGGCTCTTGCTATCATTCTATATAAATCACCCCATATCCAAGATGGAACATCTGTATTTGGAGTCGCATTAAAATTCATACAGTCATACATTCCTTGCTGGTCCCCTGGACTTTCTCCGCCTTTAACAGCATCATCCGACATAACAGATCCTACTGCCCACAAAGAGACAACATTCATTCTCCAAGCTTGAACATCGTATGCTGCAATTACCGCTTCATATGCGCTACCTGCATCTACAAAATAGGGCTTGTCGTTATTTCCAGGCTGCTCTAGTTCTAACCATTCTTTACTGCAAGATGCACTAGCAAATACAATAATAAAGCATAAAAGTTTTTTAAAGTTTTTCATAGTTATTTAATTAAAATGATGCGTTAATTCCAAAATTTAATGTTTTAGGAATGGTATAATTCCCTAAGTCTGCTTTCTGAACAAAAACTCCCCAGGTACTGCCTAGCTCGGGATCTCGTCCGGAATATTTTGTGATCGTAAAGTAGTTTTGAAGAGCTACATAAAATCTTAATTTTTCTATGTTAACTTTTCTAGAAACATTTTCAGGGATGGTATATCCTAAAGAAATATTTTTAAATCTTAAAAAAGAGCCATCTTCAATAAACCTATCAGAGGATCTTGAATAATTATTTTGTCTGTCCCCACCCAACTGAGCAATAGTTGCCGTAGTGTTGTCCGGTCTCCAGGCATCGGTTAGCATATAACTTGACATATTGGTTTGCTCATAAGGGGTTTCGGTAAATACTTTAACAGTATTAAAAAGCTCATTTCCATAACTCCAGTACATAAATATATTGAAGTCAAAACCTTTATAGGATATATCTCCAGTGATTCCCATAGTGAAGTCTGGGTAAGGAGAACCAATTTTTATTTTATCCTCCTCATTCAACTGACCATCACCATTTTGGTCAACATATCTGTAATCCCCCGGCCCAACAGTTGATCCGTAAGTAAGTTGTGTAACCCCATTGTCGTCTACATAAGTTAATGCATCTACTTCATCTTGAGATTGGAAAATTCCATCGGATTCATAACCCCAAAATTCACCAACTTGACTACCTACAATAGTTCTAGTGTAGTATTCCATAGCATGAAAACTTCCACCTTGTATCACAAAGGAGTCGTCTCCTAACAACTTGGTAATTTTGTTAGACACTCTACTTATATTAGTAGATATAGAGTAATTTAATTCACCTTCCATTTTTTGATAGCTTAATGAGAAGTCGAAACCTTTGTTTTCCATAGATCCAATATTGGTATTTGCAGCTCCACCAACACCCCACGCGGAAAGAATATTAGGATTTCCCATAATCATATCAGATGTAGTTTTAACATAGTATTCTGCAGTTACCCATAATTTGTTGTTAAAAAATCCTGCGTCTAGAGCTAAGTTGGTCATTCCTATAGTTTCCCATCTTAAGTATGGATTTGGGACATAGTCTACAGTAGATCCCGATATTTGTGTTTGCGTTCCATCAGGTCCAAAAATCACAGCGCTACTGTTAATAGACGTAGTGCCATTATAAGCAAAATCTCCAGCTGGTTCACTATTGCCTATTTCTCCATAACCTCCTCTAAACTTTAAAAAACTTATGAAATCCAAGCCACTATTCTCCTGAAGACTTTTAAAGAACTTCTCGTTATGAATTTTCCATCCAGCAGAAAAACCGGGAAAAATACCAAACTTCTCCGCAGACCCAAATCTTGAAGAACCATCTCTTCTAAGAGTCCCTGTAAAAAAGTAAAGATCGTTGTATTCGTAATTCAATCTTCCAAATACGGAAGCATATCTTCTGTAGCTAAATCCACTATAGCCTTCGTTGTAAGCAGTATTGATAGTTCCAGTATTACTCAAAAGCATATTTGGGGTTACTTCATTATTAACAGATCCTCCTAGATAAGTTTTGCTAAAACCATAATTTCTGTTGTCCCAATCATATGCAGAAGTTCCCCCCAATAAAGATATTGTATGGTTACCAAAACTTTTATCAATTTGAACAGTGTTTTCCCAATTCCAAGAAAACCATTTGTTATAATTATTTCCTAACCCATCAATATCGTTTTTATCAGTAGCATCTATATAAAAGACTGGATTGTAGTACCAACCATTTTGTACGGAATAATCACATCCAATGATGCTTTTAAACTTTAGCCATTCAAATGGTTTAAATTCAATATAATTGTTGGTTAAAAGCTTATCTGTCCAAGTCATCCCATACTGAGTGCCATTTCTGTATAAGGCGGCCATTGGGTTTCCAGTATTTCCTCTTGGAGTATTCATCCACGCCAAGGAATCGGTAGGGCTGTAAAACTCATGATCGGTTGGAACTAAAGACAAAGTATCTGGAAATGTAGTGTAAGGAGTTGTTGGAGTAATGGTAGGGTCCATGGACATAGCAGCTAATAGAATACTATTTTCTGGCCTGTCTCCATTGAAAGAGGTTCCTTTTCCTCCATCTCGAACCAAACTCATGCTAGTACCAACTTTTATTTTTTTAGAAATCTCAAAGTCTAGATTATTTCTAAAAGAATATCTTTTATAAAAAGTAGATGGCACTACTCCTTTTTCATCAAAATAATCTAAAGACACAGAGTAAGTAGCTTTTTCAGAACCCCCAGAAATATTAATATGTGCATTGTACATAGATCCACCTGGGAAAAGTAAATCTTGCCAGTCAGTGCCATTTCCTAATGCATCGGGATCTGCAAAATCAGCATCTGGAGTTTCTCCTCTTACTGCATCCGCATAATTAAATGCTGTAGCATTATCACGAGCATTCATCATATCCATTTTTTTAATTAGAGATTGTACTCCATAATAAGTGTCAAAAGTTACCTTAGGCTTGCCTTTTTGGCCTCTTTTGGTAGTTATTAATATTACACCTCCAGCTGCTCTAGCTCCATAAATTGCTGCAGCGGATGCATCTTTCAAAATATCAATAGAGGCAATGTCTTGGGGAGCAATAGCATTAACGGCAGACCCGTCTAAGGGCATTCCATCTACAACATATAAAACAGGTGATCCATTAATAGAGCCTAGGCCTCTTATTCTAACTTCTGTATTAGACCCAGGAGCTCCATTGCTATTAACTACTTCTACTCCAGCTGCACGTCCTTGAAGTGCATCTGCTGCACCAGCAACAGCTGTTTGCATAATCTGTTTGGAGTCTACCTGTACAATAGATCCTGTAACATCTTCGGATTCCTGAGAGCCATAACCTACTACTACCATTTCTTTCAGAGTTTCGTTCTTTAGAAAAAATTCAAAACTTCCTGAACTCTCTACCAAAACTTCTTGGTTAACATACCCAACCATTTTAATTACTAAAAGTTGATCTTTTTCTGCCTCTATAGAGAATTTGCCGTCCATGTCGGAAGTAGTTCCTTTTTCTGTCCCTTTGACTTGAACTGTAGCAAATGGAATTCCCAAGGAAGTTGCTTGGTCAATGATTTTTCCATTTATTTTAGTTGTCTGGCCAACAAATTGTAAGCTTGATAAAACCAATAATGAGAGTAATAATTTCCTATACATATTTAAAATTTTTTAAAAACTTAGTTACCTTTTATTAAAGGAATCAAATATAAAAATTTTAATTAAAAAGGCGCTACATTATTGTATTAAATACACAAAGCAACATTTAAAATATATATAACATATATTGCGTATTGTGTATATATTTTTATTATGTTTAGTTAACAATAATTAACAAACCATAATAAAATGAGAAAATTAATAACAATCTTAATGATTGGGACCTGTACATTAATGTATGGACAATCCCAAAACATTTCTGGTCTTGTTTCAGATGATGGAGGATCTGGTTTACCTGGAGTAAGCGTAAAGGTAAAAGGAACATCCTCAGGAACTGTAACAAACGGAGAAGGAAAATACTCAATTGAATCTGATGCTAATGGTACATTAGTATTTTCATTTGTTGGGTACAAGAAACAAGAAATAGCCATTCAGGGTAAATCTTCTATAAATGTCACTATGACTGAGGGGATTATAATGGACGAAGTAGTAGTAACTGCTTTGGGAATTTCTAGAGATAAAAAATCTCTTGGATACGCAACCCAAACTATCGATGGTGATAATCTGGCAACCATGAAAGATGTGAACTTTATGAGTTCATTGTCTGGTCAAGTTGCTGGTGCACAAATTAAAAATAGTGGAACAATGGGAGGGTCTGCTAATGTTATAATTAGAGGATATTCTTCAATAGATGGAAATAACCAGCCGCTATATGTAGTAGATGGTATCCCAATTAATAACGACATTACTAACGGAAGTAATCAACAAACCGGAAGAGGGGGGTTTGATTATGGAAATGCTGCAATGGATATCAATCCGCAAGATATTGCTTCTATAAACGTCCTAAAAGGTGCTGCAGCATCTGCACTGTATGGAGCAAGAGCAGCAAATGGAGTTATACTCATTACTACTAAAAAAGGAACAAAGGGTAAAAAAGGTATCGGAGTTACTGTTACTCATAATACAACTATAGGACAGATTAATAAAAACACTATGCCAACCTATCAGAACGAATATGGTGCTGGATATGGAAAATTTTATGGTCCTGATACGTCTTTTAACGGTATTGTTACCAATGGGTATATTGAAAATATAGATTTAGATGGAGATGGTGTTTACGATGCTTTGGCTAACCCAATGGGAGATGACGCTTCTTATGGAGCTCCATTTTCAAGTGTTGATGAGCTTTTAACTTGGGAGTCTATTCACCCAGAGCTTTCAACTTATCTACAGCCACAACCTTTTCAGGGGTCTTCCAATAATCCAACTACCTTTTATGAAACTTCTGTTATGACAACCAATGCAGTTTCTTTAGATGGAGCTAGCGACAAAGGATCTTACAGATTTTCTGTTAGTGATATGTTTGCTAATGGAATACTGCCAAATAGTGAGTTAAGAAAAAACAATGCGTCTTTAAATGTTAGCTATGAATTAAGTGATAAATTAAACTTTAGTTCATCTATGCAATATGTTCAAAATCAAGGTACTGGAAGATTTGGAACTGGTTATGACAATAATAATGTTAACCAATCTTTTAGACAATGGTATGATGTTTCTGTCGATATGGAGGCACAAAAAGCTGCTTATGAACTAAATGGAAACAATCTGTCTTGGAATGCTTATGGGTTTTCTTCACCAGAAGCAACAAGAGCAGATCCACATTATTTTGACAATCCATATTGGATGAGAAATACTAACTATTCTACAGATTCTAGAGATAGATTTATTGGGAATATGGTTTTAAACTACGAAATTAACGATTGGTTAAATGTAATGGGAAGAGTTACCAACGACAACTACAGTGAGTTAAGAGAAGAAAGAATAGGTTCTCAGTCTGTTGACGTTGCAAAATATAGTAAGTATACTAAGACATTCTTTGAAAGGAACTACGATTTGTTTTTAAATTTTGACAAAGACCTAAATGATAAATTAAATCTATTTGGGATGGTTGGAACCAACCTAAGAAGGTCTGCAGTCAATATTACTGATGGACAAACCAATGGCGGACTAGTTGTTCCAGGAGTTTACTCTTTCAGCAACAGTGTTAACACACCTGAAGCTGCTAGCGAAACTGATGCAGCTAGAGCGGTTGATGGATACTTAGGAAGAGCAACTTTGGCATACGATAGGTTTTTATATTTAGATCTTTCTGCTAGATACGATGTTAGTTCTACATTGCCAGTAGATAATAATTCATTCTTTTATCCTGCTGCTACAGCAAGTTTAATTTATTCAGAATTATTTGACATCTCTGGAATGGACTTTGGTAAATTGAGATTAAATTATGCACAAGTTGGTAACGATGCCCCAATGCAAAGACTCCAAAATATATATTCAATGGGAACTGCATTTGGATCTTCAACTTTAGCTAGTGCTCCAAATACTGGATATAATAGTAATTTACTTCCAGAGAATACTACAAGTTTAGAAATTGGATTTGAAAACAAGTTTTTCAACAATAAACTTGGTTTAGATATTACTCTATATCAAGCAACAACGGATAATCAAATACTTGCAGTAAGGCCTTCCTCATCTTCTGGAACATATTTTCAATATGTAAATGCAGGAAAAGTTCAAAACCAAGGAATTGAACTTCAACTTTATGCCAATGTACTTCAATCGGGAGACTTTAGTTGGGATACTAGAATTAACTGGGCGAGAAATAGGAATGAAGTCTTAGAGCTAACTGGAAATTTAGAAACCTATCAATTGGGTTCTTTCCAAGGAGGTGTTACAGTTGAGGCTACCATTGGAGAATCTTATGGTTCTATAAAAGGTACTGATTTTGTTTACCATGATGGGGAGAAAATTGTTGTTAACCATCCATCCGCTTCTAGAGGAGGAATGGTTTATGGTAAAACTGCTTCTACCCAAACTATTGGTAATATAATGCCAGATTGGACAGGTGGATGGACCAATACCTTTACTTATAAAAACTTAACTGCCAGCGCATTGATAGATGTGCAATGGGGAGGAGACTTTTTCTCTTTAGATACTTGGTATGGTTATGGAACTGGAATTTATGCAGATCAAGCAGGAACCAATGCTGATGGTGTCGAGGTTAGAGAGTCGATTGCCAATGGTGGTGGTCTTTCAATTGGTGGTGTAATGGCATCTACTGATGCAGATGGAGCTTACCTTCTAGATGCAGACGGTAACTACACTTCAGATGGTACTGAAAATACAGTCAACGGTTTTGTAGGAGATTACAATAATTATGCAGGCTGGAAAAATGCTCCAAATGCAATGCATGTTTATGATGCGACTTATATTAAATTAAGACAGCTTGCTATTTCTTATTCATTACCAAGTAGTATGTTCTCTGGAAAAGGTTTCCAAGGAATAGACATTGGTATTATGGCAAGAAATCTTGCAATTCTTTATAAAAAGAGTCCACATACTGATCCTGAAGCTGGTTTAAGCGCAGGAAATATTCAAGGGTACCAATCAGGAGCATATCCTGCCGTAAGAGAATTGGGATTAAACGTAACATTTAAATTTTAAGAAAATGAAATCAATAATAAACTATAGTTTGGTATTATTTCTACTCATTGCAGTAGGATGTACAAAAGATATTGATCAATTCAATAACAATGACAAATCTCCAACAACAGTACCTGCAAATTCATTATTTGCAAATGCTACTGTAGAATTAATGGATTATTTGGCAAGCCCCAATGTAAATGTAAATACATTTAGATTGTGGTCTCAACACTGGACTCAATCTACTTATACAGATGAGTCAAACTTCCAGCTTATTAATAGAAATATTAACGGAGAAGTTATGGAAAGAATGTACGCAAGAGTTTTAAGAGACGTTAAAGAATGCAGAGGGTTTGTCAATGCAAGCGCTACTAATTCTGAAGCGGTGAAGAACACTCAGCTAGCTGTTTTAGATGTGCTTGAAGTATGCGCATATTCTATTTTGGTGGATATTTTTAACGATGTCCCTTACAGTGAAGCATTAATGGGAGTGGATAACTTATCTCCAGCCTATGACGATGCAAGTACTATTTATTCCTCATTAGCAACTACTTTAGATGGAGCTATAACCGTTCTTTCTGGAAGTTCTGATATGGGAGACTTTGCAGGTTCAGATTTGATTTATGCAGGTAGTACCTCTCATTGGACAATGTTAGCCAATTCTCTAAAATTAAGAATGGCAATGAGAATGGCAGATGTTGCAGGAAGTGGTAGTCAAGCTATGGCTGAAGCAGCAGCTGCTGGAGTTTTTGCATCCAATGACGATCATGCTTATATAATGTATCAGTCATCTACACCAAATACTAACCCTCTTTGGGAAGATTTAGTACAAAGCGGCAGAACAGATTTTTTAGCATCTGTCACATTAGCGGATATAATGAATGCAACTAACGATCCAAGAAGAGCCATTTATTTTAGAAATCTAGATTCTACAGGAGCAATTACTACTTCTGGACAACATGGATTAGATGGTGCATATGCTGATTTCTCACAACCTGGTGATATATTAGAAGTTCCAACTCATCCTGGAGTTTTACTTTCTTATGCTGAGGTATGCTTTCATTTAGCAGACGCTGCAAATAGAGGATGGAATGTTGGCGGGGATGCCGAAACTCATTATAAAAATGGAGTTTCTGCTTCTATGCTTCAGTGGGGTAGCGATCAAGCCACTGCAGATGCGTTCTTACTTGAAACAGATGTTGCTTGGGATGCTTCAATGGCTGAACAGAGAATAGGAACTCAAAAATGGGTTGCTATGTATGATCAAGGTTTAGAGGCCTGGTGTACTTGGAAAATGTACGATTATCCAGCAATGGGTACTGCAGCTCAGGCTGGTACAATCACTCCAACAAGGTATAATTATAGCGTTGATGAATATTCAGTTAATTCTACAAATGTTTCTGCTGCCAACGGCGGAAGTGATTTAACTACTGATAAAGTATTTTGGGATGTTGATTAATAATCAATCTTAAATTTAACTTTTATAAAAGCCCCTTTTTAGGGGCTTTTTTTATTTCTTTTCTTTAAGAACATACCTTAAAGTAGACCTGCTTCTTTGCTGAATTAATATTTCCTGATTTTTAAACAACTCTGGAATATCTAAGTTTTTAAAATGTCTAATGGTAAGAAGGTTTACTTTTTCATTGTATTTTAAAGTATATTTTTTTTGAATTTCTAAAATCAGAACTGGCAACTCGGAAGGAGCAATTATTCCACAAACAGAAAAGCTTAGTGCTGAATTTTGCATTAGATGAACCTTTAACCCAGTTTTTGAAAAAATAGAAAAAATATCACTGATGTGTTCCTCAAAAATAAAGGAATAGTCCTTAGAACTTATGGAAAGTAGTATTTGATTTGGTTTATAGATAACAGAGGGAATACTTTTTTCATCTTTTCCCAATTTACTAATAGAGCTTCCTTCGTGTTCTTTTTTAATGAAAGACCTTATTGTAAGAGGAATATTTTTGTTTTCAAGGGGTTTTACCGTATTAGGGTGAATTACCGAGGCTCCCAAATAAGAAAGTTCAATAGCTTCTTTAAAAGAAATTTTCTTAAGAATTTGTGTTTTATCAAACCATTTTGGATCTGCATTTAATAACCCATCCACATCTTTCCAAATTATTACTTCTTCGACATCCATTGACCAAGCAAAAATAGCAGCAGAAAAATCACTTCCTTCTCTTCCTAAAGTAGTAGTTAATCCATTTAGATTAGAACCAATAAACCCTTGTGTGAGGTATGTTTTATTTTTACTGAGATTGGAATTAATTTTTCTTTTAGTTTCCTCCCAATTAACTCTAGAATCTGTAGCATTATTAGAAGTTTTTATAAACTCTCTAGCGTCTATCCACGTATTTTCAACATCTTCTTTATTTAAATAACTAGAAATAATTAAAGTGGAGAAAAGCTCTCCAAAAGAAACAATTTTAGAGTAACTTATATTGTTTTCTTGTTTTGTTTTAGCTCCAATATAATCAACTAATTCTTGGGTTAAATCATTAAATAATTTTAGAAAATCAGAATTATTATTTAATTCCAAATCCTCAATAATAGCCTTGTGAAATTTTATTATTTCTTTAGCTATCTCAGTAGATTTAAGGGTTTTATTTTCTAAATAGTTTTTCCAGACTAGTTCTAATTTATTGGTGGTTTTGTCAATTGCAGAAATAACAATTACTAAATTTTCTTTGTAAGAAGACACTATCTCTTTAAGGTTGTAGATAGCCTTTGGGTTTTTTACAGATGCACCGCCAAATTTAAATACTTTACTCAATTTTTTATAAATTAAATACTAAAGCTAATATATTCTATTATAGTTTATGCTGTAAAAAATAATTTCATCACTTTTACGTCAAATACACTGCAATATTAGATATTTGTAAAAAATAGTAGATGAAGAACAAAACAGTTGGAGAATTTATTGTAGAATCGCAGAACAATTTTCCTGGATCTACTGGTGAATTATCTAAAATTTTAAGCGCTGTTAAGTTGGCCTCTAAAATAGTTAGTCATCAAATAAATAAAGCGGGATTAGCAAAAGAAATTTTAGGATCTTCAGGAAGAGAAAATATTCAAGGAGAAGACCAACAAAAATTAGATGTCTTTGCCAATGATTCCTTTATAAACGCATTATCCGCAAGAGGAGTAATATGTGGTGTTGCTTCGGAAGAAAACGATTCTTTTGTTGCTTTTAAAAACAACGTTAATAACGATGCTAAGTATGTTGTATTAATTGACCCCCTCGATGGATCTTCTAATATAGATGTCAATGTTTCTGTTGGATCCATATTTAGCGTTTATAAGAGAAAAACTCTAAAGGGATCGCCAGTCGAATTAAAAGATTTTTTACAACCAGGTAATCAACAAGTAGCTTCTGGCTACATTATATACGGCTCTTCAACTATGCTTGTTTATACCACAGGAAGTGGAGTAAATGGTTTTACTTTTGACCCAAGTATTGGTGTGTTCTTTTTATCTCATCCAAATATGAAAACCCCTATTCAAGGAACAATTTATTCTGTTAATGAAGGAAATTTAACCCAATTTAAAAAACCTGTGGCAGAATATATTAAATTTTGCCAGTCTCAAAACCAGCTTAAAGGAAAACAGGCCTATAGCTCTAGATATATAGGTTCTTTAGTAGCAGATTTCCATAGAAACCTTATTAAAGGTGGAATCTATTTATATCCATCCACTGAAGCCAATCCAACAGGGAAATTAAGATTAACCTATGAGTGCGCTCCATTGGCCTTCTTAATCGAGCAAGCCGGAGGAAGAGCAATTTCAGAAAGCCAAAGAATTATGGACATCGTTCCGTCTGAACTCCATCAAAGAGTTCCCTTTTTTGTAGGCTCTAAGAGCATGATTGACCAATTAGAAGAAATTATAGAGAGTGAGTCTAAATCAGTTTAAAACTAGATTAGCTGCATCAATTGCTTTTTCCGAAATTTCAAGAGTTTGGCAAGATAGTTCTGGAATATCTTTAAAAAACACTTCTGGATCTTATTTATCTTTTTTGAGTTATTGTCTTATTCAAGAAAAAAATGGGAACCATCTTTTTATTCTTCCCGACAAAGAAGAGGCCTTATACTTCTTTAATGATTTAGAAAATTTATTCAATTCTGAAAGAGGAACAACTTTACTTTTCTATCCTGCATCTTACAGAAGACCTTACCAAATTATGGATTCTGACGCTACAAGCGTGCTTCAAAGAACAGAAGTTTTAGATGCTCTTGGCAAAGAGAGAAAAAAATTAATTGTAGTCACCTACCCAGAGGCTATTGTAGAAAAAGTAATTGAAAAAAAGAATTTCGAGAAAAATAATTTGACTATTTCCGTAGGCGAGGAATTAGAATTGGATTTAATCGACGAAATATTAATTGATTTAGATTTTGAGAAAGTAGACTATGTATACGAGCCTGGTCAATTTGCAATAAGAGGGGGGATTATAGATGTTTTTTCTTTTAATTATGAAATGCCTTATCGCGTGGAGCTTTTTGGAGATGAGATAGAGTCTATAAGAGAATTTGATCCTGTTAACCAGCTATCTGTAACAACATTAAACAGAATTAAAATTGTTCCCAATATCAATAATATATCTTTTTCCAAAGATAGAGTTTCCTTTTTGGAGTACCTACCAAAAAACACCAGACTATGGGTGAAAGACTTAGAAATATCTCAAAAGAAAATGGAGCAAGGCTTTGAAATTGCTAGCAAAGTTTACAATAAAATAAAAGAAAAAAAGAGTCTGCTTCTTCCAGTAGAAATGTACTTGTCCCCTTTAGAATTTCATACTAAGATAAAAGAATATAAAGTTTTAGAATGGAATAGAACTGTACATGAAAAAGAGTCTTTACTTATTGACTGCAACTCTGTAGAGCAGCCCAAGTTCAACAAGAATTTTGATATTCTTGTTAAAAGTCTGGAAGAATGGAAAAATGAAGAATATTCTATTTTTATTTGCTCTGATCAAGATTCTCAAATTAGTAGACTAAGATCCATATTCATGGAATTAGACAAAGAATCCTTATGTAGCTTTATTACAATAGGACTTCACCAAGGATTTATAGACCACAATGAAAAAATTGTAGTTTTCACAGATCATCAAATTTTTGAAAGATACCATCGTTTTAATTCTAGAAAAAGTGTCTCCAAATCTAAAGAGACCTTTACTCTCAAAGAAATATACGATTTACAAAAAGGAGATTTTGTTGTCCATATCGATCATGGAGTTGGAGAATTTTCTGGATTAGAAAAAATAGATGTACAAGGAAAGCAGCAGGAAGCAATAAGATTAATTTACAAAGGGGGAGATATTTTATATGTAAGTATCCATTCTCTTCATAGAATAACTAAGTTTTCTGGGAAAGATGGGACCAAACCCTCTTTGAATAAATTAGGATCACCAGCATGGTCAATGGCGAAACAAAAAGCCAAGAAAAAGATAAAAGAAGTAGCTTTTGATTTGATAGAATTATATGCTAAAAGAAGAATGCAATCTGGTTTTGAATTTCAACCTGACACCTATCTTCAAAATGAATTAGAGGCATCTTTTATTTATGAAGATACACCAGATCAGCTCGCATCAACTTCTGCAGTAAAATTAGATATGGAAAAGCCACATCCAATGGACCGGCTTGTTTGTGGAGATGTTGGTTTTGGGAAAACTGAAATTGCTATTAGAGCGGCTTTTAAAGCAGTAGCAGATAACAAACAAGTGGCGGTCTTAGTTCCTACAACGGTTTTAGCTTTTCAGCATTTCAGAACTTTTTCTGAAAGACTTAAAGATTTTCCATGTAATGTTGATTATATCAATCGTTTTAAATCTTCAAAAAATACTAAAACTACTTTAGAAGGTTTGAAAAACGGGAAAGTTGACATTTTAATTGGAACTCATAAATTAATTGGAAAGGATGTTGTTTTTAAAGATTTAGGACTTTTAATTATTGATGAAGAACAGAAATTTGGTGTTGGAGTTAAAGACCAACTTAAAAACATTAAAGTTAATGTAGATACTTTGACACTAACAGCTACACCAATTCCAAGAACACTTCAATTTAGCCTAATGAATGCTAGAGATTTATCCATTATTAATACACCTCCTCCAAACAGATTTCCCGTTGAAACAATTGTTCAGTCATTTTCCGAAGACACCATTAAAGAAGCTATCGACTACGAGATAGAACGAGAAGGGCAAGTATTTTTTGTTCATAACAGAGTTCAAAATATTAATGAAATAGCAGCCATGATTACTAGATTATGTCCAAATGCAAGAATTGCTGTAGGGCACGGCCAAATGGAAGGTAAAAAGTTAGAGGCTATTATTTTAGACTTCATGGATGGACTATACGATATTTTAGTAGCGACAACAATTATAGAATCCGGAATAGATATTCCCAATGCCAATACCATAATCATTAACAATGCCAATCATTTTGGGTTAAGTGATTTGCACCAGCTAAGAGGAAGAGTTGGGAGGTCAAATAAAAAAGCATTTGCCTATTTATTCACTCCACCACCTCAACATCTTTCTTCAGAAGCTAGAAAGAGACTCCATGCAATAGAACAATTTTCAGATTTGGGAAGCGGATTTAATATAGCAATGCGAGATTTAGACATTAGGGGAGCTGGAGATTTACTGGGGGCTAACCAGAGCGGATTTATCAATGATATAGGATTTGACACCTATCAGAAAATTTTGGATGAAGCAATTTTAGAATTAAAAGAAAATGAGTTTAAATCTGTATTTTCAGAAGAACTAAAGGAAAGGGAATTTGTAAAAGAATGTATATTAGAAACAGACTTATCATTAGTGATTCCAGATGATTATGTAAACGACATAAATGAAAGACTTACCCTATACAAAAGACTAGACACTTTAACATTCCATGAAGCTATTAGTACTTTTTCTAAAGAGCTAAAAGATAGATTTGGAGAAATCCCAAGCCAAACAAAAGAACTAATTAATACATTAAACCTAAGAGAAAAGGCAAAAAAAATAGGGTTTGAAAAATTAGTTATAAAACAAAATAAATTAGTGGGAAAATTCACCACTAGTCACCCAACTTATTTTGAATCAACTAGTTTTACCAAGGTTTTAAACTTTGTCCAAAAGCACAAAAAGGGAGTGCAACTTAAAGAGAAAAATAAGGTTTTGATTTTAACACTTGAAAATATAGGAACTATTCAAGAAGCTAATGAAAGGCTTCAGCAGTTAATGGATTAAGATTTTATCTCAAAATCATCCATAAATTTAGTAGTGAAATCGCCCTCTAAAAATTTTTCATTTTCTAAAAGTTGTTGATGAAATGGAATGGTTGTTTTAACTCCTTCAATAATATATTCATCCAATGCTCTTTTCATTTTCTGAATTGCTTCTTCTCTAGTTTGTGCTACTGTAATTAATTTAGAAATCATAGAGTCGTAATGCGGAGGAATTATATAATTAGCATATACATGGGTGTCAATTCTAATTCCATGACCGCCAGGAGAGTGGTAGTTGGTAATTTTCCCTGGTGAAGGGATAAAGTTTTTGTGAGGATCTTCAGCATTAATTCTACACTGAATAGCATGCATTTCAGGGAAATAATCTTTTCCTGATATTTTTTCTCCGGAAGCAATTTTAATCTGCTCCTTAATCAAATCGTAGTTGATTACTTCTTCAGTAATGGTATGCTCTACTTGAATTCTTGTGTTCATCTCCATGAAGTAGAAATTACGATACTTATCTACTAAAAATTCAACAGTTCCAACTCCTTCATACTTAACTGCTTTTGCAGCTTTTTTTGCAGCTTCTCCCATTTTTTTTCTTAACTGTGTAGTCATAAACGGGGAGGGTGTTTCTTCTACTAGTTTCTGGTGTCTTCTTTGGATGGAACAATCTCTTTCAGAGAGATGACAAACTTTACCGTATTGATCTGCAGCAATTTGAATTTCTATATGTCTAGGTTCCTCAATAAATTTTTCCATATACATACCATCATTTCCAAATGCGGCAGCTGCTTCATTTCTAGCTGAGGACCAACCATCATTTAGTTCTTCGTCATTCCAACAAAGCCTCATTCCTTTTCCACCACCTCCAGCGGTTGCTTTAAGCATTACAGGGTAGGTTATTTTATTAGCAACTTTTTTAGCTTCTTGAAAATCTTTGAGAATTCCAACAGAACCAGGTATTGTAGGGACTTTTGCTTTTCTCATGGTTTCCTTAGCCGAAGCTTTATCTCCCATAGAGTCTATTTGTTCAGGAAGAGCACCAATAAATTTAATTTCATGTTCTTGACAAATTCTAGAAAAATTTGCGTTTTCCGACAAGAAACCATAACCCGGATGAATAGCATCTGCATTGGTAATTTCAGCTGCAGCAATAATATTTGGAATTTTCAGATAAGAATCTTTACTAGAAGCCGGACCTACACATACAGCTTCATCTGCAAATTTTACGTGCAAGCTATCTTTATCTGCGGTTGAATAAACAGCAACTGTTTTAATCCCCATTTCTTTACAAGTTCTAATTACACGTAATGCAATTTCTCCCCTATTGGCTATTAGAATTTTTTTAAACATAGTTAAAGTGTTCTTTTTAAGAAGGGTCTATAAGGAATAGAGGTTGATCAAACTCTATTGGGGACACATCGTCAAGTAATATTTTAACCACTTTTCCAGAAACTTCAGACTCAATTTCGTTAAAGAGCTTCATAGCTTCTATTATACATAGCGTATCTCCAGGTTTAATTACCGATCCAACTTCAATAAATGGTGGCTTGTCTGGAGCTGAGGATCTATAGAAGGTACCAATCATTTGAGCTTTCACAGTGATTAAATTACTATCTTCTTTCTTCTCTGGCTTTGTTTCTGCAGGAGTTGAGACTTCAGCAACTACTTGTGGAGGCTGAACCATTGTTTGTGGAATAGAACCAACAGGACTTATCTGTTGTACAATTTTTGTTTCTTCTTTAAAATTAGTTTTTTTCTTGGCCATATAGTCAGACTTTATGACAAGTTTAAAATCTTTTTTTTCGATTTCTACTTCGTTGACACCAGCTTTGGCGACGAATTTTATTAAATCTTGGATCTCGTTAATATTCATATTTAATTCATTAAATAATATGTAAATCTAAAATAAAAATGATTTAATCCTTAATTATCTTACTAATATGCCCATTTTAAATAAACACTTCCCCAGGTAAATCCACCACCAAAGGCAGCCAATACTATATTATCACCTTTTTTTAATTTTTTCTCCCATTCCCACAGACATAGTGGAATAGTTGCGGATGTAGTATTGCCATATTTTTCAATATTAATCATTACTTTATCCTTAGTTAATCCCATTCTGTTAGCTGTAGCATCAATTATCCTTAAGTTTGCTTGGTGTGGGACAAGCCAATCAACATCTTCTCCAGTAAGATTATTTCTTTCCATTATTTCAGCAGAAACATCGGCCATTTTAGTGACGGCAAATTTGAAAACAGATCTACCTTCCTGAAAAATAAAATTATCTGGGTGACCAACATTTTCTTTAGTAATTGGGAAAGCAGAACCTCCATGTTTTTGGATAAGCAATTCTCTTCCCGAACCATCCGCTTTTAAAATAGAATCTATTACTCCATTTCCTTCTTGATCAGGCTCTAGTAAAACTCCTGCACATCCATCCCCAAATATCACACAAGTATTTCTATCCTTATAATTGACGATGGAGGACATAATATCTCCTCCTAAAACAATCACCTTTTTATATCTCCCTGATTCAACAAATTGTTGCCCAGTAACAAGAGTATAAATAAATCCTGAGCAAGCTGCACTTAAATCAAAACCCCAAGCATTGGTTGCGCCACTTTTATCGCACACTATGTTAGAGGTGCTTGGAAATCTATGATCTGCAGTTACCGTACCAACTATTATCATATCAATTTCAAGCGGGGAAATTCCTCTTTTATCGCAAATAGCTTTAACGACTTGGCTTCCCAAATCTGAAAGTGTTTCTCCATCTGCTACAATTCTTCTCTCTTTAATTCCAGTTCTCGTGGTAATCCACTCGTCATTTGTGTCTACCATTTTTTCTAAATCCTTGTTAGAAAGGATTTTTTCAGGAACGACACCATACACACATGTTATCGCTGCATTTATATTGCTCATCTAAAGGCTTTTTTAATTTTAGAATTAAGGTTGGAATTAATTAGGTCTTTTCCTAACAAAATCATGTTTTTTATAGCATTTTCGTTACTAATTCCATGTCCAATTAAAACATTTCCATCCACACCAAGAACAGGTGTGCCACCATAAATTTCATAGTTAAATCTGTCAAAATAGTCGTCTTTAATATTTTTCTGATTAATTAAAGAATAAAAAGATTCTGCTAATTTAAGGACTACATTTCCTGTAAATCCATCACAGACTATAACGTCTGCTTTGTCATTGAAAAGATCTCTTCCTTCCACATTTCCAACAAAATTAATATCGTCGTTGTCTTCCAGTAGCTGGAAGGTAGATTGAGTGAGTAAGTTCCCTTTCCCCTTTTCCTCACCAATGTTTAGAAGGCCAACCTTTGGCTTTTGGATATTGTAGACGTTCTCGGCAAAAAGACTCCCTAATATTGCAAATTGAAATAATACGTCAGGTTTACAGTCAGCATTTACACCAACATCTAAGATTAAACCAACACCACCATTTTTTTTAGGCAAAACCGAAGTTATACTTGGTCTTATTACTCCTTTTATTGGGCCAATAGAAAACATGCTCCCAACTAACATTGCACCAGAATTGCCTGCACTTGAAAATACATCAATCTCTTTATTTTTAAGAGCATTGAACCCTACTGAAATACTATTATTGGGTTTTTTTCTAAGAGCCTTTGTGGCATGTTCATTCATGGAAATTACCTCATCGGCATGAATGAATTCAAAAACCGAAGTGTCTATATTGTTTGATTTAAACCAACTTTTTGCCAATTTCTCGTCCCCAACCAAAACAATAGTTTCTTCATCGCCAAGATATTGGGAAGCTAGGTAGGCACCATTTAAAGTTGCATCTGGCGAATTGTCTCCGCCCATGATATCTAATCCAATTTTCAAAAAAAGTTAAGCTACGGCTTCTTTTTCCATTACAACTTTACCTTTGTAATAAAGTTTTCCTTCAGACCAATGAGCTCTGTGATACAAATGAGTTTCGCCAGTAGTTGGGCAAGTAGCCAACTGAGGAGAAGTTGCCTTGTAATGAGTTCTTCTTTTGTCTCTCCTTGTTTTGGATGTTTTTCGTTTTGGATGTGCCATAACTTTTTATTTAAAAATTTTTAATTTTCATTCTTTAATCCTTTTAATATATTCCACCTCAGATCTTCTTCTTTACTTATTTGTTTTTGCGAGTATTGTTCAATAAGTTTTATTTGCTTGGAATTGCATTGGGTTTTTTTATGAATGACTCTTTTTGGAAAATTAACTAAAAAGTATTCGTAAAATAGTTGGCCAATATTGTATTCAAAGCTTTCTTCAGGCAGATAGACAATGTCGTCTTTAATGATTTCTTCTTCTTGATGAAGAAATTTGATTAGACAATTAAAATTATTACTAATCGGAACCTTCACCAAGTCTAGACATCTATCGCAAAAAACTTCGCAATAACCACTGTAACTAAACCTTAAATCCATCAATAAATTCTCTTTTCTGAATTCTAAGTTTAAAGAAATATTACAGCTATTGTAACGGGAATAATTAAAAATATCAAAGAACGATTTGTCTATTTCAAAGTCAAAAAAATTTGGTCCAAGTTTGAGGCTTGAAAACGGAATACAAAATTCTTTTAATTCTTTCATTCCTTGAAATAGCATGCGAATTTACATATAATGAACTTAAGAAAAAAACTTTATTGAAAATTGATGAACTTTTCTGGATCCATAGGATAACCGTTGTGCCAAAGTTCAAAATGTAAATGGGGACCTGTCGAGTGTTCTCCACTATTGCCAACAATAGATATTGGCTCTCCTGCGTCTACATAATCTCCTATTTTTTTAAGAACTTCTGAGCTATGCTTGTAAATAGACAATAAATTATTTTTATGCTGAATATGAACCACATGTCCATCAGTTGGAGACCAGTTTTGATATACGATGGTTCCTTTAAGGATAGCAACCACTGCTTCGTTTTTAGGAGCAATAATATCAACTCCAAAATGTCCTGCTGATATATTCATTTTATTAGTTATTTCCCCAACTAAAGGAGGGAAAAGCAATAACTCGGGAAGTACATCTTTGGTTAGTGCACCACCGGGAATAACGTCAATGTCGTACTTTTCTCGCTTATCCACTTTTTCTCTGATTGTTTTTTCAGAAAATGAAAGCTCATTGGTAGTATTTATATTTTGTGATTTAAAGACTTTTTCAGAACTATCTCTGTCAATTGGCGTATCTCCATTAAGAATTTTTTGGATGTTGGTTATATACTGTTCTTCTTTATTTGTTTTGATAATTAAGTCATTTAATTTTTGATCCAGTTCTATATTTTTGTCAATTAGCTCTTTTTGAGCGGTTACACTTGGGTATCCAGGAACAAAAGTTTTAATAGAACTATAGGAAATTAATAGAAAACATAATATTGAAAATACAATTACAGAAAAAAGAAAAAATACCAATAAAGAAAACTTGGAAGTAGTGAAATTCCTTTTTTCCTCAAAGCTATCCTCATCAAGTACAACAACTCTTCGTTTTTCTTGAAGATTTTTAAGCCAAGTTGTAAACTTTGATTCAGTTTTTTTTGTTTTGCTCATTTATTTATTAATTATGCAAATATCTCAAATTTATTTACTCTAAATTAAATATTCTTTAATTGAATAAATAACTAATACAATAAGTTCAATAGATTGTGGTTAATATTGCAGATATATTTTTTTAATGAAACTAATTAAGCCCAGTATTTTATTTTTTGCCTTAGCATTTTTTTGGTCCTGCTCAACGGAGAAAAACAAAGTGTTAAATAGAGAGTTTCATAATTTACACGCAAAATATAATGGGTTTTTTAATGCCAATGAAATTATTAAAGTAACCTACAACGACTTCTTAAAAACAAGAAAAGAAAATTACAATTTAATTTTGCCAATTTTTCCTCTTCCCGATCTTGAACAGTCCAAAAATTGGTATGCTCCAATGGACACTGCATACAGAAAATGTGAACTTGTTATTTTCAGCCACAGAATGCCACATGCAAAAAAAGGAAAAAATAGAAATAGAGAATGGTGCAAGTACATTGACGATAACTGGATGACAATGGGTAAAACAAGATTTTACAAAAAAGATCTTCCAAATGCACTTAAAATATTTCAACATATTGAGAACCATTACGAAATAGAAGACAACTATTACGAAAGTATTTTTTGGCAATCGAAAGTTCTTATAGAAATGGGCGCTTTTGATGAAGCAGAAGAAATTTTACTAAGCTTAATTATTAACTTTGAGGAACAACAGATAGAGGCTAAAAATCAAGAAAAGCTCTCTACAAAACAGAAAGTTAGATTAGCATTAATATACAATGAAAGAATAGACTATTTAGAGAGCAAAGAACCTGTGATTTCTCCAAATATTATCCATAAAATCTATCCAACGCTTGCAGATCTCTATATTCAAAATAAGTCTTATAAAAAAGCAATTGAAAACCTAGAAATTGCGGTTGAAAATAAACACAAAAAAGCTTTTAAAACAAGATTGTTTTTCGTTCTTGCCCAATTATACCATTTGGAAAATAATTTCAAGGCTTCTCTTTACTATCAAGAAGTTGTAGAAAGAAATCCTGAATATGAAATGGCTTTTCAGGCAAAAATCAATAGGGCGCTTTCTTTTAGTGGAAGAGATTCCAAAGCGATAAAATCTCAATTGTTAAAGATGCTTAAAGACGATAAAAACATTGAATATTTTGATCAAATTTATTATGCCCTTGCTGAAATTTCATTTAAAAATAATTTAGAAGAATTAGGAAAAGAACAACTGCAAAAGTCAATTAACTTAAGTACAAATAATGTCCCTCAAAAAATTAAATCTATGAAAAGAATGGGCGATTTGTTTTTTGAAAAGTCTCAGTATATCAAATCTTATCTCTACTATGATTCAATTCAAAAAACAGCATTGAAAGCTTATAAAAACAAAGATCAAGTAGATAAAAAGTACAAGCTGCTAAAAAATATTTTTACCAATAAAACTTTAATAGAAAAAAACGATAGCTTATTTGCTATTTGTGCCTTAGACCCCAAGCAGAGAACAGAAAAGATTTATGAAGTTTTAGATTTTGAACTTGCTAAAAGAGCCAAAAAATTAGAAGCTCCATTAATAGCTAGCGCCAATAAAGCATTGTCTATTCCTAGTAGTAATTCTCCAATTAATCAATCTTTTTTTATTTGGGACCAAAAAATGTTGGAGCGAGGAAAAGTAGAGTTTGATAAAAAATGGGGAAAACGAATTCTTGAAGACAACTGGAGAAGAGGCTCTAAAACTGCTATGTTTTTAGAGGAAAATGAAGAAACTTCTTTTTCTTTTTCAAATAGTGAGTTATTTGACGAACTTTCTCAAAATCTACCCTGTGACAATCAAAATCAATTGAAATCTATGAAAGACTCTAATATGATTTCGCTTTTTAATCTTGGAATAATACACCATTATGAAACAAAAAACCTCCTGCTCTCAGAAAAATATTTTAAAAGAATAATTGAAAATTACCAGCCCGAGACTCAATCCATTGCTTCGATTTACGAATTATATAATATTTACAAGGACCTAGAGAGGCCAAGAGAAAGCAGGGAAATGAAAGAACTACTTCTAAGCAAATATCCAAAAAGTAAATATTCTAAACTTTTATCAGGAGATGAAAATTTAAATGATTCTCAAAAAGCAATGAAAAAAGAACAAAAATTGTATTCCCAATTATTCTCTCTGTATCAAGCTGGAAACTACAATAAAGTTTTAGAAACTTGCTCTTATAAAACCAAAGACTCGACCAATCCTCTAATTTGTCAATACGGGTTATTAAAAGCTTACTCTTTAAAGAAGTTAAACGATACTGCAAATAATAGCAGAGAATTAATAAATACCTTAAAATTTATATCCAACCAATGCCTAGGTACAGATATTGCAGATCAAGCAATTGCTGTTTTAAATGATTTAAAAATTAAAACTGCTCAAAATTTAATGAAAAAAGAAAACTGGAAATTTAATTTTAGTCCAGATACTAGCCATTATTTTATTTTAATTGCTCCCAAGGGAGGATTTTCTATGAATAAAGCAAAAAATAACGTAGCAGATTTTAATTCTGTTAATTTTTCAGATTTAAAACTCAAAGTTTCCAATACTTTTTTAAATACATCTGATCAGATGATAATTGTTAAACGTTTTGACAATAGTAAAAAAGCACTAGATTATTTCCTAGCTTTTAAAGTCAATAACGGAGCTATTAAAAGCTATAGAAAAGAGAAGTTTTTTGTAGTCACTCCCCAAAACTTGAAAGAATTATATTTGGAAAAAAACACAGATAATTACCTCAAATTTTTTAAAGAATTTTATCAATAAGCTAACTTTCTTGTTTTTTGTATATTTGTAAAAATTATTTATGGTATTTAAATCGGATAAGAGCATGGCAAATTATAATAATAACCAATCTCCAGAGAGGCTAAACAGAATAGTTGAGGGGACACATATTGAGGGAGATATTAAATCTGATTCCAATATAAGAATCGATGGCTACTTGAAAGGAACAATCACTTTAAAGGGTAGATTAGTTTTAGGTCCAACAGGAAAAATAGATGGAAATATCTATTGTAAAAATGCAGATTTAGAAGGCAAATTAAATGGTATTATTGAAGTAGACGAACTTCTTACGCTTAAAAGTACAGCTAAACTTCAGGGAGAGATTTCTACTAACAAACTTTCTATAGAGCCTGGTGCAATATTTTCAGGAAATTGTAAAATGGGAGCAGTTCTTAAAGATATTACATCCCCAGACGAATCACGAGTGGAAACTAAAGAGGTTATTAAAGAGAAAACAGCTTGAACTGTATAAAAGTTAGTTAAGATACGCATCCTAAAATCTACCAATATTTAATAAAAGTATAAAAATGAATACCAAACTATTAGTTCCAACAGATTTTTCAGAAGTAGCACAATCTGCCATGCAACACGCTATAAAATTTGCAGAAATTATTAATGCAGATGTAATCTTGTTACATGTAGTAAGTTCTAGAGAAGAGGTGGAAGAAGCTAAAGAAAAGCTAAGCAAGGAGATTACACTTGGAAGTTCTTTTTCTAGTTCTTGTAATGTAACTTCTTTTGTAAGAATTGGAAATATATTTGAAGATATTGGAGATGTTGCAGCTGAACTTGGAATTTCTCTAATTTTTATGGGAACTCACAAAGCTAGTAGATGGCAAAAATTAGTTGGAAGTAGAGCGATTAAAGTTATTACTAGCTCTCCTGTACCATTTATTGTTACTCAGGAAAAATTGATGAATTCTAACGGTTATGACAACATTGTTGTTCCTTTAGATTTAAACGTAGAAACCAAACAAAAGCTTGAACTGGTAGCAAAAATTGCACATTATTTTGATTCTCAAGTGCATTTATTAACCAACGATAACTCGGATGAATTTATTAAAACCAAGCTTAAGGCAAACCAAGTCTGGGCTAGTAATTATTTAGAATCCAAAGACATTAAAAACTCTTCACACCTTGTGGATCAAGCAGATAGTTTAACCGAGGGTATTTTTAAACTTTCTAAAGAAGTAGATGCTGATTTAATAGCCATTATGAACCTTGCAGACGAAACTGTTTTAGGCCTTTATGAAAATTCTTTTCAAGAAGAAATTGTGGCTAATGATTTAAAAGTTCCAGTTCTATGTGTGAACCCTCACCCTGTAACTAAAGTATCAGGCATTTTAGTTCGATAAATTAGATGCTTTCAGAACAAGAGCAGATTAGAAGAGATAGTCTCCAGAAGATCATAGATTACGGAATTAACCCATATCCAGCCGCAGAATTTAAGGTTAGTCATTATTCTGTAGATATTTTAGAAAATTTTAATGAAGGAGAAAAGGTCATTATTGCAGGCAGATTAATGCGAAGAAAAATTCAAGGCAAGGCTAGCTTTGGCAGTATACAAGATTCGAAAGGAAAAATACAAGTTTATTTTAATAGAGATGTTATTTGTCCATCAGAGGATAAATCTTTGTACAACGATTTTTTTAAAAAATGGCTGGACCTTGGGGATATCCTTGGTATTGAAGGAAAGGTTTTTAAAACAATGGTGGGAGAAATCTCCATAAATGTAGATAAATTCCATTTGCTAAGTAAATCTTTAAAACCATTACCCCAACCAAAAACCGATAGCGAAGGAATTATTCACGATGGATTTAATGACCCAGAACTTAGATACAGAAGAAGGTATGTTGACCTTGTAGTAAATGAAAATGTCAAGGAAACTTTTATAAAACGTACCAAGATCATCAACTCTATGAGAAGTTTTCTTGCTAAAAAAGATTATTTAGAAGTAGAAACACCAATTTTACAAACAATTCCTGGGGGAGCTGCAGCTAGACCGTTTATAACCCACCACAACGCATTAGATGTTCCTCTCTATCTTAGAATTGCCAACGAACTATACCTGAAAAGGCTAATTGTAGGAGGATTTGAAGGAGTTTATGAATTTGCCAAAGATTTTAGAAATGAAGGGATGGACAGAACCCACAATCCTGAATTTACCCAAATGGAAATTTATGTAGCATATAAAGATTACCACTGGATGATGAACTTTACCGAAGACATGCTAGAATTTATTTGCAACGATGTCTTAGGAACTACTCAGGTCCAGATTGGTAAGGAAAAAGTGAACTTCAAAAAACCATTTAAAAGAATCTCAATGACGGATTCTATTTTAGAACATACTGGCATTGATATTTCTAATATGTCCGAAAAAGAATTGAGAGAGGCATGCAAATCCATCGGAGTTGAAGTTAGTGACTCAATGGGAAAGGGAAAGTTGATTGATGAGATTTTTGGCGAAAAGTGTGAAAGCAGTTATATACAGCCTACATTTATTACCGACTACCCTGTAGAGATGTCTCCATTGTGCAAAAAACATAGAGATAATCCAGAGTTAACAGAAAGATTTGAGTTAATGGTTAACGGTAAAGAACTTGCCAATGCTTACTCTGAGCTAAATGATCCTATCGACCAAAAAGAAAGATTTGAGGAGCAAGTTAAACTGGCAGAAAAAGGAGATGACGAGGCAATGTTTATTGATTTAGACTTTATAAGAGCTTTGGAATATGGGATGCCACCCACATCTGGAATGGGAATTGGGATTGATAGATTGGTAATGTTTTTATGTAACCAACCATCTATTCAAGAAGTTTTACTTTTCCCACAAATGAAGCCAGAAAAATGGGAAACAGGCCCTAACAAAAGCGAATTTCTTGAAATAAATATTCCACCACAATGGATAATTCCTATTTATGAGAGCGGTTACACCAACAAAGAATTACTGTTAGAGGCTAAGCCAACTGCAGTGCATCAAAAACTAAATGGATATCGTAAAAAGAACAAACTTGATATTCCTGCAATTCTTTTAGAGGAAGTACAATCGTGGTATAAATAGTTTTTTTTTCGCTACAATAACTATATTTAAATACTTTAAGGAGTTGATTCGTATTAATGAGATATTAAACGTTCAATTATTTGATAAAACAAATTTAAGTGAACATATTTTTTTATTCTAAAAAATGTATAATTGAGCTCTCAAAAAAAAAGCTACTAATTTTAATGGCTTTTCATTTGTTAATTAATCCTTTTTTTATTTCTCAAAATAACCCAGACAGTTTTTTATTTGAAGTTTCTCAATTAAAGCTAAAGAGCTCTAATAAAGGGCCAATAAAAACCATCCCAGAAGAGCTAAATTGTTTTAGACCTTTTACAAAACAACTCAATGATCTAATTAATATAAGGAGAAATCAATTTTATTACGTGGACTCTATTTTAAAAGAAAATAAACTTCCTAAATCATTTGGTTTTTTGCCCTTGGTTTTATCTGGCTATAATTCCAGCCATTGCTCAGATTTATCCTCTAAGGGAATTTGGGCGCTAAGCTATATCACAGCTCTAAAAACAGAGCTTCTAATAAATTCTCAAATAGATCAAAGAATGAACAATCGGCTAGCAACTTATGCAGCAGTAAAACAACTTAAGTTTTTAATGGAAAAGTACAAATCTGAAAATTGGACACTATTGGCTTTTATTACTTCTCCAAGTTATGTTTCTCATATATTTAAAGAATCAGAATCAAAAAAGTGGGATGTATCTCAGGAATTTATAGATAATAAATATCTGCAAAACATCAAACTTATTAATTGGTTAAATCAACTTGATTTAAAAGACTTTAACAGTAACTATAAAACCAAAAATAAAAATTACCAAAAATTTTCTTTTAATGAGAATTTTTTGTTTGATGCTATTGCACAATTTAAAACATTCGATTTTAATCAAATTAATAACCAAAACCCATTTCTGACAGGGCAATTGATTCCCAAAAATCAATCTGTAGTTTTAAAAAAAGAGCTTGGAAATTTCATTTTAAAAAGCCAATCTAAAATAGTTGCATTTCAAGACTCCATGACCAATAATCTATTTCTAATGGAACAATCTACCAAGAAGCCTTTAATCTACACAATAAAGTATGGAGATGTTTTAGGCCAGATAGCAATTGACTATGATATTTCTGTAGCTCAAATTATGAAATGGAATAATTTATCTAGCACAATGATATATCAAGGGCAAAAATTAAAGTTATTTTCAAAGACAATTGATCCAAAATTTAAGATTCATTTCTACCCAGTTAAGAAAGAGAAATATTTTTGGGAAGTAGCTTCAAACAGACCTGAAACTTCTGTAAAAAAAATATGTAAATACAATACTTATCAAGAATTAAAACAAAATCAACAATTAAAAATAACAAACAAATAACGCCCTTTTATCCACTAACTTTTTTAATAGGACTTTATGCGCTTATTTTAATTTTATTTTGGTGTTTTCCATCTGATGGTATCAAGTTAAATAATATAACTTTTGACTTTATTTCCAAAGAAGAATTTAATATTCCTATTCCGCCTGTTGCACAGGTTCCGGAAGTAATTATTAATCAAGACTCTATTAAAGAAATAGAAAAAATGAAAGCAGATAGTCTGAACAATTTAATTTTACTTCTTGAGAAAAAGAGGAGAGATTCGGCACTATTTTCATTAAAGAAAATTCAGTATCCAGATAATAATAGATCATTGATATTTCCCTTTTTTAAAAAATTAGAAAATGCTAAATATAAAAAAGTGAGAATTATGCATTATGGAGATTCGCAAATTGAAGGGGACAGAATATCTGGGAGACTTAGAGAGCGGTTACAAAAAGAATTTAGCGGAAATGGGGCTGGGTTATTTGCTATTATTCCAGCAACGAGAAAAATCAGCCTTAAAAATGTTCCAACCACCAATTGGGTTAGGAAAACAGGATTTGGCCCATATATTGACAAAAGTGTTGGGCATAAAAAATATGGTGCTTTATTTTCTTTTTGTAAGATGGAATTAGACTCACTACTAATAGATTCCAATTATCTATTTAATGGTGAAATAGTCATTAATAAACCCTCTAAAGCTTATAAATTATGTAGAGATTACAAAACCATTAAAATCTATTATACAAGTAAAGAAAAAACAATTTTCAGGATGCTTGTTAATGATTCTGTTTTTCATATTGATACACTATTAGAGGCCTCAGAAATAACCTTAAAAAAAATGACCTTTTCTAAGGCGCCAAAATCAATGGATATTCAATTCAGTTCTAATACCTCTCCTATAATATTTGGAATTTCTTTAGAGGGGAAAAAAGGGGTTGTAGTGGATAATATTCCATTAAGGGGCGCTTCTGGGACAGAGTTTTCAAAAGTAGATTATAGCTCTTTAAGTCAAATGCAAAAATTACTTTCTCCAGATTTGTTAATACTAGAGTTTGGAGGCAATACTATTCCATACATTAAATCTAAAGACAGAGCTGAAAAATATGGCAGCTATTTTAAAAAACAAATTTTGAAACTGAAACGAATTAACCCCAATGCGCTAGTACTTGTTATTGGCCCAGCTGATATGGCTAAAAAGCAAAAGACGAAATTTATTACTTATCCAATCCTTGAAGACGTGATTAGCGCACTTAAACAAGCTGCTTTTGAAACAAATTCATGTTTTTGGGACATGTATTTAAATATGGGTGGAGAAAACTCAATTCAGGACTGGGTAAACGAAAAACCTTCTTTGGCTGCTAGAGATTACATCCATTTTACCAATTCTGGCGCAAAGAAAATAGCTGATTATTTTATTGAAGATTTTATGGTAGACTATAAAAACTATTTAAAAGAAAAAGATGATTAATAAACTAGTATTCATTTTTTGTTTTTCAGTGCTAATTCCATTCAGTTTTTTAGCCCAATTTAATGCAATTAGCTATAATAAATACCCATATATAAACCAAGGTCTTAACCATTTAAAAATTTATGGAAATAAAACATGGAATAAATTCTTTAGAAAATTAGATAGGCTGTACGAAAATGGAAATGAAAATATAAACATTTACCATTTCGGAGGATCTCACATACAGGCCGATATTTGGTCTAATAAATTAAGAGAAAACTTCCAACATTCTTTACCTTTTAATAATGCTGGTAGAGGATTCTTTTTCCCTTTTAGATTAATAAAGTCTAATGGATCTCCAATTATTACCTCTTCCCATACTGGAAAATGGAAAGGGTATAGAAATTCTGTTAATTATGACCAGGGCCCTTTTGGATTGCTAGGTGCAAGAGCAGAACTTTTAGACTCTACTTCTACCATTAATATTTGGTTTAAAAACCCAAGAAATAAATTTGACTCCTTTCAAGAAATCGATCTTTTTTTTGAAGACTCAAGTGATAATTATGACATCACCTTGATACTAGATTCTACCATTCTAATTAGCTCCCAAAAGTTAGAAGGGCATATTAAGTACCAACTTTCTAAGGCTATTGATTCTTTATCTTTTTCAATTGTCAAAAAAGAAAATATTGAATCAAAATTCTCTTTATTTGGATTTTGTTTTGACAATAACAAGCACGGTATCTCTTACCATTCTATTGGTGTAAACGGAGCGAGTGTCCCAAGCTATTTAAGATGTGTTAATTTAGAAAAACAGATGGATTTAGTACCTCCAGATTTGGTAATATTTTCCATTGGCATTAACGATGCCTATGAAAATGATTTTTCAAAAGAATCGTACAGTAAAAATTACGATTCTTTAATTCAAAGAATATATTCTGTAAATCCAGAGGCTGCAATTTTATTTACTACCAATAACGACAGTTACTACCACCGAAAATACCCAAATAAAAGAGTTTATGAAGCAAAAGAAGCAATGGTTAATCTTGCTGAAAGTAAAAAATTAGCTCTATGGGACATGTTTGAAATAATGGGAGGATTCAACTCCATTCAAAAGTGGTACTTGGACGACTTAGCTAAAAAAGATTTATTGCATCTTAATTATAAAGGTTATAATTTGATAGGAGATTTGCTATTTGAAGCCTTAATGGAGGCTTATAAAAATTACACCACCAACAATGGATGATTTTTCTTTAAATAAATTTTCTGAATGGTTGTTTTCACCATTTTTATCTTACTCTGAACATCCTATGATATTCACTGAGTATCCTTTTTGGATCTTCTTTTTATTTGTATTAATTGGCTATGGCATAATACATAGTAAAATGCGTCTAAGAAGTATTTTTCTATTTTTAGCAAGTCTATTTTTCTATTTCAAAACAAGCGGATTTTTCTTTTCAATTTTACTTTTTTCCACCATTGCAGATTTTTATATTGGCAAAGCAATTTATTTATCCAAAAAAGAATTAAATGCAAAAATTCTTCTAGGATTAAGTGTTTCGATTAACCTTATTATTTTAATTTATTTTAAATATGCTTACTTTTTTGCCGATTCATTTAACTCCATTATTGGCTCGCAGTGGCATCCAATAAATCATTTTGCATTATTTACCAACCAAGTTACTGGATCAAGTTTTAGAGTAGATCAAATATTATTACCAATTGGAATATCCTTTTATACTTTTCAGACAATGTCTTATGCAATTGATATTTATAGAAAACAATTAAGCCCTGTTAAAAGTATTTTTGATTTTGGTTTTTATGTTTCTTTTTTCCCTCAGTTAGTAGCTGGCCCAATTGTAAGAGCCTCAGAATTCATTCCCCAAATTTACCAACCTTATAGCGTTACTAAAAAAGAATTTGGTATTGCACTATTTTGGATAATAAATGGACTTTTAAAGAAGTTTTTATTAGCGGATTATATTGCAGTAAATTTTGTAGACAGAGTATTTGATAATCCAGTAATGTTTTCGGGTTTTGAAAACTTAATGGCTCTTTATGGGTATTCATTACAGGTTTATGCAGATTTTTCTGGCTACACAGACATAGCAATTGGGATAGCATTGATGCTTGGCTTTAGGTTGCCAAAGAATTTCAATTCTCCATACAAAGCAGATAATTGTGGTGAATTTTGGAAAAGGTGGCACATCTCTTTATCCTCTTGGTTAAAAGACTATCTATATATTCCTATGGGGGGAAATAGAGGAGGATCGATTTTTAGTTATTTGGCACTTTCAATGATTGTTATTTTTGTTTATTTAATTAGTGGATCTTTAGCTCTTCTTTTTGGTATTATTTCAGTCATCTTCACTACTTTATTATTGGGAGAAATTTTCCCAAAATTTAACAAATGGTATTTAACCAATATTAATATTATGCTTACCATGTTAATTGGAGGACTATGGCATGGCGCGAGTTGGAACTTTGTTCTTTGGGGAGGGTTAAATGGAATAGGAATTGTAGTTTACAAATTATGGAAAAATATCAGCCCCTGGAAAAATAAATCTAAGTGGTGGAATAAAATTTTGGGAGTAATAATTACTTTTAATTTTGTGACATTTACTAGAATTTGGTTTAGAACAGGTTCCAACAACTCTTGGGATCAAATGGATGAAGGCCACAATATAATTTCAGAATGGTTTACCGCTAATGAGATTCTAAATCAGTTAATTTTTAATTTTAAATGGAGTTTAATTTCTGAGGTTTTGGTAGTTTACACCAATGTTTTCTTAGTGATAATATTGGGATTTTTAATTCATTTTATACCTGAAAATTGGAAATTTTGGTATAGAAATAAATTTTCAAATTCTCCTGTTTTAGTACAGTTGTTGGTTTGTTTTGTTGCAGTATTTTTTATGTATCAAATTGCCTCTACAAGCTTACAACCATTTATATATTTCCAATTTTGATGTTATGCCAGCAATTAAAAATGCATTATTAAGGTACCGAATTATAGATAGAGCTATTCGGAATGAGTATATCCCTTATCCTAGTAAAAAAGATTTGAGACAACTTTGTGAAGATGAAATTTTCGGCAGTAGTGATGGAACTCACATTTGCGACTCTACCATAGAAAAAGACTTGTTTGCTATGCGAATGGAACACGACGCACCAATTGCTTACAGTAAAAAAGACAAAGGATATTTTTATACAGAAAAAGATTTTTCTATGGACGATGTCCCACTTACAGAAAAAGATGTAAACGCAATAAAAGCAGCTTCCACCATACTTCACCAATTTAAAAACACGAGTCTTTTTAGTCAATATGAATTCGCAATTCAAAAAATATTAGACCGTGCTATTAGCTCTTCAAACAGTAATTCTCAAGAAGAAGAAGTTATTCAATTTGAAACTCTACCTACTGTAAGAGGGAATGAAAACTTAGAGCTTTTTTTAGAAGCAATAAAAAATAAAAAAACTCTACAGTTCAATTATTTTAACTACTCGAAGAATGAAAAAACAGTGAGAAGAGTTCACCCATATTTATTAAAAGAGTATAGAAATAGATGGTATTTAACTGGGAAAAGCGAGCTTAAAAATAAAGTCATAACTTTTGCATTAGACAGAATTTACGAACCAATAGTCCTTGAGCAGAAGTTTTCTGTGGACACAAAATTCTCTCCAGATAATTATTTTAAGCATTCTATTGGTATTACTGTTTTTAATGAACTCCCCAGCGAAATAGTGATTGAAACCAAGCCAATACTATCCAAATATTTAGAATCTCAGCCTATTCATCACTCCCAAGAAATTAAGGAAATAAAGTCTAATGGAAACCATCTTTTTTCCTTCCATTTGTTAATTACTTACGAGCTTAAAATGTTGCTTATGGGTTTTGGAAAAGACTGTAAAATTATTTCTCCCAAACATCTAAAAAGTCAGATTTTATCTGATTTAAAAGAGCTATTTGATAATTACAACAATGAATGAATTAAAGAGCTCAAATAGCGCTTATTTAAAACACCATGCTCAAAATCCAATTCACTGGAAAACGTGGTCGGAGAAAACCCTAGACACTGCCTTATCTGAAAACAAGTTAATTGTCTTAAGTATTGGTTATTCCGCATGTCATTGGTGTCATGTTATGGAGAAAGAAACATTTAGCAATCTGCAAATTGCAAGTTTTATGAACCAAAACTTTATATCTATTAAAGTAGATAGGGAAGAACACCCCGAAGTAGATAATGCTTATATGGATTTTATAATGGAGACTAAAGGAAATGGAGGATGGCCTCTAAATTGTATTTTAATGCCAGACACAACTCCGCTTTATGCTGGAACCTATTTCCAAACAAAACAATGGATGCAATTAATCAATAGGTTCAAAGTTTTGCATAATGACCATCCAGAGACTCTTTTAGACTTTACTCAAAAGTACTTCCAGCATCTTGAAGAATCCTCAGGAACAAATAAAAAAGCAGAGTTTAATTTTTCCAATGACTTTAGCGAATGGAGTTATTTTTTGGACATTAAAAATGGTGGGATTAATTCTAATCAAAAATTTCCATTACCAACAGTTTTAAATTATTCAATGTTGGCAGGAAAATCAAAAGATTGGGATTTATTTATCAATCTAACTCTTGATAAAATTTCTCAAAGAGGATTATTTGACCATTTAGAAGGCGGGTTTTTTAGATACTGTGTAGATGAGTATTGGAATATTCCACATTTTGAAAAAATGCTTTACGACAACGCTCAGTTGATAAGTGTCTTCTCCATTTTTGATTTTTTAAATAAAAGCACCAAAAATGAATTTTTAGTCCAACAAACTATTGATTATTGGCTGGAACTAAGTGAAAAAAATCATCAACTTTTTCCTGCTTCTGTTGATGCAGATAATAAAGATGGAGAGGGAGCTTACTATGTTTTTAAAAAATCTGAAATAAACGAGAATTTAAATGAGCAAGAACAAAATTATTGTAAATCTTACTTCAATATGACCCACAGTATGCTTTGGGAAAACAATTGGCACATGCATAGAACAACCTATGACAATAGTGATAAAGCAAAAAAAATTATTTTTAAATTAAAAAAAATACGAAAAAATAAAAGCTTTCCAGCTATTGACAACAAGGCCATTTGCAGCTGGAATTGCATGATGGTAAATGGGCTATTAGACGCATCAATTGCCTACCGTAAGAAAGAATATTTAGATAAAGCAGAAATGTTTCTTAAACTAATTTTTAAAAAATTCACCAATAAAAAACACCAATGTAATAGATTGGTTTATACAAATAATCTAATAAAGGGAACACTAGAAGATTATGCTTGGTTAATTTCAGCAGCCATTAAAATGGGAAAAATTAAAAATTCCAGCTATTGGCTAGAAAAAAGTATTGGTTTTACACAAGCTGCAATTTCTAATTTTTGGCAAAAAGAAAAAAATCTTTTTAGACTTTCCAATGAACAAAAGCTTTTTAAAGATGTTTTTGAGTTAGATGATCAGGTTATCCCATCCAGTAATTCAGTAATGGCTAGTAATTTATATGAGATTTATAAAGCTACTTACGATAAATATTTTTTAAAGATTTGTAATAAAATGCTCTCAGCAGTGGCATTAAATGCGGAAAGTTCCCCCTCTAATTTCACCAATTGGATGCTTTTATCTATGAAAGTTAATAGCCCTAAAAAACAATACGTTATGGTTGGGTTTTCCGTACAGGAGTTGCTAGAATTTTATTCTGAAAAAGATTTTTTTGAAGATATATATTTATTAGAAAAACAATCAGATTTGCCAATTTTCAAAGAAAAGTACAACCCCAACAAAAAAAATATATTTATTTGCAATGACAAATTTTGTCTACCTGCTGTTTTAACAACTAAACAAGCTTTAAATTTAGAAATATGAACAGAGTTATTTTGTTGTTATTTTGTCTTTCTATTAATCATTTATTTGCTCAAATGATCAACAATGAGTCAGGTCAAATTTTTACCGAGACTCCGTTTTTTAATGAAAAATATATTAGATCCGTTAAATTAAAGTCTATAACTGGAACAATTTCTTCTAAAAAAGAACTTGGAGCTATAAAAAGCTCTGGTAAAAAAGAGGCCTATATTTTTAACGAAAAGGGAAATTTAACTGTTCATTATTTGTCTTCAAAAACTAAAAATAAACCGGATACAACATTTACATTTTATGAATACAATCTAAAAAATGAGAACACTATTTTTAGGGTTAGTGACTCTTATGGTTTTTATTCTTACAGTAAAAAATACAATGATTTAGGAAAGTTAATTAATAAGACATATTCAAGAGAAAAAAATGCTTCTAAAAGTAAAATGAATTTTAAGTTAGAAGAGAAGTATGTAATTTTTCAAGAAAGTTACCTTTATGAAAACAAAGATTCTATCATTGAGGTGACCACCTTAAATAGTAATGGCAGACCTTACCAACGACAAATTTACTATTACGATAGTTTTAATTACTTATTCAAAATTCATACTAGACTATTAATATCTAATAGTACTAAGTATGAAAAATACACTTATAATGACAGAGGATTTTTAAAATCTATTCAATATTTTAATAACGAAAATGAAACTCCAATAAAGGAACTTAGGTACGATTATGATGAATGGGGCAACGTCACTTTCATGGACGAATACAAAGACAATGTACGAGTAATTCATAAAGAACTTTTATACGATCCCTCTACTTTAATTTTAAAAACAATTTTATCCCAAGACTTAGTTTCTAATTTGATTACAATTATTAAGTATAAACCTGAATTTTATAACTAATTTTAGATTGCATGAGACATTTATTTTGTACAATAATATTTTCAGCTTTATTTTTCTCTTGTCAGGAAAAACATCCAATGGCAGAAAAATTATGCAACTGTTATACTCAATTGCACAGAGCACAAGAAGAAGTGGAGATTAATTTTTGGACAGACTCTTGTAATGTTTTATATATTGACATTTTAAATCAATTGGAAAAAAGCGAGTCAGAACAAATTAAATTTCAACGTGCATATAGTCGCTGTCAATAGTATGGATAAAATATTCAATTATATCAACGCAGAGCTAGTAGAACCAATGAATAACAAGTGGTTGGACAACTACAATCCAGCTATTGGAGAAGTTTACAGTTTAATTCCAGATTCCACCAAAGAAGACGTAGAGAATGCTCAAATAGCAGCAAAAAATGCATTTCCAATATGGAGTAATTCAACCATAAAGGAAAGAGCTACTGTTTTACAAAGAATAGCAGATTTGATTCTTGAGAGGCAAGACGATTTAGCTTTTGCAGAATCTGTAGATAACGGAAAGCCTTTGGCTCTTGCAAAGAAAGTAGATATTCCAAGAGCAGCTACAAATATGTCTTTTTTTGCTAGTGCCATTCTGCACGAAAATTCTGAAAGCCATCAAATGAGTCAAGTGGCTATTAACTATACTTTAAGAAAGCCAATTGGAGTTGTTGGATGTATCTCTCCATGGAATCTCCCACTTTATTTATTTACTTGGAAAATCGCACCTGCCTTAGCCACAGGAAATACAGTGGTTGCAAAGCCATCTGAAATTACTCCAATGACAGCTTTCTTGTTTTCAAAAATTTGTATTGATGCTGGCTTACCCAAAGGAGTTTTAAATATTGTTCATGGGTTGGGACCAAAAGTGGGGTATGAGATTACCAAACATCCAAATATTAAAGCTATTTCCTTTACAGGAGGAACATTAACAGGGCAAAAAATTGCCCAAGTTGCTGCCCCAATGTTCAAAAAACTAAGTTTAGAACTAGGAGGTAAAAATCCAAATATTATTTTCGCAGATTGTGATTTAGAAAAAGCTGTTTCTAGCGCTGTCTTAAGTTCATTTTCTAACCAAGGTCAAATATGTCTGTGTGGTTCAAGAATTTTTGTAGAGAGAAAAATTTATAAGGTTTTCAAAGAAAAATTTCTTGAAAAAGTTAAGAGATTAACAATTGGAGATCCATTAGAAAAATCTTCAAAAATTGGCGCTTTAGTTTCACAGCAACATATGGAAAAAGTTCTAACCCATATCGAAGATGCTAAAAAAGATGGCGGAATACTACTAGCTGGAGGAAATAAATTTATTCCAGAAGGCAGGTGCTCTAAAGGATATTTTCTAGAGCCAACTGTTTTTGAAGGGCTTAGCTACGATTGCTCAACAAATCAAGAAGAAATTTTTGGTCCTGTGGTAACTCTAACGCCATTTGATAGTGAAGAAGAAGTTTTAAACTTGGCAAATAGTACTAAGTATGGGTTGTGCAGTATGGTTTGGACTTCAGATTTAAAAAGAGCAAATAGAATGGCATTAAAATTAGATTCAGGAATTGTTTGGATAAACTGTTGGTTGGTTAGAGACCTTAGAACTCCCTTTGGAGGAATGAAGGAATCAGGCGTTGGCAGAGAGGGAGGAAGTTACGCGTTGAACTTTTTTACAGAAACTACCAATGTATGTATAAGTTATGACTAATTTCGAAGTTAATTATTAAAGATTTTATGGACTCATCACAAATAAATTCCAAAAAAGCACCTAAACCAGTAGGGCTATATCCACATGCTAGAAAAGTAGGTAATCTTTTATTTCTTTCTGGCGTTGGACCAAGAAAAGCAAACTCAGACGCCAATGATTCTTTTGTTCCAGGGCTGGAATTAGATCACAATGGAAATTTTAAAACATTTGATTTTGAAGCTCAATGTCATAGTGTTTTTCAAAATGTAAAAACTATTTTAGATGAAAGCGGATCATCTTGGGAAAAATTAGTAGATATTACCGTTTTTTTAGTAGATATGAAAAGAGATTTCAAAAAATTTAATGAGATTTATGCCACATATTTCAAAGAAAATCAACCTTGTAGAACCACCGTTGCAATTGACTCTTTACCAACACCAATTGCAATAGAATTAAAGTGTATAGCAACTATATAAAACATAAAAATGAGAAGACTAGTAAAACAATTTACAGCACAATTATCAGAAGCATTAGAAATAGGTGAAAAGGCAAATTTAAAGCCCTCTAAAAACCAAATTAACAACATTGTAATTACAGGGTTAGGTGGCTCTGGTATAGGCGGGAAAATTGCTACTCAAATAGTAGCCGATCAACTCAAAATACCAGCCGTGATCAACAACGATTACACAATGCCAAAATTTATTAATGAAAATACATTGGTTATTGTTTCAAGTTTTTCTGGAAATACAGAGGAAACCCTCGAAGCGTTAAAAGTTGCTCAGAAAGCAAATTCTGAAATTGCTTGTATCACTCATGGCGGAAAACTTGCTGAAATTGCAAAGGAAAACGACTATAACCTTTTAATTTTACCAAAAGCATTTTCACCAAGAGCTATGCTTACATATTCTGTTATTCAGCAATTATATCTTTTCAATCATTATGGTTTTGTCAACAACGATTATGTAGAACAGACCAAAGCAACAGTAGCTCTTTTAGATAAAGAGGTTGAGGATATAATTTCTACTGCAAAACAAACAGCCAGAGCGTTGCAAAATAAAACATTTGTTACTTATTCTGAATCCTCAATGGAAGGTGTAATAGTAAGGTTCAAACAGCAGATTAACGAAAATTCTAAAGCATTGGGATGGGCACATGTTTTCCCAGAAATGAACCACAACGAACTTGTTGGCTGGGCTGGAGGAAAAGAAGAATATGCAGTAATAATTTTCAGATCTTCTTACGAGCATCCACGTTCTTCGGTTAGGATTGATATATGCAAAGACATCTTTAAAAAACATACTTCTACTGTTTTAGAATTTAATGCAAAAGGAGATTCTTTCCTTGCTCAAACTTTTTACCATATTTTATTAGGAGATTGGATATCTGTTTACTTAGCAGAACTTTACAAAGTTGACGATGTTGAAGTAGAAGTAATTAACTTTTTAAAGGCCGAATTAGCCAAGATATGAACCAACCTGAGGTTGAATTAGAGGATTTAGGGCTAATAGACTACAAGCAGTGTTGGGATTATCAGACTAAGTTATTTGATGCGTCTGTACAGCTGAAAATAAAAAATAGAAAGTTTCCTGAAAATACGGTTTCTACTAAAAACCATTTAATTTTTTGTGAGCACCCCCATGTATATACTTTGGGAAAAAGTGGTGACTTGAAAAATCTTCTAATTGATGGTCCGAAAAGAAAAGAAAAGAATATTTCCTTTTATAAAATCAATCGAGGAGGAGATATTACTTATCACGGTCCAGGACAATTGGTAGTTTATCCAATTTTAGATTTAGATTATTTTTTTTCCGACATCCATAAATATTTAAGGCTTTTGGAAGAATCTGTAATATTAACACTCGCGGATTATGGAGTTACTGGACAAAGATTAGACGGGTTTACTGGAGTTTGGGTAGATGCTGAAAAAGAAACTCCGAGAAAAATTTGTGCAATTGGAGTTAAATGTAGTCGCTGGGTCACCATGCATGGAATAGGATTTAATATAAATTCTAATTTAGATTATTTTAAGCATATTGTTCCTTGTGGAATTGAAGATAAATCTGTAACCTCTTTGCAAAAAGAAATCAATCAAAAAATTGACATGAAAGAGTTAAAGCTTCGATTCAAAAAAAACTTTAAGATTTTGTTTGGTATTAATTGGGTAGATAAGAAATAACTAATGCTTAAAAACGTCAACTATAGCAAGATTCTTTTTTTTGATATTGAAACAGTTCCTCAAACTTTTGACTACAACGAGTTAGATGAAAAAGGGCAAGGACTTTGGGACAGAAAAACAAGATTTATTCAGCAGAGAGAGGATTTAAATGCAGAAGAAGTCTACGAAAAAGCTGGAATTTATGCTGAATTTGGAAAAGTAGTTTGTATATCTCTTGGGTTTGTTCTTCAAAAAGAGGGGGAAACTCAGATTCGTATTAAAAGCATAGCGAATGAAGACGAAATAGTTCTTCTTCAAGAATTTTTAGACCTTTTAAATAGCTATTACAACAGTCCAGATTTCTTGTTTTGTGCCCACAACGGGAAAGAGTTTGACATCCCTTTTTTATGTAGGAGGATTTTAATAAACAATTTAAAAATTCCTTATATGTTAAATGTTTCTGGGAAAAAACCTTGGGAAATAAAACATTTAGACACTATGGAGCTATGGAAATTTGGAGATTATAAAAACTACACTTCTTTAGATTTATTGACTTATATTTTTAAAATTCCAACCCCAAAAGACGATATGGATGGTAGTCAAGTAGCCAAAGTCTTTTATCAAGATAAAGATTTAGATAGAATTATTCACTATTGTGAAAAAGATGTAGTTGCCACAATTCAGTTATTTAGAAAATACCAAGGAGATCCATTAATTGAGGAAGAATTTATTCAGATTGCTTGATTATTTTCAATAATAAGCAATTATTATAAATCAGTTTTATAACTTTAGCTGTCTATGAAAAAAATATTTCAATACTTATCATTGGTGCTAGTAATTTTATTTTCTGAAAATAGTAGTCTTACTGCCCAGTCGCAAGATTTTTCATGTGGCCAGCATATAATATTATCCAAATTATTAAAAGATTCAACTTTTAAGAGATTATATGACCAAGAACAAAGAATTAGTTCCAATACTCAATATTCATCTGGTGCTCAAAATAAGGGTGTTTTGTATAAAATACCAGTCGTTTTTCATATTGTTCACAATAATGGAGTGGAGAAAATTGACAGGTCACAAGTTTTAGATGCTCTTGCAATTCTAAATAGAGACTTAAGAGCTCTACGAGCGGACACAGCCACTGTTGACTCATTATTCAAACCGCTAATTGCAGATATTGAAGTAGAGTTTGTTTTAGCAACCAAGGCTCCTGACGGAACTTGTTTTAGTGGAGTTACAATGACTCAAACTCCTTATTCCTACAACAATGGAGATATCAACGGATCAGATCAAGTAGATGCTGTAATGATGTATAATGACGTATTCCAAGGAAATTGGCCCGGAAATGAGTATTTAAATGTCTTTGTTTGTGGTTCGGTAGGAACAGGTATTGCTGGATATACTTATTATCCTTCCTCATTTTTTGGAAATACAATGAATAATGGAATATGGTTAAGACACGATTATTGTGGAAGTATTGGAACTGGAAATCCATCAGGAAGTAAAACATTTGTCCATGAAGTTGGACATTGGTTAAATCTCCCACACACTTGGGGGAGCACTAATGAACCAGGGTTGGCTTCCAATTGTAGTTCTGATGACGGAGTAGCAGACACACCAAATACCATCGGGTCTCAGTGGTGTAATTACAATGAAACAACTTGTGGGTCAGTTGCTAATATTGAGAACCACATGGAATACAGTCCATGTAGAAAGATGTTTACTTTAGGTCAAAAAGCAAGAATGAGAACAGCAGTTACATCAAGCCTTGGTGGAAGATCTAATTTAATTACTGCAGCAAATCATTTAGCAACTGGCATAGATACAACAGCCCCTTTTTGCAAAGCTGATTTTTTCGCCAATAGATACATTACTTGCTCTGGAGATAGTTTGTATTTTCAAGATTATTCTTACCACAATCCAATTTCATGGAGTTGGGATTTCTCTGGTGCAAATCCGGCTGTTTCTAATTTAGAAAATCTATATACTACCTATCCATCCCCTGGGGTATTCGATGTTTCATTAACTTCTTCTGGAGATAGTATAAATTTCTTAACCGAACTTAAAAACGATGCAGTTATTGTAATGGATTACAATGGAGAACAATTGCCTTTCTATGAGGGGTTTGAAACTATTAATTTTAATTCCCCAGAATGGATTTCTAATATTGGAAATTGGTCTGTTACTGATGAGGTTTCTTACAATGGATCTTACTGCTTAAAAGTTCAAAATAGTGGTGTTGCCGAAGGAACCAAACATGTTTTAGAAAGCAAAACTTTTGATTTGTCAGATTCCACCAAAGCGTATTTCAACTTTAAATATGCCTTTGCTAGAAAAAATTCTACCAACAATGATTATCTAAAAGTTTTGGCCTCAAACGATTGTGGTAAAACTTGGTCAGTACGTAAAATTCTACAGTATAGCCAGCTAATTACAGCTCCAGATCAAAACAACTTTTTACCTTCATTTGGAGACTGGAGAGAGGCCACTATAACTAGTTTAATAGGCCCATTCTGCGTTCAAAATTTCAGATTCAAATTTGAATTTGAATCCGGAGGAGGGAATGACTTGTATATTGATAATATCAATATTTCCTATGAAAACACCACGGCAATTAATACTTCTTACAAGAATGAAGTCTCTATTTTCCCAAATCCAGCCAATAACAATTTAACTGTTTGTAGCTCAAAAATAATTTCAGAGTTAGCTGTTTATGATATTATGGGAAAACAAGTTTTATCCAATAAAAAAGTCAACTCAAATACTGTCAATATAAATACCTCAAAACTTAGTAAAGGGTATTATTCTGTAAGTTTAAAACAAGGACAAGAGATTTTAACAAAGTCATTTATGAAAAACTAGTTGATAATCTTAAAGTCTATTTGTCTTTTATGTAAATCTGCTTTTTTGACAATTATTTTTACTTCTTGGCCCATTTTATAGGTTTTCCGAGTTTTATAACCTGTTGTTGTTTTTTTCTCAGGATCGTAAAAATACTGATCGTCTTTCATGGAGTTTAAGGGAATCATTCCCTCACACTTATTTTCATGAAGCTCAACATAAATTCCCCAATCTGTAAGTCCAGAAATCATACCAGTAAATTGCTGTCCTATACGCTCTTTGAGAAATACTACTTGCATATATTTTATCGAGGCTCTTTCTGCATCAACTGCCTGTTTTTCCATTTTAGAAATATGGTTACACGTATGTTCTAGCTGGTCTTTACTATGGACATTTTTTTCTTCTAAAGATTTAATTAATTTTCTGTGTACAATTAAATCTGCATATCGTCTTATTGGAGAAGTAAAATGGGTATAATATTGAAATGCCAAACCATAATGTCCTATATTATCAGAGCTGTAAACAGCCTTAGACATAGATCTAATCACCATAGGGGAAATTAACTGTAGTTCTTTTCTTCTTTTTGCTTTTTGCATCACTTCATTTAAAGAAAAAGAAATAGGTTTATCTTTCTTTCTTACTATTTCATACCCCATTGACTTTAAATATATTTTTAAATCATTGAGTTTTTCTTCGTTTGGATCATCATGGACTCTATATATAAAAGGAGAAACAAGTTTATTTTTTGCTGGTTTCCCCATTTTTATTGCAACATGTTTATTGGCAAGAAGCATAAACTCTTCTATCAATTGATGGGCTTCTTGAGAAACCTTTATGTAAGTTCCTATTGGTATGCCTTTGTCGTCAAGTTGAAATTTAACTTCTGAACTTTCAATATTAAGTGCTCCACTGTCCAGTCTTTTAGAACGAATAATTTTAGCCAATGTATTAAGAACATTAATTTCTTTGGAAAAAGTATTTTTTTTTCCTTCAATAATTTCTTGTACTTCTTCATAGGTGAATCTATGGTTAGAATGGATAACAGTTTTGCCAAACCATGTATCTAAAACCTTCCCCTCTTTATTGATTTTAAATACTACTGAAAATGTTAACTTATCTTCTTTTGGTCTTAAAGAACAAAGGACGTTACTTAGTTTTTCAGGGAGCATTGGAATTACTCTATCTACCAAATACACGCTGTTTCCTCTTTGAAAAGCTTCATTGTCAATAATAGATTTTTCTTTTACAAAATGCCCCACATCCGCAATATGAACACCTATTTCAGTTATTTCATCATCTAGCTCTTTAAAACTCAATGCATCATCAAAATCTTTCGCATCAACAGGGTCAATAGTTAGAGTAGTTACTTTTCTAAAATCTCTTCTCTTCTTAGCTTCTTTATCATAATTTGGGGTTGGTATAGAGTCTAAATCTTTTGTTACAGGAAGTGGGAATTTAGTTGGAAATCCAAATTCTGAAAGAATAGAATTCATTTCAACATTTATTTCTCCAGGATTCCCTATAATTTCTGTTACTGCACCTTGAGGGCTTTTTGCATTTTTAGGCCATGATAGAAATTTAATTTTTACTTTTTGTCCATTTTTTGCTTTATTGATATGTTTTTTTTCAATAAAAAAATGTGTTTTCACCATTCTATCATCAGGAATGAAAAAGCAAAATTTTTCAGAAATCTCAATAACACCAATGTATTCTTTTTTTACGCGTTCAATTATTTTAAGAACTCTTCCTTCTTCTTTCCCTTTATACAAACTACTTTTAATAAGAACTTTATCTCCGTTAAGAGCGTTTTTAAGATTGGATGGATGTATATAGATATCTTTTTCAATTTTTGGGGACATAAAATACCCACCACCTTTACTTACTGTCTGTATATGACCAACCAGTTCTTTATTGCCTTCTTTTATTTGGTATTTTCCTCGTTCTATTTCCTTTAAAACTCCATTTTTAGCAAGTTGTTGCAAAAGGGTAACAATTCTTTTTCTTATAAATGCATCTTTAACTCCTAAAACGGCAGCTATTTGCTTGTAATTGTAGCTATATTCAGGATGTTCTCTAGTAACTTTTAGTATGCTTTCTGCAAGCTCACGATCTTTCATAAGGAATTATAAATTTAAAACACTCTCGGTAAAAACTTATTTATTTTCTTCCGACTCCAATATTTTTATTCTTTCTAGAATATCATTGGCTTCTTTAGTTTTTTGGTCGCTTGCTGATCGGTTAGAGTGGGATAACTTATAAGCTTCTTCTGTTAAGGTGTTGTACTTTTTTAGTAAAGTATCTTTTTCTGATTTTTTTTTGAAAATCCCAAACATAAAATGCAAATTAAAATTAAAGTTTGGTAAAAATACTGCTATTTACAGAGTTTTCAAAAGTTTATCTACAAAAGAAGTGTTCTTTAAATTTTATTTTCAATTATATCTATTTTTTATATTCAGTAAGTGGTCTTAAATTCATAAATTAGAAACGATGATAAAAAAAATAGAACATATTGGAATTGCAGTAGAAAATCCAGAAAAAAGCAATGAAATTTTTGCAAAGCTATTTGGTAAAACATCCTATAAAACAGAATTGGTTGAATCTGAGGGAGTGAAAACCTATTTTTATAAAATAGGAGAATCTAAAATTGAGCTACTGGAAGCAACCAAGGAAGATAGCCCAATTAAAAAGTTTATTAATAAAAAAGGTCAAGGCATGCACCACTTGGCGCTTCATGTAGAAGATATTCATTCGGAGTTAGCAAGGCTTACTAATTTGGGGTTTGAAGCTATTGGGGATATTAAGCAAGGGGCAGATAATAAACTTATTTGTTTTCTCCACCCTAAGTCTACTGGTGGTGTTTTGATTGAATTATGTCAGGAACAAGATCCAGTATAGACTTGTTTTTTTCTAAATGAAAGGTTTTAACTCCTACTTTTTTAGCCCCTTCAATATGCTGAATAGAGTCGTCTATAAATAAGGTATTTTCAGCTATCAATCCATTCTCCTCCAGGACTTGATTAAAACAATTTTCTTCTGGTTTTCTTTTTCCCATTCTTGAAGAATAATATATTTTATCAAAGCATTTGTAGAATTGCTCCAGCATATTGTTCTTTTTTAAATCGTCTTCAAATTTTTTGATGTGTATTTCATTGGTGTTGCTCAACAAAATTATTTTATAATCTTTTTTTAGACCATCAATAAATTGTAGTTTTTCAATAGCTATTTCTAAAAGCATTGCATTCCACGCATTTATGAAATCGATTTCTTTTATTTTTAAATTTTCCGATTCTTTAAATGATGAAATGAATTCTTCTGGCTTTATTTTTCCTTTTTCAAAATCATCAAAAAGAAGCGTTTGTTTTTTTTGACTGTAAAATTCTTTAAAATTTAAAACACCAATTTTTTTAAACTCATCTTCTGTTTTCGAATAATTCAGATTTAAAATCACACCTCCTAAGTCAAATATTATACTTTTAATTTCCGTCATTACCCTTATTTAATCAAAACAAATTCTTAAAATTGTCTCGAATTTAGATATATTATAGAAAATTAAACATTTATTCATTTTGAAATATTTTTTAAGCATTTCCCTTTTCCTTTCGTTAGTTATTAAGCCAAGTGCTCAGCAAAGCTTTAGTCTAGACACTTTGCTAGTACAAACCACAAGAATTCCTTTAAAAGCTAGCGAGACAGGTAGAAGTATCAGTATTTTGACCAAAGAACAAATACAACAATTGCCAGCTACTACTTTTTACGAATTGTTACAAACTATTTGTGGTGTTGAAGTTCAGTCTCGTGGAGGATTTGGTGTACAAGGAGATATTGTAATGAGAGGTTCTACTTTTTCTCAAGTTTTGGTTTTAATTGATGGCATGAAAATTAACGATCCATTGACCGGGCATTTTAATTGCTATGTTCCAATTTCAAATATGGAAATAGAGAGAATTGAAATATTAAAAGGTGCAGGAGCTTCTATGTATGGGCCTGATGCTGTTGGTGGGGTAATTAACATTATTACCAAAGGATTCGACTCTTTAAAAAATGGAACTACTTCATCAGGATCTATCAGCTACGGAGACAATAATTTAGTAAGCTCTACAGCAAGTGTTTTTCATAAATCCAATAAATTTTATGTTGGCTTAGGAGCATCTATAAATCATTCTAAGGGAGATAGCATTTTACCAGTTGCAGTTAATGACTCAACAACATTAGAGGGTTATAGAAATTATTTCGATATTAAAAACATAAGTCTTTCAGCAGGATTTAAAATAAATAATTTATGGGAATTAAAGGTTAGATCCTCCATTCTTTCTAGCGATTTTAATGCAAGATATTTCTATACAAATAGTACATTCGATAAGTCTACAGAAATCACTTCCAACTGGTTTAACAGAGTTCAACTTCAGAGAAAAACAAATTCAGGTTCAATATTGGATATAAATGCAAGTTATAAGCGAAGTAATGATGAATTTATATATAGTCCTGATTTTCCTTCTACTAATATTCACACAATGGGTTTTACTAATTTCACAATTAATAATTCCAAGGAAATAAATGAGAAATTAATTGTTAAATCTGGAATTCAGGCAGACTTAAGGACAATTGAAAGTAACGATAGGGGAAACCACAGCGATTATCATTTTGGAGCTTACTTAATGGGAGTTTACAAGTCAAATAATCTAGTTTTAACTACTATTGCGAGAGAAGATTACGATGAAAATTATGGATTTGAATTTTGTCCTCAATTGAGCGCTTCTTATACTATGAATAATCTAGTTTTAAGAGCTTCTGCAGGAAAAAGTATTAGGGCAGCAGATTATACAGAAAGATATGTATCCAATAATATAGTTGAATTAACACCAGGAAGAAGCTTAGGAAATCCAAATTTAATGGCTGAAAGAGGATTGTCAGAAGAAATAGGAATTAATTATTCTCCATTTAAAAACACTTTGTTTAAGGCAACTATTTTTAGCAGACAGTCTAGTAATATTATAGACTATGTGTTAACTAACGAGGGCGATATTGGATCTGTAAGTGATATTGGAAGCTTATATTCGGGTGTAGATTATTTTTTTGCTAAAAATATTAAGGATGTAAATATCAATGGGTTTGAGCTAGAGTTAAATTCTAAATTTCTTATTTCAGAGAACAGCACTTTAAATTGGCAAATGGGATATACTTTTACCGATATTACCAACGACACTCTAGGAATTTATTTATCAAGCTTTGCAAAGCACCTACTTAATGCTCAGCTAATTTTAAATTATAACTCTTTCCAATTCTCCATTTCTGGTTTGTACAAAGAAAGAACTGCTCAAGCTGCAGAATCCATATCTAGTGATTTAGAGAGTAGTTATGGACTTTTAAATGCAAGAGTAGGTTATGGGTTATTGGATAATAAACTTTCTTTAAATGTTCAGATACTTAATTTATTGGACAAAGAATACCAGAATATATTAGGTGCCAAAATGCCAGGAAGATGGTTAATGGGAGGAATAAGCTGGAGACTAGAGTAAATTATTGGTCTTACTTTAAAGTAATTAGATTTTTTTTTGCAAATTTGCCAACCAATTTAGTATAAAACTGAATTAGGGCCCATAGCTCAGTTGGTTAGAGCACCTGACTCATAAT
>Ga0206126_10000361_pt1 | contig 62006 bp, 52 predicted proteins | sample Helgoland_Spring_5_FD_148621 | JGI IMG/M metagenome (GOLD analysis project Ga0206126, IMG submission 148621) | Pelagic subsurface seawater microbial communities from Kabeltonne, Helgoland, North Sea - Helgoland_Spring_Bloom_20160412_1 | ecosystem: Environmental > Aquatic > Marine > Epipelagic ...
AGTCTACGCCATCTTGAACACCCAGAGGTTTGGCCATGATAACGTTTCCACCAACCACGCGAATCTGTGATCCGTGCATGGGCGAGTTTGGCAAACCGGTGCTAAATTCCGCTTCTATTGCAAAGCGGGTACTGCCTACAGCTTCTTTAATCACATGCATTGCTGACGCATCAGTTATCCGCACATTACGCTCAAACAATGATTCGATATTTGCTTGTAAAAGGCGAGCGTCTATCTGTGGCTTTGCGCCGTGAACGACGACAATTCGGATACCAATACTTTGTAACAGTGCGATGTCGTGAATTATGTTGTGAAAATTTTGTTCTAGAACGGCATCGCCGGAAAGCGCGATGACAAATGTTTTTCCGCGATGGGAGTGAATATAGGGTGACGTCTGTCTAAAGAAGTCTACATATGCTGTTTGATCCATAGCTTAATTATAAGCAACCACGCTCAATAAGGGCAGTTAAAATAGTGCTCTCTGACAAGAAAGAGCTAAATATAGGGCTGATAATCAGCTGTATAATATTTTTATAGCGTTTATTGTTGGTGCAAAGTTGTAGGCTTTTTTAAGTAATTTTCAATATATACCGAGACCCACAATTTAAAACAATAAATCTTCTGTAATAGAGCAGGATTGTTCGGCAATATGCAGTTATGTCAGATTAGTTCAATGCTATACTTTGCAATCAGTGAGAACATACAGCCCGAGCGTGGTTTATTAATAAGAGGTAATCTTTGATGTCGTTCGCAGATCGCGATGGTTTTATTTGGATGGATGGAGAATTGATTGATTGGCGAGATGCGAAAACGCACTTCCTCACTCACTCCTTACACTACGGCTTGTCAGTATTTGAGGGTGTCCGCGCTTATCACAACGATACGTCTGGCACCTGTATTTATCGATTAGCTGACCATACAAAACGCTTGTTTAACTCAGCGAAAATTTTGCATCTTGAAGTGCCATTTACCCAAGACGAAGTAAACGCAGCCCATCGCGAGGTGGTTAGGGTGAATAATCTGCAGGAGGCTTATATTCGACCCTTGGTCTTTTTGGGGTCTCAGGGGATGGGCTTGCGAGCTGCTGATCTAAAAGTTCATGTGGGAATTGCCGCTTGGGAATGGCCATCCTATATGTCCCCAGAGGCTCTGGAAGCAGGCATTAAAGTTCGAACATCCTCATATACTCGGCACCACGTCAATATTACCATGTGTAAAGCGAAAGCCAGCGGTAATTATATGAATTCTATGTTGGCATTGCGTGAAGCCTTAGATTCCGGCTGTGATGAAGCGATGTTGTTGGACAACGAGGGATATGTTGCCGAGGGCAGTGGTGAGAATTTCTTCATGGTTAGAGATGGGGTGATTTTCACACCGGATCTAACTTCTTGTCTCGATGGAATTACTCGCGATACGATTTTTAAGCTAGCCGCCGATCATGGCATTGAGGTGCGTGAAAAGCGCATCACCCGCGATGAAGTCTATATTTGTGATGAGGCTTTTTTCACCGGAACCGCGGCCGAAGTGGTGCCTATATGTGAGTATGATGGTCGAGTGATCGGAAGCGGAAAACGTGGACCGGTGGCAGCCAAATTACAGGCTGATTACTTTGGTTTAGTGCGTGGTAAAAATGCAAAATATGCCAATTGGCTGACGCCTGTTGGTGAGTGATTCGGTGTATTAAAATGCCTTGTAGAAGAGCGATTAAGCAGATGCTATGGTGATTTTACGGCGTTTCAATTAATAAGTAGCGTCTTATATATGACATTTGACGATTGGATGTAACGATGAATGATGTAGTCAACGTATTGTGTATGAAGTGGGGTACGAAATACCCTGCAGATTATGTCAACAGACTCTACTCTATGGTGGCTCGCAATTTGAATAGGCCGTTTCGCTTTGTCTGTTTAACCGAAGATGCCCAAGGCTTCTCCCCTGAGATTGAGTCTTTTCCGCTGCCGCAACTAAATGTAACCCTGGATGGCCCAGAACGGGGTTGGAACAAACTTGGGGTATTTGCTGAAAATCTCTACAATCTCAAGGGAAAAGTGCTCTGTTTAGATCTTGACCTGATTATTACCGGTGGTCTGGATGACCTCTTCGATTACCCAGGTGAGGTCTTAATTATTAAAGATTGGATTAAAAAGGACGGCACTGGTAATTCGTCAGTTTATCGTTTTGAGGTGGGCGCTCACCCCGAGGTGTTAGCTGACTTTGAAGCCTCCTTTGAGCATGTGAAACAATATCACCGCAATGAACAGGAGTATCTCTCCGCTAAGTTGATGGCCAAAAATGCTCTGGCTTATTGGCCAGATCATTGGTGTCGCAGTTTTAAGCGACATTGCATCAAGGCTTGGTCTCTTTTAGTGGCGCGAGAAACTGAGATCCCAGACGATGCGCGGGTTATAGTGTTTCATGGAAAACCGGACCCTCACAACGCAATTGTCGGTCAGAGCGGCAAATGGTACCGGCGATTTAAGCCGGCAGTTTGGATAACAGAGCACTGGCGTTAACAAGAGATTGTTATGTTAGCTCTAAAATAAAGTTGAGCTTGGTGGTGGTGCGTTGGCGGTAGCCTCTTTCTTTGAAAAGTTCCAATATGTCTTTGGCTGTCTGATGTTTAAACTCACTGATAACTAATTTTGGCCATAGTGACTGGGGTGCATTAGTCAAAAAATGTTTCAAAACTGTGGGTTCATGACCTTCAATATCTATTTTCAGGGCGTCAATTTTACATAGTTTATATTTTTCAATAAGAGTCAGTAGAGGCATTAGCTGAACGGTTTGAGTGGACCGAGTGCCGCCTGCTCTGGCCGCTTCCTCAGCATCCAGAGTGTTTTCTCCCCGTTGATTACTGTTAATATAAAACTCTGCTGTTGCTTCTCGATCACTGAGTGCAACCGGCGATATCTCAATATTAGTCATGTTATTGTTGGTCGCGTTGAAGGCTAATCGTTGGCGCATTTCTGAATCTGGTTCTACAGCGATTATCGAGCCATTACCTTGCATGCATTTGTGAGCCCAGTAACTGTATATACCTATGTTGGCCCCTACATCAATAAATACAGAGCCCGGACTTAAACAGCGCTTGAGTGCCGATAATTCCTCTCGATCAAATAGTTGTGGCGCTGTGTAGAGTTTTTGTTCCGACATATTTCCTCGAGGGAGAAGCCTGAGTTTGAAACCCCAAATGGTGAGATCAATGGGCGTAGTTAAGTAATATTTTATGGGTCTCCTCAACGGCTTAGTCAAGAAAGCCATAGATACCGGCACCCTGTGTGCTATTTTCAATAGTGCAGCGTTAATCATCGAGGGAGCATAGGTGCTCCATGGCTTGTGGAAGGAAAAATTCGGGACTCCAGCTTTAGGTTTCCCCATTAGACGGTCCCTCCCACGCTGACTTTAACCAGTCCACATTACCAATCTTTCGATACCAGTTACCACCCTCGCCCGCAATCACATCAGACATTTTGGGATCGCCAGCGAAGACAACGATACGCGCTGTTGCTGGCAGACTTGGGTCGATAAAAAAACTCTTTATTGCATGTGGGACACAGTGATTTTTAAAACTGACACACCAAGATTTAGGCCAATATTGTAAGTGGTTATATTTAGCCAGCTGGGCACTCTGAAATTGCTGTGAAATTTTGTAGTTACTCATCGCGGATACTGGATCAGCCGTGTAATTGTCCAAGATGTAGCTATGAGCTCCGATGCGGAAACGAAACACAGAACTGTTGCCCACAATGGCCAGAAAATGATCAAGTTTTGGCTTGAGCCAACGAAAAGGTTTGCGTCGAAATAGATCGTCATCGCGAATGATGAGAAAGTCACCTTCAGAAGTAAAGAGGGGCTCTAAGTTGGCGACAATAACAACGTCAAGATCGAGAAATAGTGCGGTACCCTGTAAGCCGTAAAGCTCTTTTTTGAATAAAGCGAGTTTTTGCCAGCGCTTGTCTTTTGAGTTGTCTGGCAAGCTTAATTCGGGGAGCGGGAAGGCCTCCACATCGGGATCCAGACCCTCGCTGTCATCGGTAAAGCAGATAAACCGGTGCGGTATCGGCAAATGTCTTGAGACACCATTTTTTAGTCGGTTTACATACTCTGGACCGTACATTGACCCCCATTTCATGCATAGAATGAGCACTGGATTATTCATTGGCTTGTTAACCTATAAAGTAGTCGCAGTATGGTACTTCAATCAAAGATTTTACCAGCATGTTTGTTGTTTCTTTTTGTTGAGAGATTACCAATTGAGCAAAAATTAGTTAGAGGACTATTTGCTTAACTATCCAAGTAAAATAGAGTGAGAAATAACCACAAAAACTATAGCAAACTTGTGCGATAAAAAACAGATTGTCAGGCTGTCGATTTTGGCTGAACCGCGGTCATTTCGAATCTCATTCCGGAAGATTTGATTAGGTCTTGGTGTTAATTTCTGCTATTTTGATGATGTTTGGGAATTATCCGCTGCAGAGCAGTGCCACAAATTTATGCATAGATTTTTATATTCAGCGTTTTTTTACGTGTTACTTCCTGCGGTTTGTCTGCGCTTATTGGGGCGTAGCCTTCGAGCTCCAGCTTATCGACGGCGTTGGTTGGAGCGTTTCGGTTATTTTAAATTAAGTGACGAGAAGAAAATTATTTGGCTGCATGCAGTATCTGTCGGTGAAACGATCGCAGCAGCTCCCTTGGTGAAATCACTGCAGGCAACTTACCCGGCTTATGATTTGATGATTACTACCATGACGCCAACCGGCTCTGATCGAGTAAGAGCCTTATTTGGAGATTCGGTAGAACACTGCTATGCACCTTACGATTTGCCTGGTGCTGTGGCACGATTTTTGGACAAATTGAAGCCTGAGATGTTGATCATTATGGAGACTGAGCTGTGGCCAAATACCATTGCTGCATGCCACAAGCGCAACATACCGATAGTGTTGGCTAATGCTAGATTGTCAGAAAAGTCATTTCAGGCGTATAAACGAGTCCGTCCGATTACACAGTTAATGCTTAAACAACTGACGTTAGTGGCGGCGCAGCACAGTGATGATGCACAACGATTTGTTTCTTTAGGGTTGCCCAAGGAAATGATATCAGTCACGGGTAATCTGAAGTTTGATCTGCGCTTAGATGATCAAATTAAGCAAAAGGCATTGGTTCTGCGCCGTCAATGGCAGCTTGATGATAACAGGCCAATTATTCTGGCGGCGAGCACTCACATTGGAGAAGATGAACAGATTTTGGATGCATTTGGTCTTATTAAAAGGCGATTATCGAAGGTGTTGCTGGTGTTAGTGCCCCGCCATCCAGAAAGGTTCCAATCTGTGGCTAGTCTTTGCAGACGTGCCGGATTTTCTGTTTCGCGACGATCTAATCAACAGTTAATCTCATCTACAGACGTCGTTCTGGGAGATACGATGGGCGAACTTATGACTTTTTATGGTGCTGCAGATATCGCTTTTGTTGGTGGAAGTTTAGTGCCCACCGGCGGCCACAATATCATTGAGCCTGCGATTTGGGGGTTGCCTGTAGTCTGCGGTCCGCATATGTTCAATTTCGCTGATGCTTCGAAATTAATGATTGAGGGTGGTGGTTTGTTGCAATGCGAGGATGCAAAGCAATTGGCCGAGACTTGGTTAACATTACTAGGCAACCGGGATTATAGAATTTCGACCGGTAAGGCTGCTCAAAACGTGGCTGATTTCAACCGCGGCGCCTTGGTTAGCCTGCTGTCTTTGATTGGGAATGCCATCCCGTCCTAATATTTACTTCGTGACCGTCAATGCTGGGTCTAGCCAGGCATCAAGCTGGTAGATGTCATCAGGAGAAAGCTGGCCGGCAACTTCTTTAAGGCTCATCATGGCTAGGATGTAATCGTACTTTGCGTTGGCGTAGTTACGTTTTGCCTGAAATACAGACCGTTGCGCCGCGAGCACGTCAACAATGTTTCTGGTACCCACCTCGTAACCCGCTTGGGTCGCGCCCAATGCGCTCTCTGCAGAGGTGATGGCTTGCTTGCGGGCCTTGACTCTGGCTGCGTTGGTCACGACCAGTTGGTGGCGAGCTCGGGCTGATTGTGCGGTGCTGCGCTTGACAGCTTCATAGTTCTCACTGGAGGCTAGTGACTGCTGTGCTGCCTGACGTTTACCAGCGTTGATACCGCTCGACCAGATTGGCATAGACAAATTGACACTGAAACTGTGGCCATCACCGCGGGCGAAGGTATTCGCAACCGAATTGCCTTGATCTAAATAAGCAATGGTACTGCCATCAGAGTCACTGTCTGAGTAATTCGCATTAAACGTTATAGTGGGATAGAGCTGGGCAGTGGCCGCCTTCGCTTGATTATAGCTAGCATCTTTACCTAATTTGGCTACCTCGAGTTGGTAATTGTTTGAGAGGGCGAAGTCTGCCCAGTCATTACCGCTAATAGGGTCTGGATTCACCGCAACAAAGTTGTCTTTGAGACCTGCTAGAGCTGTGTGATCCTTCCCAGTCAGCACTCGCAAGCCATCAAAAGCAATGTTGACTGCGCCACTAGCTTCAAGACTGTTTACTACGGCATCATCGAAGACAGCTTGGGCCTCATGTACGTCGGTAATGGGCAATAGACCTACCTCGAAGCGCTCTTTGGTTTGTTCTAGCTGTCGCTGAATCGCACGCTGTTCTGCTTTGCGGGTTTGGTTGTTATCAAACGCTCTGAGCACGTCCAAATAGGCTGTGCTTACTCGAAGAATAAGAGACTGTTGATCTGAAGCAAACTGTGCACTAGCACTTTTGCTTAGTGCTTTACCACTTTGGAATTGATACCAAGCGGGCATATTAAAGAGCGGCTGACTCAGAGATACGCCATAGGTTGTAGTCTGTGAATCAGAAAAAGTCTTGCTCAAGGCCGGATCACCACCGAAGTAAATTCTCGCCGACTCAGAATCTTGCTCTGATTCACTGTAGCTTCCAGATGCGCTGATTACCGGAAGCAAATAAGCTTTGCTGATGGCCTCGTTTTCTTTACCGGCATTAAAGTTGGCTCTGGCCGCGCGTAAGACAGGATCATTCTGTAAGGCATTTTGGTAGATATCACTCAGAGTTTCAGCCAAAGTGAGTGGCGATAATGCGAGTATAAATCCTACTGTAAAAAATCCCTGTTTTACTTTGTACATAAAATCTCCAATAAAAATTACATGCTCTGCTTACGGTAAAAATCTGCTAACTTAGTTTAACAGATTTCATAACTATAAAGTAAATAACAACGAGTGAGCCACGATTTAGGATGACAGGATACTAGCGAAGTCTCGCTATTTCCATCTTTGGCATCAATACACAGTCTGGGTTGGTTACGTATACTTTCCATGAGTGTATCTTCTCTCTTGGTTAGCGGTCGGATTGGACTTCAGGCTGTGAGTCAAGTTTGAGTGATTTGTTGTGGTTTAATAAAACGATAGTGAGACGTTAGTTAGCCAAATAATAGGGGTAATGTTGAAGTGTCTGATGTGTCCAGTAAAGTGCACCGATTTGATCGATCAGCTGTAGAAGTGACGTCAACTAGAACAATGTTTGAGGGTTTTTTTAAAGTTAGTAAAATTAATTTTAGGCATCGCCTCTTTGGTGGAGGCTGGAGCAAGTTAATACAGCGTGAAGTTTTTCAGCGTGGTGAGGCAGTGGGAGTTCTGTTATATGATCCGGTCTACCATTTGGTTGGGCTGGTCGAGCAAATTAGAATTGGTGCTTTGTCTGAAGCTCGAGGTCCTTGGCAATTTGAAGTCGTGGCAGGAATGATACCGTCGGGGAAAACTCCAGAGCAGGTGGCCAGTTCTGAGTTGCAAGAAGAGGCCGGACTATCTGTGGACCAACTAATACCCATCTGTGATTACCTCGTCAGCGCCGGTGGTACTGATGAAAAAATGCATATGTACTGTGGGTTGGTTAACCTTGCTGGGCGTGAGGGGATTTTTGGTTTAGAGCACGAAAACGAGGACATTATGTTACACGTATGGACGTATGATGAGGCCCTTGCAGCCCTTAAAGAAGGCTTACTTAACAGCGCGGCGGTAACCATAGGACTTCAATGGTTGCAGCTTAATTATAAAAATTTATGAGACATAACAAGCGGGTGGTTATAAAATGAAATCACCAAAACGTGGAGAGTGACATAGCGTGTCCTTTTTCAGAGTTGACAGACATCAACTGGATCTGAGTCGTTTGCATAACGAGTGCGAGCGTAATTTTTGGCGCTTAGAAAAAATACCTATGGACACACTCGCCTTGGGCGCTTTGTTGCAGATCCAGTTTAAGGGTCTTGTAGCCGGAGTAGTCAAGTTTGAAGTGATCGAAGTTACTCGGTATACCAGCACATTAGAGATTGTTGCAGATGGTAGAGGTTTTGATTGGTTACCCGACATAAGCTTAAAAGCTAGGTCGTATCGTGACGCACAAATGTTTGAAGTGATCGAGTGGTGTTCAGACAACACAATTCCATGGGTTCTGTCTGAGTCTAAGGGCATGCAAGCCAGAGACGAAAAATGGCAGTGGAATCTTTTTCTTAGCGAGTTGCTGACTCACAGTTTGCAACATGGCGCCGCCGTGATTGAAACGCCATAGTGATGTCAAGTGTCGACATAGTTCAGATTACCGATCTCCACCTGGGAAAGTCGCCAGATTTCAATCTAGCAGGAATAAATCCAGTGGACAGTTTTAACGCTGTGCTCGATGCAGTCGACATTGCCGGGCGTGGTGACGACTTATTGTTGCTGTCTGGTGATCTATCTGGGGATAGCAGCGCCCAAGCTTATGTCTGTTTGAATGAAATTCTGCGGCGCCGATCTAAACGCGCGATCTGGTTGCCGGGTAATCACGATGATTTAGAATTAATGCAAGCGGGTTTAGTTAATTATCCACGATCACCGGTCACGGACGTTGGTGGTTGGGGTATCGTCTCCATCGACAGTTCTCAAGTAGGGACGCCAGCAGGTTTTATCAGTGACAGCGAATTAAACCTTTTGGATGCACGGCTCCGTCAGCTTTCAGATAGGGCTGTCATATTGTCAATGCATCACTGCCCAATTAACTTAGGGAGTCATTGGTTGGATCATCAGAAAATAGCGAATGCTGACGAGCTCTATGCGTTATTGTCTAATTATTCAAATATAAAAGCAGTGGTAACTGGGCATGTGCATCAACAATATGACGGCCTATGGCACCAGCTACCACTCTATACAACGCCATCGTCCTGTGTTCAGTTTAAGCAGAAAAGTGACGAATTCTGCATTTCGCAGCTGCCTCCGGGCTACCGTTGGTTTACTCTTGAGGCCGATGGAAATGTCGTTACTGGGGTTGAGTTTATTGATAACTTTACCCAGATTCCAGATACTCAGACTACAGGTTATTAAGCTAAAATCAGACACTGACTTATGCCGCCGATTAGCTATAATAGCCCTTAGCTGAATAAAGAGAGTCTGATGCCTACACTGCTTTACCTACACGGGTTCAATAGTTCCTCCCAATCAAAAAAGGCATTGCAAACACAGCATTGGTTGGCCGTAAATGCACCAGAGGTTGAGTTTATCTGTCCAGATTTGCCGCCCTTCGCAGATCAGGCTTTTGCCATTATTGAGAGTGTTGTCAAAGCATGTAAAGATAAAAAAATAGTGGTGATTGGCAGCTCTATGGGTGGATTTTACGCGACCTGTTTGATTGAGAGATACAATATGCTGGGCGTCTTGATTAACCCAGCAGTGAGTCCGGCTCGTGGATTAAATTCTTGGATTGGGGAAAACAAAAATTATATTACCGGTGAAAAATGGGTGTTTGAAAAACACCATGTAATCGAATTTGACGTGCTCGATCCATTGGTCATTCGTCAGTCGCACAACTATATGGTGCTATTGCAAACCGCTGATGAGATTTTGGACTATAGGGATGCGCAAACGAGATATCAGGGAGCAAGGTTTGTAATCGAGGAAGGTGGTGATCATAGTTTTATGCACTATGAGCAGCATTTACCTGATATTTATGAATTCTTGATGATGGGCATAACATAGGCAAAACATAAGGTTGTCATGAGCAATTACGATGCAAAAGATATTGAGGTGCTCACTGGTTTAGACCCAGTGCGCAAGCGACCTGGTATGTATACAGATACCAGTCGACCAAATCACCTCGCTCAAGAGGTGATAGATAACAGTGTGGACGAGGCTCTAGCTGGCTATGCCAAGCGTATTGATGTGACTCTTCACAAAGACGGATCGCTTTCGGTTTGTGACGATGGTCGTGGCATGCCAGTGGATGTGCATCCCGAGCAGGGGCTTCCTGGCGTTGAGGTGATTTTGTCAACGCTGCATGCGGGCGGCAAATTTTCCAGCGATAACTACCAATTCTCGGGTGGGTTGCACGGCGTGGGTGTGTCTGTGGTCAACGCGCTGTCGACCAAGTTGGAAGTCACGGTAAAGCGTGAGGGCAAGGTTCATCAGATGTTGTTTGCCGGTGGTGAAAAAACGTCGGACTTAAGAGTCATTGATACTTGTGGCCAGCGCAACACCGGAACAATTTTGCGCTTTTGGCCGGATCCAATTTATTTTGATGTGATTAAATTTTCTCTATCACGTCTGCGTCATGTGTTGCGAGCCAAGGCGGTTCTTTGTGGTGGTTTAATCGTGAGTTTTCACGACGAGGCGACTCTGGCCAATGACGAGTGGTATTACGAAGATGGTTTAAAGGATTATCTTAGCGGGGCTCTTCAAGGTTGGGAAGTTCTTCCTGGAGATCCGTTTACCGGTGCTTTTTCGGCGGAGAACGAAGCTGTTGACTGGGCTGTGCAATGGTTGCCTGAGGGTGGCGAGTTGGTTCAGGAAAGTTATGTCAACCTGATACCAACGCCGCAGGGAGGTACCCATGTCAATGGCATGCGAACCGGACTTTTAGAGGCTATGCGCGAGTTTTGTGAATTTCGAAGTCTCCTCCCTCGGGGTATCAAGCTGACTCCAGACGATATTTGGGACCGTTGTAGTTTCGTGCTCTCATCCAAACTTACAGATCCCCAGTTTTCAGGTCAAACCAAAGATCGACTCTCTTCTCGTGAAGTCGCCGCCTTTGTGTCTGGTGTGGTTAAAGATGCTTTTAGTCTATGGCTGAACCAGCATACTGAGGATGCAGAAAAACTTGCTGAACTGTGTATTTTTGCCGCGCAACGACGAATGCGAGCAAGTAAAAAAGTGGTGCGTAAAAAGATCACTCAGGGACCGGCGCTGCCCGGGAAGTTAGCAGATTGTGCCAGTGCTGAGCCCGAACGCTGTGAGATTTTCCTGGTTGAGGGAGATTCTGCGGGAGGGTCTGCAAAACAGGCAAGGAATCGTGAAAATCAGGCCATAATGCCGCTGCGAGGCAAAATCTTGAATACTTGGGAGGTGGACTCCCAGGAGATTTTAGGCTCTCAAGAGGTGCACGATATTTCTGTGGCCTTGGGGATTGATCCCGCTGCAGAGACTCTGGAGGCATTGCGCTACCATAAAATATGCATTCTTGCTGATGCCGACTCCGATGGTCTCCACATCGCTACATTATTGTGTGCGCTTTTTGTGCGCCATTTTCCGCAGTTGGTGAGTCAGGGCCACGTCTACGTTGCCATGCCCCCACTGTTCCGTATTGATGTTGGCAAAGATGTTTACTACGCATTGGATGATGCTGAACGTCAGGGCATTTTAGATCGCATAGAGGCAGAGAAGAAGCGCGGCAAGGTCAATGTTCAAAGATTTAAAGGTTTGGGTGAAATGAATCCACTGCAATTGCGGGAGACCACTATGGATCCAGATACCCGACGACTCGTTCAGTTGAGCCTTCAGCACGGTGATAAAACCCACAGTGTCATGGATATGCTGTTGTCTAAGAAAAGGGCGTCAGATCGACGATCTTGGTTGGAGAATAAAGGCAATTTGGCAAACAGTGATAGTCTTTAATTAGTTAACGGAAACGGTCATGAGTGACAGTGTAATTTTTAATGATGAGGGCCTAGAGAGTAGGCCAGTAAGCACCTATGCAGAGCAAGCGTACTTGGATTATTCCATGTATGTGATTCTCGATCGAGCACTACCTCATGTGGGAGACGGCTTGAAGCCGGTTCAACGCAGAATTGTTTACGCTATGAGTGAACTGGGACTCAAGGCAACTGCCAAGTACAAGAAGTCCGCTCGCACTGTGGGTGATGTGATAGGCAAGTTTCACCCTCATGGTGACAGCGCCGCCTATGAAGCGATGGTTCTCATGGCGCAACCTTTTTCCTATCGCTATCCGCTCGTGGATGGCCAAGGCAATTGGGGTTCTACTGACGATCCCAAGTCGTTTGCTGCCATGCGATATACCGAATCGAAATTGTCAGCTTATGCTGACGTGTTGTTATCAGAACTTGGTCAGGGTACGGCAACATGGAAACCCAATTTTGATGCCACTATTAATGAGCCTGAAATACTCCCTGCGCGAGTGCCCAATGTTTTGCTCAATGGAACTACAGGAATAGCGGTGGGTATGGCCACGGACATACCACCCCATAATTTGTGCGAAGTGGTTAACGCCAGTTTGCATTTATTGGATAATCCAAAAGCTACCATTGCTGAATTGATGGATCACATAAAGGCGCCTGACTTTCCCACCGATGCCGAGATTATTACACCGCAGGCTGATATTTATAATACCTATGAGTCTGGGCGGGGATCGGTGAAAATGCGCGGTATTTGGCACCGAGAAGACGGAGATATCATTGTTACGGCTCTCCCCTTTCAGGCTTCTGGGTCGAAAATTCTTGAGCAAATCGCCGCTCAAATGCGAAATAAAAAATTGCCCATGGTTGAGGATTTGCGTGATGAGTCCGACCATGAAAACCCAACTCGCTTAGTAATATCTCCGCGTTCTAATCGAGTGGATGTTGAAGTGCTGATGAATCATCTTTTCGCTACCACCGATCTTGAGAGAAGTTACAGGATCAATCTCAACATCATTGGCATTGATGGTAAACCAGCGGTCATGAGCCTGCGCGAGATTCTCAAGCAGTGGTTGCGTTTTCGCACCGATGTCACTAGACGCCGTTTGGATTATCGATTAGAAAAGGTTAATAAGCGCTTACATCTCCTGGATGGCCTATTAATTGCCTTTCTAAATATTGACGAAGTGATCAATATTATCCGTACAGAGGATCATCCAAAACCTACACTGATGGCTCGTTTTGGTCTGACCGAGACTCAAACTGAGTATATTTTGGATACCAAGTTGCGGCAGTTGGCGCGACTTGAAGAGGTGAAAATCCGTGCTGAACAGAACGAATTAATTAACGAAAAGGCTGAGCTTGAATTGTTGTTGGGTTCCGAAGCTCGACTTAAGACATTAATCAAGAATGAGCTTAAAGCCACCGCGGAAGAGTATGGTGATGAGCGTCGATCTCCACTTAAAGAGCGAGGAGAGGCGCAGGCGTTTAACGAAAAAGATTTGTTGACTGCAGAACCGATAACAGTAGTGCTCTCTGATAAAGGCTGGATAAGAGCGGCCAAAGGGCATGAGATTGATCCCACAACGCTGAATTATAAGTCGGGAGATAAGTTTTTGTCCTCAGCTCGTGGGCGAAGCAATCAGAATGTTTATTTGCAGGATACCAGTGGTCGCTACTATACCTTGGCTGGGCATACCTTGGCCTCTGCCCGAGGCCAGGGAGAGCCGGCTACGGGACGTCTCAATATTGCATCTGGCGCCCTGTTTACTACGGTAATTATGGGAAGTGACGAGCAAAAAGTGCTCATGGGTACAGATGCGGGGTACGGATTTGTTACGACTATTGGAAGTTTGTTCACTAAAAACAAGGCTGGAAAGGCGGTGGTTAGCATACCCGCTGGCAGTAGGATATTAACGCCAAAAATGCTGCCCGATAGTGACACTTTGATTGCTGCGGTTAGCAATGAGGGTCGTATGCTGGTATTCCCCATCACTGATCTGCCTGAGTTGGCAAGAGGTAAAGGCAATAAAATCATTAATATTCCAAGCTCTAGGCTGCAAAATCGCGAGGAGTTTGTAGTTGACTATGCCATAGTCCCCGAGGGTGAATCTCTAGTGGTTCACTCAGGTAAGCGCTACTTGGTCATGAAAGCCAAAGACTTGGAGCACTATCGAGGAGAGCGCGGTCGGCGGGGGCACAAGTTACCGCGCGGCTTCCAAAAGGTCGACCGGCTTGCGGTGGATAAGGATATCTAATAACAGCAGTTATTTATCTGTCAATGCCGCTGTCTGAAGCAGGCTGTTGAGGTCTCAACAGATGGAAGCCTTTGAGAAGGTTTAACGCCTCATAGAGCTGGTTATCATTAAGTATGGTTTCGTTTGCCGCTGTAGTTGCTTTTTCGCCCGTCGAATTTTGCTCTTCATTATTGCTGTCAAGATGGCCATCAAGCTTTGCTTCACTGAGTTGGCCTGATTTTTTGTAGGGCCGTATTTCTGCCGGTTCGATAATGATATCGGGCACGATACCTTCTGCTTGAATCGAGCGGCCGCTGGGGGTGAAGTACCTAGCTGTGGTGAGTTTAATTGCCCTTTCAGTATCCAGAGGAATGAGTGATTGAACTGACCCTTTACCAAAGCTTCTGGTGCCAAGCACAGCGGCTCGACCATTATCTTGCAGTGCGCCGGCAACGATTTCTGATGCAGACGCGCTTCCACCATTGATCAGTACAACGACTGGAACACCATTAACAATATCACCTGGCGTTGACTCAAAGCGCTTGTTTGCGCTGGCAAGCCGACCCTCGGTGTAGACAATGGTTCCCTCATTGACAAGTGCATCAGCTACTGTCACAGAGGCCGGCACCAGTCCTCCGGGATTGTTACGCAGATCGATTACAAGCCCTTTGAGTTGATTTTTAGCGATCTCTTTGAGACGCTTGATTTCATTGATGAAGTCATCGCCTGAGGTGGTTTGAAACTGAGCTATTCGAACGTAGGCGTAGTGTTTTTGTAACAAGCGGCCACTGACTGAGCTCAGTTGAATGATATCTCGGACCACATTGAATACCAGTGGGCCCTCTTGACCCTCGCGATATATTGTCAGTTTTATTGTGCTACCTTTTTCACCGCGAAGTTTATCGATAGCAGCCCGAGAAGCCATTCGACGAACCGGTGAGTCGTCAATTTCTACAATGAGATCGCCTGCCCGTATACCTGCTTTGGCAGCAGGGGTCCCGTCAATTGGGGATATAATTCTGATCACGCCATTCTCTCCCACCACTTCTATGCCTAAACCCCCGTAGCTTCCTGAGGCATTTTCCTGGAGGTCTTCATAGGCCTCTGGTTTCAAATAAGTGGAATGGGGATCTAATCCGGTTAATAACCCCTCTATGGCATTTTCGAGGAGTTCGGTATCGCTCACCTCTTCGACGTAACCGTTGCGAATCTGATCGAAAACCTGAGTAAAGGTGCGCAGCTCTTGCAGCGGGAGTAGTCCTTGATCAGGATCTTCTGAACGACTCTGTTGCTCGGAAAATGAGCCGCTAGCCATCATGCTGGCGGCAGCTGTTGCGAGGACAAAAGAAGAAAATTTTTGTCGCATCCTAGGGATCCTTTTAAACGGTAATAATTGAAACAACGGTAGTCCTAGCATAACCATCGATGGCGACAAAGTGGAGTAGTTTTATCATAATTTTTTCAACCAATGATTGGGATTTTTCGGTTGCCCTTGATGACGTATCTCAAAATACAGTCCTGGCGTTGATAGACCCCCACTACTTCCGCTTCTAGCAATAACATCCTCGGTATTAACCCAATCGCCAACATCTTTTATCAACTCCCGGTTGTGGCCGTAGAGAGTCATGTAGCCATCGCCATGATCAATAATAAGGAGCAGGCCAAAACCACGAAAGTAATCTGAGAAGATAATGCGACCCTGGTGCAAAGACTTTACCTCGCTACCAGCACTGGCCTTAATCAGCCATCCCTGCCACTTAACAGGGCCCTGACGAGAATTACCAAAGCGTTTGCTGAGCGTGCCCTCGAGCGGCCAGTTAAAGTCACCTTTATGTTTCGCGAAGGAATCCGTCTCAGTGATTAGAAGGCTGTTCTCAACAACGGATTGAACGGCTCGCAGCAACTGCTCAAGTTCTTTCTGCTGAACTTGGAGTTTGCGTAGTTTCTGTGTGCCAGATTCCATTGTATTTTCTAATTGATCAATTGTTTTTTGACGCTGAGCCGAACTCATTTTCAGGGTCTGTTGATGTTCTTCCAACGATGAAGTTTTTCTGAATAATTGCAGCTTATCTTTTTCAATGGTTTGTATGAGGTGATCATGATGTCGAATGCTGGAATTATACGCGGCCATTTTTTCATTTCGAGCCATCAAAAAGTAATCATAATATTTAAATACTCGAGCAATTTTTTCTGGATCCTCTTGGTTGAGCAGCAACTTTAACGGTTCTTGCGCACCTATTTTTTGTGCGGACAAAAGTTGGTCCGTAATGGTCTTTGTTTGATATTCGATACTTGTTTGAAGCTGCCGTTTTTCTTCTTCTGCACCGACTATTTGTGTTTCTAATAATCGGATCTCCCGGTTTAATTTACGGATATCTTGGGTTGTGCTGCTGACTTGAAGTTCTAAACGACGAAGTGATTTTTCTAAGTTTGAGTGCTCTTCGCTCTGTCTGGTTAAGCGCTGCTGTATTTCTAAGATATCGGCTTTCAGTTGGCCTAATTGCACTTCCTGAGCCTCATCCGACCATAGATTAATGCTTAGCAACAGAGTGATCAGAATGGATAAACGGATAATCCTATAACCTTTCACCGCACATCGCGACACAATAATAGTAGACGAACGAGCGGCGCACATTATTGATTAATAAGAGAGCGCCCGGTCATTTCTGCCGGCTGAGGTAAATTCATTAGATCAAGCATGGTCGGTGCTATGTCGGCTAGGGAACCCCCATTTCTTAAGGTAAAGGAACGGTTACCCACATAGACAAGAGGAACAGGAAGCGTCGTGTGCTGGGTGTGGGGTTGTTGGGTCTCCTCGTCATACATAATCTCAACATTGCCATGATCAGCAGTGATGAGAATTTCCCCACCTACCTCTGCCATGCTAGCGATAACCTTCTCTACACATTGACTGACTGCGTTAACTGAGTCCATCGCTGCTTGGTAATCCCCAGTATGACCCACCATATCAGGATTGGCATAGTTGCAGATAATAGCATCGAAACGTTCAGATTCTATGCATGAAATGAGTTCTGCAGTGACTTCTTGGGCGCTCATCTCAGGCTTTAGATCATAGGTGGCCACTTTTGGTGAGGCCAATAAAACTCGCTCTTCCCCTGAATAGGTATCTTCCCTACCACCACTCAAGAAAAATGTAACATGGGCATACTTTTCTGTCTCTGCGATACGAAGCTGCCGTTTGTTATGGTTAGCTAAGACTTCACCCAATGAGTTGACAACCGGTATTGGGGGAAAGGCACAGGAACATTCCAGTGTACTTTCATATTCAGTGGTCATTACAAAATGGCTTAATTTCAGCGTTTGTCCGCGATCAAATCCGGAGAATTCATCATCAATCATTGCATGGGTCAATTGGCGTGCACGGTCAGGTCTGAAGTTCATGAAAATTACCGCATCACCATCTTCAATCGTAATATTTTGTCCTTGTTCATTACAGATAGCTGTGGCGCTAACAAATTCGTCATTTTCATCGCGCGCATAGGCTGCCTCAAGTGCCTCCAACGGACAGTTTGTAGTGTGATCCGCGAGACCATGACGGATCAGTTGGTAAGCCTTGTGGACTCGGTCCCAGCGGTTGTCACGGTCCATGGCGTAAAATCTGCCGATGACTGAGGCGATTCTCGCGACGCCGGTTTGTACGCAAATTTCTTGTGCTTTCTGCAACGATGGCTTGGCACTTCGGGGTGGACAGTCTCTTCCATCTAAAAAAGCATGTAAATATACGCGCTGGGCACCGCGTGCCGCTGCAAGCTTTATCATCGCATGGATATGATCCTCGTGACCATGGACCCCTCCTTCCGAAACAACACCGAGGATATGAAGGGCTTTGTTATTTTTTACAACCTCATCAATTGCAGAACAATAGGCGGGGTTTTGTTGAAACTCGCCATCTGTAATCGCTTTATTAATCCGCGTGTAATTTTGATAGATCACTCGACCACTGCCCAGCGTCATGTGGCCTACTTCAGAATTTCCCATCTGTCCCTCGGGTAACCCCACTGATAATCCCGACGTCTCAATCATGGTACTGGGGTAGCCTTTGGCCCACAGCTCCTCCCAGACTGGTCTGTCGGCATTGGCTACGGCATTGTAGTTTTTGTTATCGCTGTGACCGCAGCCATCTAAAATTATAAGAAGAAGAGGTTTGTGTTGATTAGTCATTGGCTTCCTTTTGCGGTGTTTTCTGTGTTCGAGTGTAAGGCCAATTAATGTTTGATGCCACACTACTGACTTTTTGTTGCTATGTTTTATTTGCTGGGTAGTGGGCGTGTTTAGGTCTCCAGTAACTCCCAACGTTCATAGCAATGAGCAAGCTCGTTTTCGGACTCTTTAAGAGTTGCCTCTGCCCGACTAATCAGAGCTTGATCTGATTGATAAAACGTCGGCTCGCTCATGGTGAGTGAAATTGTGCTAATTTGCGCTTCCAGCTGCTCTATGCGTTGAGGTAAGTTGTCCAGCTCTCTCTGATCTTTGTATGAGAGCTTCTTAGCATTTTTTGCAGTTTTCGTTCTCACTTTATTTTTTGCTGCAGGGCTAATATCGTTTTCAGTAGAGCGCTGACGTAGCCAATCATCGTAGCCACCCACATAGTGATTTATCCGAGAATTCCCTTCAAACGCAAGGGTGCTGGTAACAACATTATTGAGAAAAGCCCGATCATGGCTTACCAATATGATCGTCCCTTTATAGTCAATCAGTAATTCTTCCAGCAAGTCTAGTGTGTCAATATCTAAATCATTGGTGGGCTCATCGAGAACTAAAACATTGGAGGGCAGAGTAAATAGTTTCGCTAATAACAAGCGGTTGCGTTCTCCACCAGAAAGCGCTTTTACAGGCTGCCGGCATCGATCTGGAGAGAATAGAAAATCCTGTAAGTAGCTGATTACATGCTTTGGCTTGCCGCTAATCTCCAACATATCTCGACCACCAGATACATTGTCTTGAACAGATTTATTCTCATCGAGGGCAGATCGGTATTGATCAAAGTAAGCAATATTCAGATTGGTGCCAGTTTTTATACTGCCACTGTTGGGTTGAAGCTCTCCGAGCAGCAATTTGATTAATGTTGTTTTTCCGATTCCATTGCGGCCAATCAGGCCGATTTTGTCACCGCGCTGAATCAGGATAGAAAAATCTTTTAGTACCGATTCATTGTCAAAGGAGAATGAAATATTTTTAGCCTCGGCAACTGTCTTACCAGATTTTTCGGCCTGCTGAATATCCATTTTCGCAGTTCCTTGACGTTTTCTTCGCTCAGAGTACTCGTTGCGCATGGCCTCTAATGACCGAACCCGCCCTTCATTTCTGGTGCGTCGGGCTTTGATACCTTGGCGAATCCATATTTCTTCCTGGGATAGACGCTTATCGAATAACGCATTTTGTCGATCTTCGATTTCAAGATTGTCTTCTTTCCGTTTCAGATAGGTGTCATAGTTACAATCGAACTCGAATAATTGTCCTCGATCTATCTCCACAAAGCGCTGGGCGAGATTATCCATAAAACGTCGGTCATGGCTGATAAACAACAGAGAGCCTTGCCAGTTCTTGAGGAATTGTTCTAACCATTGGATGGCTTCAATGTCGAGATGATTGGTGGGTTCGTCCAGTAGTAAAAGATCAGGGTTCGAAACCAGTGCCCTTCCGAGCAAAACTCGACGTTTGTAACCACCAGAGAGGCTAGACAGCTTAACATCGGCATCTAGCTCCATCTTGGTGATGATCGATTCGACACGCTGATTGATGTCCCAGCCATTGGTGCGCTCTATTTCCGCCTGACATTGCTCCAGCTCGCTGTAGAGTTTCTGATCAGCACGGGTTGAGAGCGCTTGTGTAAGTTGGTGAAATCGATGGATTAGCTTTCCTTGCTCGCCAAGACCTTGAGCAATAACCTCAAATACAGTCCCTTCAGTTTCTTGCGGTACTGCCTGCTCTAACTGAGAAATTTTAACGCCACTAGAATATTTCACATGGCCATCGTCGGCAATTATCTGTCCATTGATTATTTTCAACAGTGTGGATTTCCCGGCGCCATTTCTACCGATCAGGCAAACTCGTTCCCCGGAATTGATCACCAGATTGACATGGTCGATAAGTGGTGGCTGACCATAGCTGATAAAGACATCTTGTAGGGTAAGGAGTGACATAGTAATTCAGTGTTTTTCCTTGTTAATTGGCAGTGTCTCTGGACCGAAGGGTTTGGTTACCAGTATTAATTTGGGCAGCAGAGTCATTGAACCCAGCAGCGCGGCCAGCATAGCCAGTCCGGTAAGGAGCCCAAAATAAACTGACGGAATAAAGTTGGATAACGTCAGAATAGAAAAGCCGACGATAATGGTCATGGCAGTGTAAAACAACGCCTGTCCTATGCTGGCATGAGCTCTATGCATAGCCGCAATATAGTTTTGATCTGTCGTAAATTCACTGCTAAAGCGGGTGAGATAGTGGATGGCATGATCAACACCGATACCCACAGTAATTGCGGCAATAGTTATGGTCATCATGTCTAGCGGTATCCCCATAATTCCCATACCGCCGAGTACAGTACCGGCAGCCAAAAAGTTAGGTAAGATAGCAATGATGGAAATTTTTACTGATCTAAAGAGAACCAGAAACATCAACATTATTCCTATAAAAACCGCGCCCAATGTGAGAATTTGAGATTTATACAAACTCTGTAACATATTGTTGTACAAAACTAAGATGCCTGTGAAGCGGATCTTGTCGGGCTGTATTCCTACTTCATTAGTCGCATAATTACGAATTTTATTAATGAGTTCGGCTCGTTTTAGTTCTCCGCCGGTCTCCATGGCCCGCAACTGTATGCGAGCTTCATCGATCTCTTCAATAAGGTAGGGTGCTACCAGCTGTTGGTAGATATCGCCAGTGATACTTTGTCGCATAATGGCGATTTCTAGATCATTGAGTTCGCGGCCGCTGAGGTCTCGGGCAACAGAATAGAGCTGTGCCAGGGAGTTTACTTTACCCACTTCCGGCTGTGCTTCTATAAAGCGCTGTAATTTCTCCAGATCAGCCAGGCCCGCGGAGGAAAACCAATAACTGTCAGTAAGCCCTGAGCTTGTGTTTGAACTTGACACACTTTCAACATCGTCAGCGTATTCATCGGCGAAAGCGTAGTCTGGATCAAAATCATAGTCTTCCTCGACTAGCGCATCATCGAAACTGTAGTCGTCATAATCATCTTCACTATCGACACTGATTGCTGGCTCAACTGCGGCAAACGTTGGTGCCTGCAAAATAATATCCATCGGCGTTGTGCCTCCTAATGCCGTATCGATGGTTTGCATCCCCTGATAGATTTCTGTGTCGGCTCTAAAGTAATCAATGAATCGATTCTCTACTTGCAGTTTGCTGATCCCAAACAGGGAGATCACGCAGAGTGCTGCGGCGATTAAAAGCACCAGATTTCCATGACGTTGGGTGAAAACAGCAAAAACTGACGTGATAGCAGAGGATTTGTCTTCACTGGATAGTTTATTGCTATTTCCTTGAAGTAAAATTCCCGCGGGGATAACAACAAATGTAATGATGAGCGCGAGGCTGATACCCATCGTCATCATCCAGCCAAAATCTATGACAGGTCTGATGTTGCTCACTACAAGAGAAGTGAAAGCAACAATTGTGGTGAGTACCGTGTAAAAACAGGGCTTAGCCATGGATTTTACCATTTCGGTGACCAGAATATGGACATCTTTTTCTGGCGATTGGGCATGTAGCTCTCGGTAGCGGACGATGAGGTGAATGGTTAATGCGAGAGTAATAATTAACAGCAGCAGAACAAAGTTAGACGAAATGACGGTTAATCGCCAATCGATCCAGCTCAGAAAGCCTAATATAGAAACAATGCAGAGAGCACAGGTCACCAGTGGAAGCACAACAAAACGGAGTTGGCGAAAAATTACAGCCAGGGTAAAGATTATAAATATTAATATTCCAGTCCCAAAGACAACGAGATCGCTTTTTATGAAGTCAATCATATCAGCTGTGATCATATCTGGCCCACCGAGATAAATGGTGGCATGGTTTTTATATCCAGAGATTAAGGCCCTAATTTCCGCAACTCTCTGACGATCTAGTTCAGCTTTGTTGGTGCGGTAATCTAAGAACGTTTTCGATATTTTCTGTAGTTGATTTGATTGCTCTCGGTTGAGTCCCTCAGTGTCGCGCAAAAGGCGAAGGGTATCGCGCTCTGAAACCATGGACAGATAGGTTTCGTCTATTGCAAGCGTTGCCATCATACCTGTGGTTTGTCCATCAGCACTGAGCAATACATTTTTGTATAGCGGACTAGTGAGAAATTCCTGTTTCGCCTCAGTTTTGTCCACCGTATCGGACATCAATGTATTGAGCTCTCCCGTGAGATCAGAAATATCTACTTTCGGACTGTAGAGCAGAGGAACATCGAGCATGGACAGAACACCTTCAACTCCCTCAATCTTGGTCAACCCATTGCGGAGTTCGGTGAGTGTGTTTAAATTGTCTCGGCTGAAAAGGTCGCCATTTATAGGTGAGAAAGTCACTATAAAAAAGTTGTCGCTGCCATAGCGTTTCACCACTTCCCGAGAGAAATTAAGATCATCGTCATTTTCCAGCGTCAGAGAATCAGCTGATGCATCAAGTTTGAAATTTGGTAAACCCAATGCCATAGATAGGGCAAAAAGCAGCATTATTAGCAATGCGATACGTGGTTGACGCAAAATTAATCGGTCGTAAATTTGAAATAAAGAAGATTGCATGGTCCAGATCGACCTCAAGATAACAAAGGCGCTATTATGCGACTTTATTGGGTAAATTTATAGCCAAGCGAATCAATGGAATCGAACTTGCGCCACAATTTAGTGGAAATGGATCATCTAAACACTCGATTGTTGTCGTATTAAAAATTAAGTTTGTAGGGAGAAGTTCGTATACTCGTCTCGACATAGATTGATTTCGAATAAAAATAATTACGCCAGGTTTGGTGGAAGCACGGAAGGGGGTCGTAGGATGAAAAACTCGAGACACATTATTGGTATAGGCGTTTCGCTGGTGCTAGGAAGTTTGATTCTGCTAGCGGGTAGTCAGGGCAGTATAAATATTGACGCAGGGCCCCTGTTTGCTGTCTGTGGTGCTATCGGATTTATCCTGCATTGGCTAATTTTTATCCCGTCCTTCTGGTTTAAAACCGAACATTATTTTGATCTAACCGGCTCCCTTTCATACATAACAACTGTTGTCGTTGCCTTGCTATTGAACTCCTCATGGGATATTCGCGACGCGATTATTGCGGCGATGATCATAATATGGGCCAGCCGTTTAGGATCCTTCCTTTTCTTTAGAATCAAGAAGGACGGGCAGGATTCACGATTTGTTGTGATGAAAACTAAATTTGCGTGGTTTCTGATGACGTGGACCATCGGTGGGCTCTGGGTATTAGTGACGATGGCAGCGGGGCTGGCAGCGCTGACATCCAATACAACTGCAGAGATTGGAGCCTTGGGCTACATTGGCATTATGCTGTGGATATTTGGGTTTACTGTAGAGGTTGTTGCTGATCGGCAAAAAACCAAATTCAAGCAGGAGCCCGATAACCAAGGCCGTTTCATCGCCACGGGTATCTGGCGTTGGTCGCAGCATCCCAACTATTTTGGTGAGATTACTTTGTGGTTTGGACTAACGTTGCTAGCTTTACCGGTATTATCTGGTTGGCAAATGGTCACATTGATCTCACCGCTATTCGTCTACCTCTTGCTGACAAAAGTCAGTGGGATTCCGTTATTGGATCGTGCAGCGGCGCAAAAATGGGGCTCAGATGCAGATTATTTAGCGTATACTAAAGCAACATCAAAGCTGATTCTGCTCCCTCCCCGCAGCTAGCATCAGACCGCCGCGTAGGATCGATCACTTGCATGAGACAAAGCGCTATGATGAAAGGTGTTATTTTAGACTTTGACAGCGTCGGTCCCGATGATTTGGATTTGTCCTCTTTGTATGAGCTGCCTGTTGATTGGACACTACATCCTCATTGCCTTCCCTCTGAAGTGTCTCAGCTTATTGCAGACAATGAGATTGCTCTGATTAACAAAGCCCCGATTTTGGCGCAGGAGATTGAGGCTGCCACCCACTTAAAATTTATTTCTACTTTTGCAACTGGTACTAATATCATTGATTTGGAGGCAGCAAAAAAGCATGGCATTGTGGTGAGCAATGCCGTTGGCTACGGAACCGGATCTGTGGTGCAACATGTCTGGTGTTTAATTTTAGCGTTGACCACCAGTCTTGATCAATATCGTCAAGCCGCGACGGACGGTCGTTGGGAGGACAGTAAGTTCTTTTGCCTTATGGATTTTTCTGTGCGTGAATTGCACAACAAAACCCTTGGTATCGTTGGCGCGGGGGAGCTTGGCTCAGGTGTTGCCAAAATTGCTGAAGCCTTCGGCATGAAGGTAATATTTGCTGCTCTTCCGGGTCGCAGTTACTCTTCGCAATATGATCGAGTCCCATGGGATGAGTTTTTGCAAACGGCGGATGTTGTTAGTCTGCATTGTCCACTGACAGCAGACACGCAAAATCTGATAGGAGCACGGCATCTGCAATTGATGAAGAAGTCGTCGATCTTAATAAACACTGCGCGTGGAGCATTAATCAATGAGCAGGCGCTCAAAGATGCCCTAATCAGTGGCCAGATTGCCGGTGCTGCGCTGGATGTACTCAGTGAAGAGCCACCGATCAATGGAAACCCTCTGTTAGATAAAAGAATTCCAAATCTAATTATTACACCCCACTCGGCTTGGCTTGCCAAGGAAGCCAGGCAGCGACTGGTTGATCAAGTGGCCGGTAATATTCAGGCTTGGTTACTTGGAGAGCCGCGCAACCGAGTTTGCTGAATTACATAAAAGGAATTTTTCGATGGACTATTTAAGTTTTAAAGCCAGTCCTCAATTTCGTTTGTGCCATTTTATTTTGTAATTTAACATAGTCAGGCAGACCATTTTTATAGGGGGGGTGATCCTCTCCGGCAATAAGAGGTTGGAGGTAATCGCGCGCTTTCTTGGTGATACCAAAGCCATCTTTAGTAATAAAAGATCGCGGCATTTTCTTTTCCATATTGGCGACTTTGGCCAGCGGTGCTTCGCCAAGATACCAATCATAGGTATCGCCCTTACTTCTCTCAATAGACACCATCACTGCACTCTGCCCTCGCAGTGCCAATTCTACCGCACGACGGCCAACAGCATAGGCCTGATCAACATCAGTCTTTGACGCCAAGTGGCGCGCTGACCTCTGTAGATAATCGGCCAGTGCCCAGTGATACTTGTAACCGGTGGACTGTTTAATCATGCTGGCCAGTGCCGGTGCCACGCCTCCCAGCTGTTGATGCCCAAAAGCATCTTTATTCAAGGAACCGGAAATATGAGCGCCATCGCTGTACTGAGTACCTTCAGATGCGACTACTACGCAGTAACCCTCTCTGTTGATGGTCTCATCCACTTTGGCGATAAATGCTTCTCTCGAAAAGGGTATTTCGGGAAATAAAATAATATGCGGAGGATCACCTGCGCGTTCAGCAGCAAGTCCGCCAGAAGCTGCAATCCAGCCGGCGTGACGACCCATCACCTCAAGGATAAATACTTTGGTCGACGATGCACACATCGACTGGATATCGAGGCTGGCTTCGCGTGTCGAGGTGGCCACATATTTGGCCACAGAGCCGAATCCTGGGCTGCAATCGGTGAGTGGTAAATCGTTGTCAATGGTTTTAGGAATATGTATAGCTTGAATAGGGTAGCCTAGCTTTTCAGAAATTTGCGATACTTTGAGGCAGGTATCTGCAGAGTCTCCACCCCCGTTATAAAAAAAGTAACCTATGTTGTGTGCTTTAAATACCTCAATAAGCCGTTGGTATTCGGCTGGATTTTGTTCGTAGTTTTGCATTTTATAGCGGCAGGAGCCAAAGGCTCCGCCTGGAGTGTGTTTGAGCGCCGCTATGGCTGCCGCCGATTCTTTGTCGGTATCAATTAAATCTTCTTGCAGAGCGCCGACGATGCCATTGCGGCCGGCATAGAGTTTACCAAAGGTATCTCTATTCTCTCTAACTGCCTCGATTACCCCTGCGGCAGAGGCATTAATTACCGCGGTAACGCCCCCAGATTGCGCGTAAAATACATTTTTATTTTTGGTCATTACCAACAACTCGACGATTAACTGTGAACAGACTTTTATTTTAGTCTCTTGCGCGCTAAGGTGAAAGAAAAGACACTGATTGTTTTAGTTATAGTGGACATTTGTCGCACCGACATAAGGTAAAGATTAAGGACACAGCGATGCATATACATATCCTCGGAATATGTGGCACTTTTATGGGAAGCCTAGCGCTGTTAGCAAAAAACGCGGGACACCATGTTTCTGGCTGTGACGAGAATGTTTATCCACCCATGAGTACCCAGTTGCAAGCGCAGGGAATTGAAATAATTAATGGTTTTGATCCGCTCCAATTAGAGTCTAATCCTGACTTGATTGTTGTGGGTAATGCCATGTCTCGGGGGAACCCCTGTGTTGAATATATGCTCAATCATCGCTTGCCCTATAAGTCCGGCCCGGCGTGGTTAGGCGAGCATATTCTCAGGGATAAGCATGTTCTTGCTGTCTCGGGAACCCATGGGAAAACCACCACGAGCAGTATGTTGGCAAAAATTTTGGATTTCAGTGGTCTCCAACCAGGGTTCTTAATCGGTGGCGTTGCTCAGGATTTTGGGGTCTCGGCAAGGTTGTCCGAAAGCAAATACTTTGTTGTTGAAGCAGACGAGTATGACAGCGCATTTTTTGATAAGCGGTCAAAATTTGTTCACTATCATTCCGATACAGTCATCATAAACAATCTAGAGTTTGATCACGCTGATATCTTTGATGATCTGGCTGCTATTCAAAGACAGTTCCATCATTTGATACGAACAGTACCCAGTGTCGGAAATGTGATTTACTCCAGTGAAGACGAGAACGTTTTGAGCGTTCTGGATCAGGGTTGTTGGTCCAGAAAACAAGCATTTGGTCTCGATGAAAATGATCCCTGGCAGTATCAGCTAATGGAGAGCGATGGGTCAGTGTTTAGAATTATCAATCGGGCTAATGGCGAGGAAACCTCTGCAACGGTGGCATGGCAACACTGCGGCTTGCACAATATTAAAAATGCCTTGGCTGCAGCGGTTGCTGCGGCCTCTGTTGGCGTTAGTATTGAGCAATCTTGCCGCGCGCTCTGTGAGTTTGAGGGTGTCAAACGACGCATGGAAGTTATTTATGACCATAACGGAATTACAGTCTATGACGATTTCGCTCATCATCCAACGGCGATAAAAACCACCTTAGAGGGCCTTAGATCCAGAGTGGGCGACGAGCCCATTTTGGCAATCATTGAACCGCGTTCGGCGACAATGAGAATGGGCGTACACAGAGATAATCTGACTACCGCTGTTGCCGCTGCTGACCGCGTGCTCTGGTATCATAACGAGCTGATTGAATGGGCTATGGATGAATTGCAGGCCACCAGTTCCACCTCAAAAGTAGTAAATTCTATAGAGTTGTTGATTGATCAGGCGGTGGATTTTTCTTCCGGTAATGGCCACATCTTGATTATGAGCAACGGTGGTTTTAGTGGGTTACACCAAAAACTCATTAAAGCATTAGCAGCTGGTTAGGTTTCCAGTTTAAAGGTCACAGGGCCGTCATTGATCAATGAAATTTGCATATTTGCGGCAAATTTGCCCTGTTGAATGTTGTTATGTTGCTCTGCCGCCGCGGACAAAAAATAGTTGTAAAGTGTTTCGGCGTGCTGCGGACTTGCCGCAGATGAAAAGCTCGGTCGCAAGCCTTTCTTCGTATCTGCGGCGAGCGTGAATTGGGATACCACCAGAAGCCCCCCGTTGATGTCAGTTAGAGATTTATTCATCTTTCCTTCATCGTCAGCGAATATCCGATAATTTAGAATTTTATGTAGCAATTTGTCTGCAGAGTCCTGGTCATCAGCTTTTTCTATGCCGAGAAGTAACAGTATACCGGTGTCAATATGGCCTACCGGGAGCTCCTCTATTGTTACAGTGGCAGTTTTTACGCGTTGTATGAGCCCTATCATTGTTTCAGCACTGGTCTTGCAAATGGTGGGCGAGTCGTTCAGTCGCTCTCACAAGTGCATCCAAAGTGCCCGGTTCGGTTGATGAATGTCCAGCGTCAGCAATGATGTCCAGTCGCGCCTCTGGCCAGGCACGGCTCAAGGCAATCGCCTGATTTACAGGGCAGACCATGTCATACCGTCCATGCACTATGGTGGCTGGTATGTTCTTAAGTTTGTGGGCATCATCGACGATTTGATTTGGTTTTAAAAACGCTTTGTTGACAAAATAATGAGCCTCTATTCGCGCCATAGCGATTGCCAGATGGGGGTTGGCGAAATGAGCAACAAAGTCTTTGTCGGGACGAAGCGTAGCACATCGCCCCTCCCACACTGACCAGGCTTTAGCTGCAGCCATTTGCTCCAATTCATTGTCTCCAGTGAGCCTTTTGTAAAATGCACCGAGCAAGTCATCGCGCTCTGACTCTGGGATCACCTGTATATAATCTTGCCAATAATCTGGGAAAACCGAGCTGGCTCCCTGTTGATAAAACCAGGCAATATCCTCATCGCGGCATAGAAATATTCCGCGCAAAACTAGGCCAAGAACCAATTCGGGAAATCTCTGAGCGTAGACTAAGCTGAGGGTAGAGCCCCAAGAGCCACCAAAAACTGCCCAACGGTCTATATGCAGGCTAGTGCGTATTGTTTCTATGTCATCTATAAGCGCATCGGTATTGTTGTTCTCGAGTGATGCATGGGGTGTTGACTGCCCAGCGCCGCGCTGGTCAAACAGTATGATTCTATATTTGTCCGGGTCGAAAAAGCAGCGATCACTCACTCTTGTACCACCACCGGGACCGCCATGGACAAAAAGTACAGGAATGCCCTCTGGGTTCCCTGATTGCTCTACATGAAGCACATGAGGGGAAGTGACAGCAATAGTTTGAGTTTTATAGGGGCGGATTGCTGGAAAAGCTTTTTTCATGTTGATCATGCCAAAGAAATGAGACTCAATAGTAAACGAGCAGGTTGCCTGTAGACAACTGTTTGTCTTTTCTTTACCTTGACTTGTGATTGTTTATTTTTTGGCCAAGAGTGAGATGCGTCTATGAGTGAGCTTGTACGGTGTGTTTGGTGTGGAGACGATTCTCTATACAAAGAGTATCACGATCATGAATGGGGTCAGCCCTGCCGAGATGAAAAGAAATTATTTGAGTTTTTAATCCTGGAAGGTGCTCAAGCGGGTCTCTCTTGGATTACGATTTTGAAACGACGTGAGGGCTACAGGCGTGCTTTTGCCAACTTTGATGTGGCTGCGGTGGCACATTTTAGCGACGCTGATGTGGATCGTTTGGTTCTGGATTCTGGTATTATCAGAAACCGATTAAAGATCAAAAGTGCTATAAATAATGCGAAAAAATTTCAAAAAATACAGTGTGAATTTGGTAGCTTTAGCACTTTCATTTGGAGCTATGTTGATCATAAACCTGTAATTAATCACTGGACAGAGCACTGCCAGATCCCAGCGACAACTGAGCTGTCTGATCGTATAAGCAGTGACATGAAAAAATACGGTTTTACATTTTTTGGAAGCACGATATGTTATGCGTATCTTCAAGCAATGGGGCTTGTTAATGATCACGTTTTAGGTTGCTTCACACGTAATTCATGTTAGCTCAATATGATGATATTTCCGCCAAACTTTTTTCCTCGATAGAGTTTGTTTTCTGCATCCAAAAGTAATTTTTGAGCATTATCGAGTTTGCTACTCGAAGAAATGCCTAATGTACAGCTCAAATAGATCCTGTCACCTTTGAAATTTAGCTCCAGGTCATCGATTTTTTTTCTGAGTAACTCTCCAATGAGTAGCGCAGCTTGGTTGTCGTCATAAGGTAAAACAATAATGAAAGCATTACCGTCCCAGCGGCCTACAACATAATCTTGGTCGAGAGAATCGACTATTAGCTGGCCGATAGATCTTAGTGCTATATTGCCGCTGCTATGACCATACCTTTCATTAATGGCTCGAAAATTGTCGATATCTACAATAATTACAGAGAGCCCAGCGGATGTTTGATTGACTGCCGACAGCGCGACATCAATGTAGCTCTCCATATAACGTCGTTGGTACAGGCCGGTGAGAGAATCCTCCGATTCGATTGCAGATGATGGCTTTAATTCGGCAGTTTTGGGATTTGCTTTGGGCCACCAATGGTACGTTAATAATAGGGACGCAATCAGCAGGATAGTACTGATCAACCGCACTTGAGGGTCGCTCAAAACTAACGTTGTTGAGGTGCTCTCTAGTATGGCTTCTTCTAGCATTACTAGATTGATAAATATCAGAATAAAACTTAGAAAAACTGCTTTTTTTAAGTTTCCGAGCCCTATAATTGTTGGTATGACGCAGAGACACCAGATAAAACTCAGAGCGTTAAAATCGGTGCTATGCAAGTAACAATAACAGGCGATGAGTAAGAATAAAAAAAAGTTAACCGTTGCTTTTTCATTGAAAAATTGCGTCGCTGCCGCGCAGATCATAGTGCCCGTGGCTACTACCATATATATTGCGACTTTTTCGGAACTCATTGCAGCCGTCAACATCAACCCCAGTGCCACTACCCCTTGAAAGATAAAGTGGCGCAGGATAGCGTTTGGCAATGATGTCCGGTTCGACTCGGTTTCTTGCATGCTGGCTCGATATTTTGATTACACGGTCAAAACTATAGCACCGAACCAGCTAAATTCAGCAACTAATCTTACCTTGAGCTTCTTTTGCGCTGTATCTCGGTGAGAAGTTTTTTGCGAATTCTTATGCTGTTTGGTGTGACCTCCACAAGCTCATCATCTTCGATGAATTCTAGCGCCTGCTCTAGAGTATGATTGATCGGCGGCACTAGCGTTAGAGCTTCATCGGTTCCCGACGCTCGGACATTGGTTAGTTGTTTACCCTTAATTGGGTTGACCACTAGATCATTGGATCTTGAATGGATACCCACGATTTGACCCTCGTAAACATCCACGGCGTGGCCAAGAAAGAGACGCCCTCTAGCTTGAATATTAAACAATGCAAAAGCGGCAGTTTTGCCTTTGATCATGCTTACTAAAGCACCATTTTTACGCGCAAATTTCTCACCTTCTTTGGCGGGAGCGTAGCGATCAAAAATGCTGGTCATAATGCCCGACCCTGACGTCAGAGTGAGAAAGGCGCCGCGAAAACCTATCAGTCCTCGAGAGGGCATCAAGAATTCTAAGCGCACCCTGCCCTTGCCGTCAGGCTCCATGTTGGTCAGTTCAGCTTTGCGCATCCCAAGTTCTTCCATCACTGATCCTTGATGCTGTTCCTCCACATCGATGACAACCTGCTCAAAGGGTTCGTGAACAACACCATCAATAGTTTTTTGCACTACCTCAGGTCGAGAAACACCCATTTCGAAACCTTCTCTGCGCATGGTTTCGATTAGCACTGACAAATGAAGCTCACCACGACCAGACACCACAAACTTGTCTGGCGTATCACCTGGTTTTACCCGCAGTGCGACGTTGTGTATCAGTTCTTGATCGAGGCGGTCTTTAATATTTCGAGTAGTAACATACTTGCCTTCGAGACCAGCAAATGGAGAATCATTGACAATAAATGTCATACTCACTGTAGGCTCATCAACACTCAGAGCCGGCAGCGCCTCAACATGCTCTGGATCGCATAGAGTGTCAGAGATGGATAGACCATCAATACCATTGATGCAGACTATATCGCCAGCGCCGGCAAGCTGAGTTTCTACCTGCTCCAAACCTAAATACCCTTTAACGTTGAGAATTTTACCTTTGCGCTGGGTTCCACTGGCACTCTTCACTATAACCTGCTGACCTGGTTTAAGCATGCCCCTAGTGATGCGCCCCACACCGATGACGCCCACATAGCTGTCATAGGCCAAGGCTGATACCTGCATTTGAAATGGCCCAGACTCATCGACTTTTGGTGCCGGGACCTCGGCTACAATCATTTTATACAGTGGCGTCATATCAGTTGCCATATTTTCGTGATCAACGCCAGCGATACCGTTGATAGCAGAGGTATAGATGACTGGAAAATCTAGCTGTTCATCGCTTGCCCCAAGGTTGTCGAAAAGATCAAAGACTTGGTCCATAACCCAGTCTGGACGGGCGCCGGGGCGATCAACCTTGTTGATCACAACAATTGGGCGTAGACCTTGTTCGAACGCCTTCGAGGTAACAAAACGTGTCTGCGGCATAGGGCCGTCAACCGCATCTACCAATAGTAAAACTGAATCCACCATAGATAACACGCGTTCAACTTCCCCTCCAAAATCCGCATGTCCCGGCGTGTCGACGATATTAATACGGTAGTCTTGCCAGTTGATGGCAGTATTCTTGGCTAGGATGGTGATGCCGCGCTCTTTCTCTTGGTCATTGGAGTCCATTAGCCGTTCAGATCCTATATCTTTGCGATCAAGTGTGCCGGATTGACTCAAGAGCTTGTCGACCAGAGTGGTTTTTCCATGGTCGACGTGGGCGATGATTGCAATGTTGCGCAGGTTAGTGATTGACATTTGAAATACTCAATGAGCTAAAAAGGGCGCGATTATAGTGGAATTTGACGAAACTGCTATGGATCTTTTGCATTGCTTAAAAAAATATCAGACTTGCAAGCGATGCGGGGGTTTTAAATAGGTCAGGGGGCTTTGTTTTTTACCAGCACGGAAATCTTCGTAAATCCACGATCTTTTAAGGTTAGAGCCTGAAGACGACTCATAATCCCTCTATCACAGTAGATTAAATACCGCTGGCTTTTGTTAAGGTTACTAGATTCCTCTGCCAGCTTGAAAAATGGAATTTCTAATACCTTATTTTCGCTTGACATCAGAGGCTGACTTCTCGCCTCATGGGGATGACGAATATCGATGATAATATCTCCCGCATCTGGCGTAAAAACGTGGTTAATATGGCCTGGCGTCGGCTTTTGATCGGCTACCATAATGCTTAACGCTCGTGGGTAAAACGCAATCCTCAGTCTATCAGTAATCAGTCTGTAGATGCTATTGGTCATTTTTACGCAAAAGAACCTTATTCGACAGCACTTATAAGCACCAAAATAGTGCGTTAAAATAAGTATACGCCCTTTTATGGTGCGTAATTACCCTGTGTAAAATATACATCCTTTTAGCGCCCAATAAAATACCTTACAAATTACTGCTTTACAGAGTTCTCTGGCGTCTTGGTTCTGTTTCAGCGTTTGGCATGACTATTGCTAACAAACACATAGAATCAAAGCGTCAACCTGTTGATCTTACAGGGTGCATTTTTTAAATCTCTGCAATGACGTATTTTCACGTTAAGTGGAAGACCGATTTTGGGCAATCAGTGCCTTTGAATACTGATATAATGGGCTGACAAACCAGTGCATAATAAATTGAATTAATCTAAACGGAGAGTCATCAAAAATGAAAGCAAAGCTAGAATACATTTGGTTGGATGGTTACGCGCCGACTCAAAGCCTGCGTAGTAAGACCCAAATTCGCGATAATTTTGGCGGAACCTTGGAAGAATGCCCAATGTGGTCTTTCGACGGAAGCTCAACCGAGCAAGCGGAGGGTAATGCCTCTGACTGTCTCCTCAAGCCAGTGGCAATTTACCCAGATCCAGATCGCAACAATGGATTTTTGGTCATGACTGAGGTGCTTAACGCTGATGGAACACCACATGCCACCAATGGCCGAGCCACAATTGACGATGATGATAACGACTTTTGGTTTGGATTTGAGCAAGAGTATTTTCTGTGGGATGTGGATACTCAGCTGCCTCCAGGGTTTCCGCCCAACGGGTTTGCACGACCTCAGGGACCCTACTACTGCTCAGTTGGTGCAGCAAATGCTTACGGTCGTGGTTGTGTTGAAGACCACCTTGACGTCTGTCTTGAGGCTGGCCTCAATGTCGAGGGAATCAATGCCGAGGTTGCTGCTGGCCAGTGGGAATTTCAATGTTTCGCAAAGGGTGCCAAACAAGCGGGCGATGAAATATGGATAGCTCGATACTTGCTTGAGCGGACTGGTGAAAAATATGGCTACTCCATCAACTATCATCCCAAGCCATTGGGCGATACTGACTGGAACGGTTCTGGTATGCATGCTAACTTTTCAAATGGTCCAATGCGTGAATTGGGTGACGAAGCGGTATTTACTAAAATATGTGAAGAGTTTGGCAAGAATATCGAGCGTCATATCAGTGTGTACGGCGCGGATAATGATCAGCGCCTAACGGGGTTACACGAGACTCAGTCAATCAACGAGTTTAGTTTTGGCGTTTCTGACCGAGGCTCATCCATCCGAATTCCTATTGGCACTGTTGAGGATGGCTGGAAAGGTCGCTTAGAAGATCGGCGAACGGCTTCTAATGCGGATCCCTACAAGGTAGCTGCTGCGATCATCAAAACGACTAAAGAAGCTCTGGCCTAAAAAACCTCCTCCTTAGCTTTTTCTTTGCGCCCCGATAGTTTGCTGCTGTCGGGGCGTTTTAAGTTGTCTTGTATGGAAGTGCATTCCTACATGGCCTTTTTGCGAGCGCATTACAGATAAAAACACATGTTGCTTCTCGATTAGGGAAGCTGTGTGCACTATAATGGTGCGCCAACATAATCGCTAATAATGACTGGCTGGCTAAACCATGGTTCCTGCGCGGATTTAGGCCTCTTCGATCGGATGAGTTTTGGCGTATTTATTGCAGGTAAAAATAGCGAGTCGTCAGCTATGTTGTTGATGAGGACTATTCGACCTTATGGATTCGAAAATGTTTCACAAACTATTGCTGGATAATTTAAACGCTGCGGTTTTGCTGTTGGATGACCGGTTTAATATCACCTATGTAAATCCTGCTGCTGAATCTCTTTTGCAGATGGGTAGTTCTCGTATAATAGGCTCTAATGTGTGTGATTTATTTAGTGATGTTGATAGTACTCGTTCAGCTCTAGCTCGTGGCATTGCATCAGGTAATCCATTCACTCGACGGCAGGAACAACTTAGAGTATTGATGGACCAAGATGCCTCTCAAGTTGACTATACAGTGACGCCTACCGACATTGAGGGAAACACAATGGTCGTGGTGGAGATGCAGCCTATTGATCGTTTCCTAAAGATCAACCGAGAGGAAGCTCTTCTTTCCGTGCATGACACGTCGAAAAGTTTGATTCGTGGTTTAGCCCATGAGATTAAAAATCCTCTTGGTGGCATAAGAGGGGCGGCTCAATTACTTGAGCAGGAGATTGTGGAACGAGGTTTGGGTGATGAAACGCGGGAGTTTTGTCAGATCATCACCACTGAAGCTGATCGATTGCGGCGCTTGGTGGATCAGTTATTGGGGCCCAATCAAATACCACAATATGAGTCTCTGAATGTCCATGAAGTCACCGAACATGTTGCTGGTTTACTACAAGCGGAAGTGCAGGGGAGTTTAGAAATCCAGCGCGACTACGACCCGAGTATTCCTATTCTGAATGCCGATCGCACGCAGCTTATTCAGGCGGTGTTGAATGTGGCTCGAAATGCCATGCAGGCTGTATTGGAAGCGTCAACGGTGAACCCTTGTATTACATTTAAGTCGCGCGTTCAGCGCAGTTTTACCATCGCCGGCACAAGGCATAGGGTCGTTTGTCGCATTGACGTTATCGACAACGGCCCCGGTATTTTATCTGATATAGCGCAACAAATATTTTTCCCTATGGTCAGTGGGCGATCCGAAGGGTCCGGTCTGGGTTTAACCATTGCGCAGACGGCCATCAATGCCCATCAGGGCGCCATTGAATGTACCTCTGAGCCGGGATGCACAAAATTTTCAATTTATTTACCAATTAGAGAAGATTATGAATACTAACTCTGAAGTTTGGATTGCTGAGGATGACCGGTCCTTGCGCTGGGTAATGGAGAAAGCGATTGAACGTGATGGTAAAGCGGTAAAAAGTTTTGAGAGTGGTGATGCCTTGCTCTCAGCGCTGCGTTTTTCGAAACCTGAGATTATTATCTCTGATATAAAAATGCCGGGGATCGATGGCCTCGAATTGCTTGCAAATATCCATCAAAACTATCCCGACATCCCAGTTATTATCACTACGGCACACTCAGATTTGGATAGTGCAGTGGCCGCTTATCAAGGTGGTGCCTTTGAATATCTTCCCAAGCCCTTCGATTTGGAGGAGTTGGTTGATGTTGCCAGACGTGCTGAATCTTTCTCCTCGGAGTTGAAATCTGATAGAGGGGTTGAAGAAGTCGCCTTTGTATCGCAGGAAATTATTGGAGAAGCGCCAGCGATGCAGGAGGTTTTTCGAGCCATCGGTCGTCTATCTAATTCTAATATTACTGTTTTAATTAACGGTGAGTCGGGCACTGGTAAAGAGCTTGTAGCCCAAGCATTACATAAACACAGCCCTCGCAAAGAGGCCAAATTTATTGCGCTAAATATGGCTGCTATCCCGCGTGACCTTATCGAATCAGAATTGTTTGGTCATGAGAAAGGTTCATTCACGGGAGCTTCTCAGCGCCGAGAGGGTCGGTTTGAGCAGGCTAATGGAGGGACTCTTTTTCTTGATGAAATTGGTGATATGCCTGGTGAGGCCCAAACGCGGCTCCTGCGTGTGCTGGCTGATGGCGAATTTTATAGAGTTGGGGGGCAAACCGCCATAAAGGTGGATGTTCGCATTATTGCAGCAACCCACCAAAACCTTGAGGATTTAGTGCAGCAAAACCGTTTTCGCGAGGATCTTTTTCATCGCCTCAATGTGATTCGCGTTCATCTGCCCAAACTTGCAGACAGACGCGAGGACATTCCTCAACTGATGGAGCATTTCTTTCAGAAAGCGGCCAAGGAATTGGGAATGGAGCCGAAAGTTTTGTCCTCTGCGGCACAAGAGTTCTTTTGCAGTCTACCTTGGCCGGGTAATGTTCGACAATTGGAAAATATCTGTCGTTGGTTGACCGTAATGGCTGCTGGCCGTGAAGTGTTATTATCTGATTTGCCCCCTGAGCTAAAGGCCGAGGATACTGACCAGACTTTTCGCCGACAGGGAGATTGGCAACAAATGCTGCGCGATTGGGGAGAAAGTGAACTTAAAAGCGGACAGCATAATATCCTAGATCAGGCAGTTCCGGCTTTTGAAAAAGCAATGATCGATGTGGCTATGGCCCACACCGGTGGCCGTAAAAAAGACGCAGCGCTGTTGTTAGGCTGGGGCCGAAACACGCTGACACGTAAATTACAAGAATATCATATGGACGGGGGTGGCCTCTAACCGTAGAGTTCAGAGGCACAATCCGTCAATGGTTATCTACACCATTCAGTGAGTGCTATTCTCGCTGCTCTGCTGCTGGGCTTGCTGCTCTTCCGCCTGCTTAACTGCTGAAGCAAATAGTGCATCAAAGTTGATGGGAGGTAGCATCAGTGCCGGGAAAGAACCTTTGGTCAAAATGTTGTCAATGGCTTCACGCGCGTAGGGAAATAACAGGCTTGGACAGGTTGTATTGATAACCTGCGTGAGTTGATTGGGCTCCAAACCTCTGATGGCAAAAAGACCGGCTTGATCAACTTCTATGAGATAGACCGTTTCCTCTTCTATGGTGACGGTAATGGTGAGCCGAAGGGAGACCTCATAAAGATCATCAGCAACTTTCCCACTCTTGGTGTTCAAATCTTGGTTGACTTTTGGTTGCCATTGCTTTTGAAAGGCACCCGCTCCCATGGGTGTTTCAAAGGAGAGGTCTTTTAAGTAAATTCTTTGTACTGCAAATGCTGGTCCATCATCTTGCGCGGCTGCAGCTGTATTTTCGGGTGTGTTTTCGTCTGTCATGTGGTTAACCTTTCAGTGAGGATTTAAACTCGTTCTACATATGTGGCGCCAATGAGTGATAATTCAACCCCGAGCCAATAATAAGTCGTCTAATTTTTGGTCACGCTCCAAGGAGGCTAGATCTGAGTAACCGCCCAGGTGGACATCGCCAATCCAAATTTGCGGAACGGTTTTCTGCCCGCTTTTTTCGGCTATTTCCGCTCGCAGTTTGGCATTAGTATCTACCGCGATATAATCATAAGAGACACCCTTGGCATCCAGTAGGCGTCTTGCCGCGGAGCAAAATCCGCACAGAGTTGTTCCATACAGGGTTATTATTGGTGTTTGGGTAGTTGTCATCGACGACGCTAATCCTTGCGCCCGTGAACCACAGGCATGTTTTGATGTTGCCACTCACCCATGCCGCCGCTCAATCGTCTCACATTAAACCCTTCTTTACTGAGGATTTTACCTGCCGCTCCGGCGTGTTGACCCATTTGGTCGACTAAAACGATGGTTTTATCGCGATGTTTTTCCAGCTCTGCCTTGCGCCCTGCGATCTTGGTATGAGGAATATTCATGGCGCCGTGTATGTGCCCACCTTGGTAGTCATTAGCTGCGCGCACATCTACCAGCACTGCGGCATCTGTATTCATTGCGGTAACTACTTCTGCGCTCGACATTGGTTTCCCGCCCTTGGTGCGTTCTGTGAGTACAAATACATAGAGAAGCACTAAAAATGTACTAAGTAGCAACCATTGCTCGCTGGCAAAAACAAAAATATTCACGTTAATGATCTCTCATAAGTAAAGTAATTCGGGGCTTATCTTGCTGAGCCGCGGGGATTATACACTTGAATCTTCCGCTGTGGAATTAGTCGCTTTAATTATGTCCAGCGGTCCCAAATAAGATTGCAGTTGTCTGGCATAGGGGGCGTTCTACCAAGATCTGCCCAGGGTTTTCCTGGCGAATGAAAGTCTGAACCGCAGGACGCTTGGAGCCCATGCTTGATACTTAACTCGGCAAGGTTTTCCGAGACTTCCTGGGTTTGGTAGCCTGAGATGACCTCCATAGCCTCCCCTCCAAGCTGGCTAAAAGTGTCGAGCAAGGTGTTTAGTTTAGATCGTGTCAAATTATATTTCGCTGGATGAGCTAAAACTGGTATCCCTCCGGCTTGAGCAATGTTTGATATCACGTTTTCTATTGTTGGCCACTGCTCTTTAATATCTCCAATCTTACCCGGGCCCAAATATTTTTTAAACGCCTCAGAGAAGCTTTTTACTGCGCCAATATTGATCAGGTGTTGAGCGAAGTGGGGACGGCCAATTTGATTTTTGCTCAGTGCTTGGACCGCCTCAAAGCAGTTGCCGAAACCTGCTCCTGCTAAGCGATGGCCTATTTTTTCTGCTCTCACTTGACGCAGTTGAGTTTGTCTTGCTATTGCTGACACAAGACCGCTATTGTCTATATCAAAGTCCAGACCAACGATATGAATACCCTGTTTGCACCACTGGCATGAAAATTCAATTCCAGTGATAAGGCGTAAATTGGTGGGTATTTCTTCAATACACTCATAGGCTTTTATTGTGTCATGGTCGGTTATGGATAGAATATCTACTTGACGCGCGATGGCGAGAGAGATCACCTCTCTGGGTGAGAGTGTCCCGTCAGATTGATCGGTATGGCAATGCAAATCTATATTCATATATAGTAATCAATTATAAAACTCTATTGTAGGCACAATAATGCGCAATAATACGATTTTATGACACTAGAAAAAACGTTAAAACCTATTTTAGAGTCTCAAAAACAGGCAGTGGTGGCAGAAACTAATCGTCGTATCGATGAGGCCGGCATTCTGTTTAATATGAGCCTGCCCTACTTACCGGTGACGTTTGATTTAAAAGGCAAATGTGCAGGTATGTATAAAGCTGTCGGCGACCATCGGCTGATTCGATTCAATCCATGGTTATTTGCCAAATATTTTGAAGAAAGTTTTAGCAACACAGTGCCTCACGAAGTAGCACATTATGTTGTTCATATGATATGGGGCTCCAAGGGTATAAAGCCCCACGGTCGAGAGTGGCGCGACACCATGTTGGCATTGGGTGTATCGGCGAAAGCGACCAATAACTATGATTTGGATGGTGTACCCAAGCGGAGCTATAGACGCTATCGCTATCGGTGTGGCTGCAAGATGCATGAATTAACTATTATCAGGCATAAAAAAATCGTCCATCAGAGTGCAAGATATTACTGTAAGTCCTGTCACGGCATTTTGGAAAGAGATTAACCCTAATGAGTGAGCTCTCATGGCATGTTTATATTCTCAGCGTTAGCGACGGTAGTCTTTACACCGGCATAACAACAGATCCGCTACGGCGAATTGAAGAGCACAGAAAAGGCAGGCGTGGAGCAAAATACTTTCGAGGAAAGCAGCCGCTCGATATCCTATTTTTAGAATCAGAACACTCGCGAAGTAGTGCCAGTCAACGAGAGTATCAGATAAAAAAAATGACTAAGCGCGAAAAAATCACACTGATAGAAAAGTCCAATAAAAAACAATTATAAATGTATAGTTGTATATACATTTAAAAAGTTAAAATCAATCTAGATATTCTTTTACAAGAATGAATGTAATTTAAATTTATATTTTGATGTTATTATATTGTATAGTGTGAATAATTGTATATACAATAATGTTGGCGCTATGAAAGAAGATCTCAAAATACCACGATTTCTACTGATCAAGCAGTACTTAAAAGAGCATATTTTGTCAGGAACATGGCCTGAGGGCACAGCTGTCCCATCGGAAAATGAGCTGGCACAACGATTTTTGGTGAGTAGAATGACGGCGCGACGTGCCTTAAAGGAGCTAGATGATCTCGGTTTATTGGTGCGCAAGCCCGGGTTGGGTTCTTTTGTCGCAAAACGAAAGATGTCTCCAGCTATGGTTGAGGTTATCGATGTAGTTACCGGGATCAGAGGCCAGCAAGCATACAGAGTCGAGGTGCTGAATCAAGGTATGACTATTGCCGAGGAGATGATTGAAAAACATATGGGAGTGAATTCCAATCAGGAGTTGTATTATGCAGTATTTCGTCACTCTTTGTCGGAGCGCCCTGTCCAATTACAGAGACTTTATGTTAACTCTCGATTGGCTCCAGCCTTTTTAAAGCAAGATTTTAATAAGGTCTCAGCACAGGATTACCTCGCTTGGATTTCTCCGCCAAGTAGGACAGAGTGCAATATTAGCGCCATTGTCGCCAGTGACCATCAACGGGATATACTGGCGTTTGAAGGCGATAACGATGGCGCCTGTCTGCAGGTTGTTACTCGTCAGTGGTGTGGTGAACAGCTTCTGAGTCTCTCCATCGCGCTCAATCCCTCTGCAGATTATCATTTGGGTTATGACGTCATGGCACCAGCTAAAGGTAAGTCTAGATTGACCAACCCCTAGGTAATGATCCCACCCTGAGGTGTTGTTCCCATTCCACCACTTTGACCAGGCACAACAATTTGCGAGGCTTGGTCACGCCGCATTTTTTCCAATTCTCTAGCGGCCTCTTCCACCGCGATGGCGGCCTTAGCCGCAAAATCGGCAGCTGCTTCACCCACAGTGGTGCCATCGAGAGCAAAATTTAGAGGAATGGCTCCCATGGGAGTCATTACCTGAGCGGAGCCGAAGAATAGGATTTCGCGTGAACTATCATCGGATCCGTCTGCGGTTACTGGCGTTAGTTTACGAATGGCGCCCATTTTTTGGTCGGTGTAATTTTCCTCTCGAAACAATCCATTGGGATCCATTTCGGAATCGGTATTGTCAGTCATGATGAAATCTATCGGTCAGTTAATCAGATCCATACCCTAACAGAGAAAATCATCCAAATGAAGCTCCAGCAGCGCAAATTTCATGCACCTACGTCGGGTGTTGTTGGCTTTGTAGCCTTGCGGCCCATAGGGTGCTTAGAAGAATCATCAGGCTACTCAACAACAGGCAAGCTTGCAGCCCATAGAGCTGGTAGATCACTCCGGAGAGCAGGGTGCCCAAGAGTCTACCTCCAGCATTGGCCATATAGTAAAAACCCACATCAAGTGAGACATTCTCGCGCTCTGATAGTGCGAGAATAAAATAGGAATGCACACTGGAATTCACCGCAAAAACGACGGCAAAAGGCACCAAGGCAAAGATGATAGTGATATTTTCGTTGGTCGAAAAAAATAATGAGCCTGCCAGTAATGACGGAATAAGACAAAGCGCTGTTCCCCAGTACACAAGTAGTTTTGGATTGTCTGTATCCACGCCAAAAAAGCCTGTAATTTTGGGTGCTATTATTTGAACGCCGCCATAGCCAATAACCCAGGCAGCCATAAGGCTCCCTACTTGCCAATAACTCCATGTCAGTTCGCTCTGCAGATACACCGGTAGTGCTATAACAAACCAAATATCGCGAGAGCCGAACAAAAATAAGCGCGCTGCTGAAAGGTAATTGATTGCGCTACTCTTAGAAAATAGGTCTCTAAAAGCCGGTTTGCTATTTTTCATCGCTAGGTTGGTCAACACGAAAAAGCCGCCAAGAAAAATGGTACTTAAGAGGGCGAGCATTACAAGAATAGTAGAAGTGAAACCGACCCACGATAGCAGGGCAGCACCGAGAAAGAAGCCGAAACCTTTAACGGCATTCTTAGAGCCAGTGAGCATGGCAACCCACTTGAACAACAAACCATTTGCGTTGTTCGGCACCAATAGTTTGATGCTACTTTTCGCGCTGAGTTTATTTAAGTCCTTACCGACGCCAGATAGTGCCTGGGCACACATCACATAAAAAACGGTCAGCTGGTCGCTGTCGACTAACATCATAGCGAGGGCGGCTATCTGCAAGAATAAACCAATTTGAAGCGTTGAGATTAATCCAATTCTCACGGCTAGCCAGCCACCAACTAGGCTCGTAATAACACCAGAGAGCTCATATAAAATAAATAAGCTGGCGATCTCTATGGGCGTGAAGCCCAGGCCGTGAAAAAAGAGCAAAATCAGCATGCGCAATGCGCCGTCTGTCAGGGTAAACCCCCAATAGCTCAGTGTCACCAGGGCGTATTGTTGTTCTGATTTGGCGGCAATCATGTGCTCATCACTAAATTGATAGTGCCGCTTTTTCCGCTAGTTCTATCATGCGCTGAACATAGCCAATCTCGTTGTCGTACCAGATAAGCACTTTCACCTGGGTTTCGTTGATTACCATGGTTGACTGAGTATCGACAATGCCGGAACGGGTATCATTGGTATAGTCCACTGACACCAGGGGTCGATCTTCAACACCCAGAATACCGCTCAGTCGGGTATTGGCAGCCTCTCTCAGTGCTCCGTTAACGGTTTCTACGGAGACGGATTGCTTGAGCTCAAATACGCAGTCTGTTAGCGAAGCGTTGGCCAATGGCACGCGCACGGCAAGTCCATTAATTCGATCTTTTAATTCAGGGAAAATTCGCGTGATGGCAGTGGCTGAACCTGTGGTGGTGGGAATGAGGGACATTCCACTGGCACGACTGCGACGCAGATCAGTGTGGTACTCATCTAGAACGCTTTGTGTGTTTGTCAAATCATGAATTGTGGTAATGCAAGCGTGTTTGATTCCAAAGGTCTTTTGCAATACGTCTACAACCGGCGCAAGACAGTTGGTCGTGCAGGAGGCAGCACTGACAATGGGTTGGTTGGTATAAAGGTGATCATTGATACCCATCACCACATTGAGTGTTTGATCTTTCATTGGCGCTGAAACGACTACTCGCTTGATGCCTTGCTCGAGGTACGGTGTCACAGAAGCCTCTGTTTTAAATTGACCACTGCAGTCAATTACCAGGTCAACACCGGCTTTTGACCAGGCGGGGTTTTCCACTGACTCCATCATAGAGTAGCCAATATTTGTATCGTCTATCATCAGCTTATCGTCAGTAGCGGAAATGTCTTTGCTCCAAGTTCCATGTACCGAGTCAAATTTAAGTAGATGCGCTGCGGCCCCAGCACTCCCAGCTACTTCATTGATGTGAACAATGTTAATCAGCTCAGAATTCCACGCAGCGCGCAGCGCTAGTCGGCCGATACGGCCAAATCCATTGATACCAACGTTGATTGTCATAACCTTAACCTGAACTGGTAGACCGTAAAATATTGCGCAACTTTGTTACGCTAATGTGACAGTTATCGCTTAACACCCGAATTGCAAGTCAATCACAGGGCACTGTTTATGAGAATACCGTTGACATTAGTGCGTGTGGCCGGCGTCGTCATGGACATGACCATGATCAATTTCTTCTGCAGTAGCATCGCGCACCTCTTCAATGGAAACGTCAAAGTTTAGGTTTTTACCTGCCAAGGGATGATTGCCGTCAACGGTGATTGATTCATCGGTAATTGCAGTCACCGTGACGGGAACACTATCCCCGTTGCCAGTTTGCGCTTCGAACTGCATACCCACTTCAATGGAGTCAACGCCTTGAAAGGATCCCCTTGGAACTTCTTGAATGAGTGCTGGCTGAACTTCACCATAGCCTTCTTCCGCTCTCACTGACACGGTCATTTTGTCACCGATGCTTTTACCTTCCAGGGCACTCTCTAGACCTGGAATGATATTGCCGGCCCCGTGCAAATAAGACAAAGGCTGCCGCCCATCTGAGCTGTCGAGCTGCTGACCGCTGTCATCGGTCAATGTGTAGTGGAAGCTCACTGCGCTGTTATTTTTGATAGTCATTAGGACGTTCCTTAATAAACAAGATGCCTATTATGCTTGATAAGCGTCAAAATATCGAATTCTCTGGCGCCCGAATTGTTAGTGGGAGAGCTAGAATAAATGTGCAATGTAAACTCAGTTCTGTCATATTTATGTCACATCATTGTCTTTTAATATCGAGAATCCTATGACAAATCAGGAAAATTTTATGCCAAAGCATACAATCTTGGTTGTTGACGATGAACAATCTATTCGCGATATGTTGGCCATATCCCTTGATGCGGCTGGATACAATGTATTACAGGCGGAGGGGGCACGAGAAGCTCACGCGCTTATTATAGATCGTCATCCAGATTTAGTTTTACTCGATTGGATGATGCCCGGCACCACAGGCTTGGAGTTGCTGCGTCGGCTTAAGCGCGATGAAATGACCGAGAAACTACCGGTAATAATGCTCACCGCAAAAGCCGAAGAAACCAGCAAGATATCTGGCCTTGATTCGGGCGCTGATGATTACATTGCTAAACCATTTTCTCCTCGGGAATTGGTGTCTCGGGTTAAAGCCGTTTTACGCCGAGTGGGTCGCGAAGAGTTAAAGGATCCCATTACTGTTGGCGAGCTCTTGTTTGATCCCCTTGGTCACCGCGTCAGTATCAGCGGAAAACCAGTCAATGTGGGACCTACTGAATATCGGCTGCTACAATTTTTTTTGACCCACCAAGAGCGTGTTTATTCTCGTGATCAAATCCTCGATCACGTCTGGGGCGGTAACGTCTATCTTGATGAACGCACCGTCGACGTTCACATTCGTCGATTGCGCAAAGCAATAGCAGTTGCAGGACACGATAACTATGTGCAAACTGTGCGTGGATCGGGTTACCGATTTTCTACCCAGTTACAAAGCTGATTAGTGCGTTGAGGATTTTATTTTTTGCGACCAGGAATGCGGGCCGAAATTTGGCGAATTGTGCTTGTCGGCGCGGTCTTTACATTGGCAGGCTGGAGTGTGGGTTTCTTTATGGAATTTATTCTCATTGGCGCCATCGGTTATCTCATTTGGATGTTCACAGTTGCTGATCGAGTTTTTCAATGGATTGATCGTGGTATGCGAGGCATACCTCCAGATATCGATGGCGTCTGGGGTGAAATAACCGATACACTCAATCGTCAGCGTCGACGCCATCGTCGTGCTCAAGAGAAAATGCGCGGAACCATCAAGCGGGTCACCAGAGTCACTGAGGTCCTAGACGAGGGGTTGGTTATTCTCAGTAACGATCGAAATTTAGATTGGTGGAACAGCTCGGCAAAGCGACTATTATCGCTGCGTACGTCCGATCGCGGAACCTCGGTGTTAAATCTGATACGTGATCCTGACTTTGTCGACTATATTAATTCAGAGGACTTTAGTGGGTCAGTTAAACTGCGGCCGACTAACCATGATGATATTCTTCTTGAGTTCTCGGCCTCTTATTTTGGTGCCAAGCGTGAAGTTGTTTTGCTGATCGAGGATGTCAGTGAAGTTAATCACCTGCAACGATTGAGAACTGAATTTGTTGGCAATGTCTCTCACGAGCTGCGCACGCCTCTGACGGTCATGCGCGGGTATATTGAGACCTTGCAAGACATTCCCGGTGGATCAGAGTTGCAACAAAAAGCCTTTGGTCAAATGTCTGATCAGGTGGTGCGCATGCAGTCCCTTGCCGATGACTTGATTCTTCTGTCCCGATTAGAAGAATCAGATCAGTCGCCAGAACAGGAAAAATTTAATCTTGCTGAGCTACTCAGCAGCTTAGTCTCCGAGGCCCAATCACTTAGTGATGGCTTACATATATTTCATCTGGAGTGTGGTGTTGAAGAGATAGTAGGCAACGAAAAAGATATTCATGGCGCACTAAGTAATATTTTATTCAATGCGGTTAAGCACAATCCCCAGGGTGCAGAAATTAATCTGTCAATCACTAGGCGTTATCAAGGCGTGATGATTTCCATTAAAGATGACGGTGTGGGTATTGATAGTTTCGAGATTCCCCGCTTGACTGAACGCTTCTATCGTGGCGACAACAGCCGCAATTCCCAGACCGGTGGCAGCGGTTTAGGATTAGCCATCGCTAAGCACGGTCTCAACAAGGCCGGTGGTACGCTCACCATCAGAAGCCGGCTTGGTAAGGGGGCAACCTTTGACTGTTGGTTGCCCCAAGCTGAGGAGTGAAGTGTGCTGAGCTAGTCTGGCCGCACCCGAGGTGCGCTCTTGTTGGCAAAGGCCTCTAAGCGCTCGTTGGATGCCGGCTGTGTGTTGACGATTCCCGCCACAACCGATTCTGCGTAAGCTGCATCCATGGCCGACATGTTTTGCATATGGCTGATGGCTGAACAGATGGCGAAATTTGATAGTACCGGATTTTGGGCTGCTGTCCTGGCGATTTCCATGGCCTTGTCATCGCTGTTTCCGTCAATAAGATACTGACAAAGACCTACTTGAAATGCTTCCTCCTGCTTATAAACACGGCCGGTTAACATCATATCAATCATGCGCGCTTTACCCACCAGATCAGCCACGCGAATAGTGGCTCCGCCACCGGTGAAGAGTCCGCGCTGTCCTTCAGGAAGAGCAAAATAGGTCGTTTGATCGGCGACTCGCACATGGGCAGACGAAGCCAGCTCCAGACCACCGCCAACCACAGCGCCTTTTAAGGCCGCAATGATTGGAACGCCGCCATACTCCATCTTGTTGAAGGCCTCGTGCCAGCGCAGACAGATGTGCATAAATTCTTCTGGTCGGCGCTGTTCTCGATGATGTTCTACCAAGTCGAGACCGGCGCAAAAATGGTCACCTTCTGCTCTCAGAACAATAGCGCGAGCACCCATGCGGGGAAGTTGTGAGAAAACACTGATTAATTCTTCAATGGTTTCGGCGTTCAGCGCATTGCGCTTTGCCGGACGTGATAAAATCACTTGAACGATGCCATCATCGTCTGCTATCAATGCAAGATTTTCCAGTGCAAAGGTGTCAATTTTTTCCAACATATGTCTTCCTCCAGATCCAACTAAGCTAAGGTTTGAATTGTTTAGTAGTGTCACTGCAAGCTGTTTGGGCGCCGCCTGCTTATTTACATTCGTTATGATGAAGTTGTGTTTATTGTAGTGTGCCACTGCGTGCCAAAGCACGCAGATTATACTTTTGTATTTTACCTGTGGCAGTTTTTGGCAATTCTCCAAAAACGACCTTTTTAGGTCGCTTAAAGCCGGCCAATTGGGCTCTACAAAATTGTTCAATGTCCTCTTCTGATACCTTGGCGCCGTCGAGCAATTCTATAAAGGCGCAAGGGACCTCTCCCCACTTATCGTCGGGCAGAGCGACCACCGCAGCTAGAGAAACCGCCTCATGTTTGTGCAGAACGCCCTCTATTTCCACTGAAGAGATATTCTCACCACCAGAAATAATGATATCTTTTAATCGATCTTTGATTTCGGCGTGTCCATGGGGATGCATAACTGCAAGATCGCCCGTCTTAAACCAACCATTGGCAAAGGCCTCGTTAGTGGTATCTAAATCTTTAAGGTAACCTTTCATCACTGTATTCCCACGGATAAGAATTTCACCGATGGTTTCACCGTCTGCTGGAACCTCTTTAAGTGTCTCTGTATCGACGATACGTAGGCCGGCAGTTTGTACCATGGCAGCGCCTTGACGTGCTTTGAGCCGTGCTTTTTCTTCATCATTATTGTCGTCCCAATCGCTGTTCCAGGTGCACATTACAGTATGCCCGTAGGTTTCTGTGAGTCCATATACTTGGGTGACGTTAAAACCTAAGCGTTCAATTCTCTGTAATACAGTGGCCGGTGGCGGCGCGCCAGCGGTCATGATTTGAATGGGATATTCACAACTGAAGGTACTTGCGGACGGAGAATTTAACAGCATATTGAGGACAATGGGAGCTCCGCCAAGATGGGTTATATTATATTTTTTAATCGCCGCGAATATTTCCTCAGGATCGATGGCACGGGTGCAGTAGATGGTGCCGGCAATTGCTGCCATTGTCCATGCATGACCCCATCCGTTGCAGTGAAATAGAGGAACGGTGTACAGGTAGTTAGGATGTCGTGGTAGATCCCAGTCGGCGATAGTGCCCATTGCCATGAGGTATGATCCGCGATGATGATAGACCACGCCTTTCGGGCGACCTGAGGTGCCAGAGGTATAGTTTAGGGCAATGGCGTCCCACTCATCAGTGGGCATCGGCCAATCAAAACTGCCATCGCCTGTGGCCAAGAAATTTTCATAGTCAGTGCTGCCTATAGCGCTTGGTTCTGCTGAGTTTTGCAGGTCTAAGATATCAATCACTACAAGTCCTTGAGTGTCTATTTGGTCAAGGGCTGTCTTTGCCTGCGGAGCGAGTTCTGCGTCAACAATGAATACTTTGGCCTCCCCGTGTTCGAGTATATAGGCAATGGTTTCATCATCTAGCCGCGTATTGATGGTGTTCAAAACAGCGCCGCACATAGGTACAGCAAAATGACATTCGATCATTTCTGGCGTGTTAGCGGCTAGCACTGCCACTGTGTCGCCACTCTCAACGCCTACCCGCTGCAGTGCTGAGGCGAGTTGTCGACATCGGGTATACAGCTGCTGCCAACTGTAATTGCGCTGGCCATAGACCACCGCTGGGCGATCGGGAAACATCATAGCGGTACGAGGAAGAAAAGACAGCGGTGTCAGTGGCTCGTAGTTCGCCTGATTTTTTGGGAAGATTTCGAATTTATTATTGGTCATAACTTGGCTCCAGAGAGTCCGTCAAAGCCGCAAACAACAGCAGACAAAACCGAAAGCCAATGTATCAAATAGACGTTTCTCTGGCGACAATAAATTTTAATGCGGTTAGAAAAAAATAACTATTTCTCATAAAAAAAGGGACGCCGCAGCGTCCCTTCAGCCATAAAAGCTCAGGGTTTAAAACTTGTGCTCCATGCCGATGCCAATGGCAGAGAAGTCGTCGTCATCTGCATCCATTTCAGAATCGGTGTTGTCCGTGAAGAAAGCAAAAACTTTGGTATTTTTTGCTAATTTGTAATCAGCACCTAGAGAGAGGGTTGTCTCTTCGTCGCCATCAGCATCGTCTTCAATGCTGCCGTATTGGGCTTTCAGAGTGAGGTTTTTGTCTAGTTTGTACGCTGCGCTGACAAAGTAACCGGACTCATCTTTAGTGCCCAAGTTGTCCTCATTTTGCTGATACATAAAAAAACCAAGTTTTAGTTGGTTGATTTTATAGTGAGCGATTGCCCGGGTCAGGTCTTGCTTGTCAATATCTTGATCGCCTGCAATGGCCAGATAAAGGTCGTCTCTGCTGTAACTCAGGCTGTAGGACATACCGTCATTTAAGCCAGTATCATCGTTGCCATCTTGATCCACATCATCACCTTCCGCGGGGATCATAGCCAAGGAGGCGGAGAACCCATTCATCGACGGCGTTGTGTAAGCAACGATGTTAGAGACGCGATTTTCGCCTTCGAAGGTGTTTTTGATATCACCCTCGAGATCATTGAACAGATCAATTTTTTTCTGCGCCAATTTGGTTGGAGTATCGCGTTTGCCTGCCACTAGCGTTCCAAAGTTGCCCTTGATTCCGGCAAAGGTATTGCGCTGTTTGAAGGTTTGACCTTTGCAGTCGCCACTGTCGATACAGATTTCGTACTCGGCTTGATAGATAATTTCTAAACCTTCCGAGATGGAGGTTTTACCCTTGATTCCCAGTCGTGAAGCGTTGCTGTTGAGGTTCCATTCACTGGAATCGCCGTCATCTTGATTGACTACAGATAGATTTGCCTTGCCGTAAATCTTGCCATCAATTGGCCCGCTGGCGAAACTTACAGAAGCCGTGAGTGCAAAGATCAAAAATAAAAACTTTTTCATAAAGAGTACCTAATTTTTTAGCGTCTGGGCATATGCCCCTGAGTTGACCACTGTGTTTGTGACATTCACGTGACCAATATATGTCTAAATTATGACAAAATTATGACAAGTTATTTAATGGCTATTTTTTGTTGTCACATTTCTGTCATATAAGTTTCATATATTGACATCTCTGCAGAGTCACAACGATCTGAACATTATATATAACGCTATTTAGGAGAATCCTATGCGCAGCAAAATTTCTATAGTCTCCACCATTGCATTGCTAACCAGCATTGCTGTGGCTCCTATGTCCCTCGCTCGAGAGAGCATCGAGGTGGTAGGTTCGTCTACAGTTTATCCTTTTTCAACAGTGGTTGCTGAACGCTATGGACGAGCAAGCGGTAAACCTACTCCAAAAATCGAATCCACCGGATCCGGTGGCGGTATGAAGCTATTTTGTTCTGGTGTTGGTACAAACTATCCAGACATTACTAACGCCTCGCGACGTATCAAAATGTCAGAGTTTAAAAAATGTCAGGGTAACGGAGTGAAAGACATTATCGAAGTGCAGATTGGCTATGACGGCATTGTTATCGCCAATTCAGTAGACACTGAGCCGATGAATTTAACCCGCAAAGACATCTTTTTAGCCCTTGCGGCAAAGGTTCCAGGAGCGGCTGAAGGTGAATTAATCGATAATCCATACAGCAGTTGGCAACAGGTAAATCCCGAGTTACCTGATGCTGGTATTGAAGTGCTTGGGCCTCCGCCGACTTCTGGTACAAGAGACGCCTTTGCTGAATTGGCAATGGAAGGCGGTTGTAAGAAGATTGCTTGGATTGCTGCGCTGAAGAAGACCGACAAAAATGCCTTCAAACAGCTTTGTCATACAGTGCGGGAAGACGGACGTTACATCGAAGCGGGTGAAAATGATAATCTTATCGTGCAAAAATTGGAGGCCAATCCGAGTGCCCTAGGGGTGTTTGGCTTCAGTTTCCTCGATCAAAATGCGGATAAAGTGCAGGGTGCCACGATTGAAAACGTGATGCCAACCTTTGAGTCTATTGCAGATAAGACCTATCCTATCTCAAGGCCGTTGTTCTTTTACGTGAAAAAGGCTCATGTGGGGGTGGTTCCTGGTATCAAAGGGTTCCTCAATGAATTTACCAGTGAAAAAGCTTGGGGTGAGGATGGTTACTTGGCAGAGAAAGGTATGATTCCTCTGCCAACAGCAGAACGTACTGAAATGGCTAAAAATACTCGAGCACTAAAACCAATGACAGGAAAAGAAGCGTTGAAATAATTGCTCGATTTTGACACAGTATCGCCCGGTTCCAAGAGCCGGGCCTTTTTTTATCCGAAGGATTTAACTCAGTCATATGCAAGCATCAGATATTTTGTTTTTACTCCTTGGTTTGGGGGTCTTCGGCTTTTATCTCGGTCGAGGACGGGCCTTGGCGATTGCCAATCCTCTTGGAGGCATTCGCCAGCTGCATTCATTGCCCTCCTATTATGGTATGCATATTGTAATCTGCGCGCTGATACCGTCCCTTTTACTGTTTGGCTTATGGATTATTTTTGATGCCACTGTAATAGATGGTTTAGTGATGGGCTCACTGCCCGAGGCTATTACTCCTCCTGATAATGCGTCTTATAGTCTGCTGCTAAATAAAATCACCAATGTCGCTTCGGGCATTATTCCTGCTACTGGGCAACCTCAAGCGCTTGTTGATGCGTCAGCTTATAAGCTGTACTTGGAGAACCTTTCGCGATGGTCATTGACCACACTGGTACTGATGGTCTCCATGTCAGGCTTAGTGTGGGGCAGATTTAAGGTTCAGGCAAAGTTTCAAGCGCGCCAAGCGGTGGAAAAAGTCATGCAGAACATGCTTTTTGGCTGTGCCTGTCTGGCCATTTTTACCACTCTTGGTATTGTCTTATCGGTTTTATTTGAATCTATTCAGTTTTTTCGATCCGTGTCCGTTTATGATTTCGTGTTTGGACTTGAATGGAGTCCTCAGACTGCGATTCGTGAAGATCAAGTGGGTTCATCAGGAAGTTTTGGCGCCATCCCGCTATTTGCTGGTACTTTGCTTGTCTCTGCTGTAGCCATGGTCATAGCTGTGCCGGTGGGATTGATGTCAGCGATTTACTTAGCTGAGTATGCCAGCAAAAATATTCGCACTTTTGCCAAGCCAGCGCTCGAGGTTTTAGCTGGCATCCCCACCGTGGTTTATGGCTTTTTTGCGGCACTGACGGTGGCACCTTTTTTACGTGATCTAGGGAATGACTTTGGTTTATCAATTTCCTCTGAGAGTGCCTTGGCCGCTGGGGGTGTAATGGGAATTATGATTATTCCCTTTATTTCATCGCTGGCGGATGATGTGATCACTGCCGTTCCTCAATCCATGCGTGATGGTTCATTGGCTATGGGAGCGACTCAGTCGGAAACAATTTCGAAGGTGGTGATACCCGCAGCGCTGCCAGGCATTGTTGGCGGCATCATGTTAGCTGTTTCTCGGGCTATTGGGGAGACCATGATTGTTGTGATGGCGGCGGGTCTGGCTGCTAATTTAACCGCTAACCCTCTTGAGTCTGTGACAACGGTAACGGTTCAGATTGTGACCCTTTTAACTGGTGACCAAGAATTTGACAGCCCGAAAACCTTGGCGGCGTTTGCTCTGGGTTTGATGCTGTTTATCGTGACCCTTTTATTGAATATTTTTGCCCTGCACATTGTGAAAAAGTACCGAGAACAGTATGAATAATAAAAGCCAAGTGCTCTCGAAAATTCAATCGTCCCTCGCGCGTCGCAATCGTGCAGAAGCCCGTTTCAGATGGTATGGGCGAATGGCCATATTTATTGGATTGTTGGCGGTGGCGTTGTTGTTCATCGATATTGTCAGTAAGGGTCATGGTGCATTCAGAGCAACCTACATCCAGCTCGATGTTAGTTATGACCAAGCGCTTGTTGGTATTGATAACTTAACTGATGCAGAACAACTTATTGCGGGTAATTGGCAGGCTTTGCCAAAATCTGCATTGCGGGAACATTTTCCCGATGTGTCTGGGCGCAGTGACAAGCGAAAACTTTATAAACTGTTGAGTAATGGTGCGGGCTTTGATCTCAAAGATCGACTTGTCGCTGATCCCTCCCTGCTCAATCGCATTGAGTCTGTGTGGATTTTGGCGGATGACGACATAGATACCTATTATAAATCTTGGTTGGATGGGAATCCCTACGACGCACGAATGAGCGATAAACAAGTTAAGTGGATCCACCAGTTGCACCAGGAAGGTCAGATCGCCCTTCATTTCAACAGTAACCTGTTCACCCGCGGTGACTCGCGAGAGCCAGAGCAAGCGGGTATTCGCGGTGCCCTGATGGGTTCGTTTTTTACATTGGTATTGACACTGCTGCTGTCCTTTCCCATCGGAGTTTCAGCAGCCATTTATCTCGAAGAGTTTGCACCAAAGAACAAGTGGACGGATTTTATCGAGGTAAACATCAACAACCTTGCTGCGGTGCCATCAATCATCTTTGGCCTATTGGGTTTAGCAATTTTCATCAACGTTTTCCACGTGCCGAGATCTGTTCCTATCGTCGGTGGTTTAGTGTTAACCTTGATGACACTACCCACTATTATCATTACCAGCCGCGCGGCTATAAAATCAGTGCCACCATCGATTCGCGAGGCCGCTTTAGGTATGGGCGCGTCGCGGTACCAAATGGTAATGCATCATGTGCTGCCGTTGTCTCTACCCGGTATGTTGACTGGCGCTATTATTGGCATGGCACAGGCTCTGGGTGAGACAGCACCTCTACTGATGATCGGAATGGTAGCCTTTATTGTCGATATCCCCGGTGGTTTCTCAGATCCGGCGACTGTGTTACCGGTGCAAATTTTTCTCTGGGCTGATAGCCCGGAAAGAGCATTTATTGAGAAGACCTCTGCAGCCATTATGGTGTTGTTGTCGTTTTTGATTATTATGAATACCTCTGCCGTGTGGCTGCGCAAACGCCTGGAACGACGGTGGTAAAGAGAGACTTAAATATGAATACATCAAACGTAGCGGAAAAAGAGTCCAAGACTACAGCGAAGCTATCCTCTGAACAGACTCTGGAGATTGAGGATAACCATATAACTGTGGGAAGTTGCTTCAGTGATAATCCGAAAATGACTATGCGTAACGTCAATGTTTTTTATGCTGACAAACAAGCGATATTTGATGTCAGTTTAGATATTGAAAAAAACGAAGTGATTGCCATGATTGGACCCTCGGGATGTGGCAAGTCGACATTTTTGCGCACCTTGAATAGGATGAATGACACGGTAGATGGATGTCGTGTGGATGGTGACATCTTTATGGATGGTGATGATCTCTATGCCCCTAAACTGGATGTGGTTGAACTGAGAGCGCGTGTGGGCATGGTCTTTCAAAAACCGAATCCTTTTCCGAAATCCATTTATGACAATGTTGCCTATGGCCCCAAGATTCACGGATTGGCAGATTCCAGAGTTGATTTGGATGAAATTGTAGAAAATAGCCTGCGTAAGGCGAGTTTGTGGGAAGAGGTGAAAGAACGATTACATCAGCCTGGTACCGGTTTATCTGGGGGTCAGCAGCAGAGGCTCTGCATAGCACGAGCCATCGCGGTGAGTCCAGAAGTGATCCTTATGGATGAGCCCTGTTCGGCGCTAGATCCCATTGCCACGGCTAAAATTGAAGAATTAATTGAAGAGCTGAGCGAGAATTTTACCATTGCCATCGTCACTCACAGCATGCAGCAAGCGGCTCGGGTTTCGCATCGCACAGCGTACTTTCATTTGGGCAAGCTAATTGAGGTAAACCCCACTGAGCAGGTGTTTACCATGCCGCAGCATCAGCTGACAGAAGCTTATATAACAGGGCGTTTTGGTTAAACACTGGTGTAGCCAGCCAAGACGTATCAGGAGGAAAAAATGGCAAATATGACATTTGAAAACCATATCATGAAGCAATTCGATGACGAGCTTGAAGAGATTCGAACGCGGCTTATGGAAATGGGTGGTAAGGTCGAGCAGCAATTGCAGAATGCGATCAAAGCGGTGAGTGAAGCCGACAGCAGCCTCGCGCAGGAGGTTATTGAGCAGGAGCAAGTGGTTGACGAGATGGAAGTGGAGATTGATGAGTCGTGTATTTTGATTATTGCCCGCCGTCAGCCAGCCGCCAGTGATTTGCGCCTTGTAATGATGGTTACCAAGGCGGTCAATGATCTGGAGCGTATTGGTGATGAGGCAAATAAGATCGCCAATCATGCTATCCTTCTGTCTGAAGATGGTGGATCGACGAGAGGCTATCCAGAAATACGCCATATAGGGACATCAGTGGTCAAAATGTTGGCTAATGTTCTCGATGCTTTTGCCCGTTTTGATGCTGATGCCGCACTGCAAGCGATTGAAGAAGACAAACAAGTTGATCTGGATTACAAAACCGCGTTACGAGAGGTCGTTACCTATATGATGGAGGATCCGCGCAGTATCAGTAGAGCACTGAATATTCTTTGGGTGGTGCGATCTTTAGAGCGCATTGGTGATCATGCAAAAAACCTGTGCGAGCAGATCGTTTTTGTGGTCAAAGGCAAGGATATTCGGCATAAATAATTCTTTTCAATAACAGACTAAAAAGGGAGGCATGGCCTCCCTTTTTTATTTTCGTATCGATACATTTCCTTCGCTTCTTTCTCTTCTACAGGTTTGCCGTTGCCACTACGCTGTCACATATCTGTCATTAAACATTCATCCCATAGTCATTTTTCCTTGTTAATTTAACCGCCTGTTACCAGTCCCTGTTTAAGCGATGTGGTATCCCGAGGTTGAAAAAGGTTGCTAAGGAGTGACAAAAAAATGGCTAAAAAATGGCTAGCTTGGTTAGTTTTAGCGGTTTTATTACCTACTGCAAAGGTGGTTGCAGAAGACGCTTTTGTGCTCGTGTTTTTGGAAGATGCACCCTTGAGACACATAAAAGTAGCGGTGGACGGAAAAATTGTTGGTGTCACCGATGCAAAGGGACTGGTTCAAGTTGATCTTTCACCTGGTCCCCACAAGCTCTACTTGATTTCCGATGACAATGCTATTCCGGTACGCTTTGATTTACCTGACGATGGGCAGATAGAAATTTCTGCCGTATTTGATAGAAATAGCGAGATTGAACCGGTAGTTAACAGCCAAATTTTCACACCGGATTCCATAGCGACAGGCTACATTGCCGGACGTGTGACCTCTCCCTCAGGTGTTGCAATAGCAAATGCTGTAGTTGAAGTAACAGATCTTGGTGTGACCACACAAACCGATGAAGAGGGCATCTATTCTCTCGAACTTCCTCGAGGGATGCATACCTTAGACGTCTCGCAAACGGGCTATCTGCCTGCCAATGCAACGGAAGTGCGAATATTTGCTGATCTTGGTGTTAATGCGACGTTTAAATTGTTGAAAAAACCTGCTTCAGGCATTCAGATTAGCCTGCCATCTTCGGCTATGGAAGAAGTAATAACCTTTGGCGTCTTTAATCCCACCGATGGTGTTGAAAATTTAGAGCGCTACGCCAGCTCAATCGTCAGCGCTGTTGATGCAGAGCAGATGGCACGTTTTGGCGATAGTGACGTTGCAGCTGTGTTGGGTCGCATTGTTGGGTTGAGTGTTGTTGATGACAAATATGCCAATGTACGCGGTTTGGATGGTCGCTATATATCGACACAGTTCAATGGAATCATCATGCCCAGCACCGACCCGCTGCGCCGGGACGTTCAGCTCGACCTCTTTCCAGCCAATATAGTTAACACTATCGAGGTGCAGAAGTCTTTTTCTGCCGATCAATTGGCCTCTACTACCGGTGGGTCAATTGCCGTAATAACCAAAGAAATGCCGGATGAACGAATTGGCAAATTGTCTGTGTCTATTGGTGTAAACGCAGACTTTACTGGTGATGAGGTTCAGGGTTATAGAGACAGTGTCACTGAGGAGTGGGGTTTCGACAGCGGTCTTCGCGACGTTCACTCTGGGGTACTCGACGCCACTAATGGTGCCAGGAGTCTGACAATTTGCGACCCAGATGTGTTGGGAGATCTCTGCACACGTCCCGAGGTGGCTCTAGCATATGCTCTGACGTTTAAACCAGACTATGATGTGCGACCAGTAACAGCTGACCCCGATGTGGGTTTCGACGCAGCATTTGGTGATCGTCTAGCGCTGCAAGAAGGTGATTTTGGTTACTATTTTGCTGGCTCCTACGGCAGATCAACAGGATACAGGGGCGATGCTCTCTTATCAGATCCCACGGGATTACAGGGTGGCTACAATCGCACCAAAGATAATGTTCAAGTATCTGCTTATGGTTACCTTGGCTATGAGCATGATTATGGTCAGATTGCGTCAAAGACTACCCTGTTAAGGTCGACCGACGACGTTACTCGACAGACGTCGGCGGTTAATTCTGACGAGCAGCAGTTTGATCAAACCATCCTAGAGTATGTGCAGCGGCAGATGTTTGCTCAGAGTTTTGATGCTGTGCATGAATTTGAAACCCTGGGCTTGGACAGTCAGTTTGACTGGCGAATTGGTTATGCAGAGACTGATCGTCTAGAGCCAGACCGCCGTCAGTACTACGGCTTGAACAATCTTTTGGCGACTTCATCTGTTGAGCGTCGTTGGTCAGACTTGAATGAAGTCAGCATGGATATTGGTTTCGATTATTCGCTTTCCTTCGACTGGGGAGAAGCGAACTACGCTACCCTCGCGTTTGGCGCAATATACTCGGATAAAGAGCGCACCGTGGACCTCTATCGTTTTGGTGTTCGCCTCGGTGAAAAATCTGTCTCTCTCTCCCTTGATGAGGGTGTTGATGAGTTACTGTCAATCGCAAATTTTGCCGGTGATCGATTCAGGTTGCGCACTGCCACGGCTAGTACGGATTCTTATGAGTCAGCTGAGGAAATCAATGCAGTTTACCTAAACCTAAACAATGAATTCGGTGAGCAGTGGTCTGCTGAATTAGGTTTCCGTTTTGAGGATTTTTCCCAGTTAATTAACTACCCCAATAGTGCTGGAAGTGAAGGGTTGCTGGAAGCCGATGGTGTCTACCCGGCATTGAACGTCACTTGGTTTGCCACCGACGACATTCAGTTGCGCTTCGGATACAGTCAGACGGTTTCATATCCAGGGCTGATTGAGCGCTCTGCTTCGCAGTCATATGATCCGACGACTGATGATCCCATATTTGGTTCACCCAATTTGGTCGTCTCGGATATCGATAATATCGACTTGCGCCTCGAATATTATTTTGGTGCAGAAAATCGAGTGTCGCTGGCACTATTTAACAAAGAGATAGTCAACCCCATTGAGAGAGCTATTCCCGACGCCTCGGGTTCCGCCGCCGCGGGTATTACTTTCCGCAATCAAGAGAGCGCCGAACTCAACGGTATCGAGCTTGATTTCAGTACGCTGCTCATCGATACAGATGTTCACTCTGTGTTCTTCAGTGGCAACATTTCTTATATCGATTCCGAGGTAATGCTCGGAGCCAAATCTCTGCAACTCGAAGGCGAGGGTTCCAATGGCCGTCAGTTGCAAGGGCAGTCTGAATATCTGGCTAATCTACAGATTGGATATGACCATTTCCCTTCTGAGCAAAAACTAACGTTTCTGATTAACTATTTTGATGATCGAATTTTCAGGGTAGCTCGAGGTGCCGCGTTAGGACCCATTGTAGAGAAGGGTCGCGCGCTGATTGATCTGAACTACGAAAAAGTATTCTCCGACAAATGGGTGGCCAAATTGAAGGTAAAGAATTTGACCAATGAGGCAGTTGCCTACAGCCAAAATGTCAACCAGATAGAGTTTTATGAAACCGGGACGTCGGTCAATTTGTCCCTTAGCTACTCGCTATGAAGACCGGAACTGTAACTAGGCACGCTGGGTTGAACGACCCTGCAAACTTTTTATTAACATGAGGAAGGAAGTTAACATGACAAGTAACATTAAATTAGCAGGGTGTCTTCTTGCCACGTCTATTGTCCTGGCAGGTTGCGACGGCAACAGTGAGAGCATGGGCGACATTACTGTAAATGTTGAAGGTGATGTCATTGACAATAGCGTCACTAACAATAATTCTGACGACAACAACGATGGTGGGGATGACAACACCAGCGAGCTTTGCGCTGAGATCACCGAAGCGAGTTTTGTCTCCTTTAATGACGATTGCTCCCAGGGCACCGTGACAGGAACAATCGATAGTGACTACACCTTTATCGAAGAAGTCCAGTATGTTCTTAGCGGAGTTGTCACTGTCGGGGCCGGCAATGTTGAAATTACCAGCCAGACCGAATATGAAAGCATTTTGGCAAATGGAGTGACATTGACTGTCGAGCCTGGTTCCGATGTTAAAGGCACTGCCGACGGTGTCCTATTAGTCACTCGCGGATCAAAATTAATTGCCGACGGCTATGCCAATAATCCAATTACGTTTAGTAGTTTAGATGACAATTACGACGGTATGGGCGAATGGGGTGGCGTTGTTATTCAAGGGTTCGCACCTCAATACGGTCAGGGTGGAACGGGCGCTTGTTTCGCCGATGGTGAGAGCTGGTGTAACGTATTGGGCGAGGGCGGTGATTTCGTTCAAGAGTACGGCGGTAGTAATGCAGGGGATGACAGCGGCATCATACGCTATGTACGAATTGCAGAGGGCGGTTTGATCGCCGGTCCTGACAATGAGATTAATGGATTGACCCTTCAGGGCGTCGGTCACGGCACACAAATTGATTATGTACAGGTGCAAGGCAATCAGGATGATGGCATCGAGTGGTTTGGTGGAACAGTTAATGTCAAACACGCAGTACTGACCAACAACGACGATGATGACATTGATTTCGATGAAGGCTATCAGGGAAACATTCAGTACGCCCTCATTATTAAAAATCAAACCCCAGACGCAACGCCCGTGGGCTCGAACGATCCCCGTGGTATTGAGCTAAATTCCTCTGACGATGATTACACACCTGAAACTGCAGGTGTTATTGCCAATGTCACTATCATTGGTGGCGATGCAGCTAATTATGCGGAAGAGTATGGTATGCGTTTGCGCGGCTCGGTAACTGCTGCTATTCATAACTCCGCAGTCACCGGCTACGACGTCACCTGTGCTCGGATCGATGATTCAGACACCGATGGCGATTCATCAACGCCAAAATTAGATACGCCAATCACCTTAAACAACTTTTTGTGTGACACTGCTGGCGTGGCATTCCTCAAGGAACAGCCGGTTGAAGGATCGACCGTTATTGAAGAAGGCATTAGCTTTGATGAAAACTTGGCCATTGTAAACACCTCTGCGCTGCTCGATGTACCTACTGCCATCGCGGCCTATGACAATGGTTCTGCCTTTATTTTTGATGAGACACGATATATTGGCGCGGTTGATCCCTCGGCTTCGGTGGCCTGGTGGGCAGACTGGACCCTTCCAGGATCTGTTATCACCCAAGAAGAGGCTCAGGAAACGAGTTTTGTCAGCTGCAATAGTTCAAAGACTGAATGTACAGTATCTGGCACTATCGACGAAGATTACACCATGGTCAATGGTGTGGAATATCGACTGGATGGCGTTGTCACCGTGGGTGCGGGTAATGTTGAGATTCAAACTGCCGACGAGATGCAGGCTATTATAGATGCCGGTGTAACGCTGACTATTCGTGCCGGTGTTGAAGTGAAAGCATTTGACGACGGTGTGCTACTGGTTACTCGTGGTTCTAAACTAATCGCCAACGGCTCATCTGCCAGTCCAATTACTTTCAGCAGTATCGATCCTGATTATGACGGCATGGGCGAGTGGGGCGGTGTGGTTATCCAAGGCTTTGCACCTCAGTATGGTCAGGGCGGCACAGGTGCCTGTTTTAATGACGGAGAAACCTGGTGCAATGTGCTCGGTGAAGGCGGTGACTTTGTTCAGGAGTACGGCGGTAACCTTCCAGGTGACGACAGCGGGATCATTCGCTATGTGCGGATTGCCGAGGGTGGCTTGATTGCTGGTCCTAATAATGAGATTAACGGACTGACTCTTCAGGGCGTTGGACACGATACTCTCATCGACTATGTTCAGGTCCATGGCAATCAGGACGATGGCATTGAGTGGTTTGGTGGCACAGTGAACGTCAAGCACGCGTTACTGACCAACAATGACGACGATGACATCGACTTT
>Ga0206126_10000363_pt1 | contig 61774 bp, 33 predicted proteins | sample Helgoland_Spring_5_FD_148621 | JGI IMG/M metagenome (GOLD analysis project Ga0206126, IMG submission 148621) | Pelagic subsurface seawater microbial communities from Kabeltonne, Helgoland, North Sea - Helgoland_Spring_Bloom_20160412_1 | ecosystem: Environmental > Aquatic > Marine > Epipelagic ...
AGCAATGATGGCACGCCTCGCATTGAATTGTTTGGCAATAACCCAAGTTGTTCAATCGTGCATCGTTGTGCAATGTCGCTATGAGCAGTGGTAGTGTATTCAATCGTACTTTTGAGTTCGTAATAAATAATTTTTTTCAGAAAATCGCCGCGATCACACGACCAATCGAGACGTATCGTATCTTTTCCACCCAAACATTTACCCATACAATAAAGCTGATTCGAGGGATACATGTCAGTAATTATCGATAAAGTTGACAAATGGAGGTTGTGATAACTGTCAATTGTAGCTTCCATATCATCAATCACATGGATGTCACAGCTATCGCCATCTGAAATGATCGCAATACGGACAGGGATATCGCCCACCATTTCATGTACATTGTCCGACCCAAAATAAATTGGATTGAATTTATTGATTAAGTGTTTGGTGTATTCTTTGCCGTTTTCTTTTTCGACTATAACAACTTCAATGTTTTCAGCCAATAACATATCAATTATCGATTGAATTTTGCCACCGTGTGCGCCGACATTTGCCGTGTTCTGACGTGACATTAATGGACAGTATTCCATGCATAAGACTGCATCTATGCCACAAGCATTGAAAAAACATCCGCTTTTCACCAAAATAATCGCATCTGGATGTTCATCTTTTGCTTTGACTACCTGGGTCACAATGTTTTTCTTGTAATGTTCTGGTAAATTTACATGATTAAATCCAAGCGGGAATCGGTCAGATATACATTGTTTACTTTTTAATGCTTCCGAATTTCGAAGTGTTGATAACATTGACCAAAGTTTCAACGAACTTTGCAAGCTTTTCTTTTGTTTTTTTGAAACTGAACGAGCACTGTATGACGAAAAAGTCTTTCTTTTTTGATTTTGGGTCGCAGGCCCTCGGTATAAAGATTTTTCAACTAAGAATGTATGCATTTAGTGTTTGTTCTCGCGGGCTAAATATATAATATAACCAAGTCAGATCTTAATTTTTTTTTTTGGATTTTTTTGGCGGATGGCCTAAAACGACCATGCAACGACACCAATCAATACTAAACTTATTCCAGAAACAATTTCAATAGAAAAAACACCATGATCTATTGCCAGCAATACAATAACAACAGCAGATACGATTGACCTGACAATCGAAGAATGATAGACAAAAACGGCACCGAGACTTAGACCGTTTAAAACCGAAAGGCAAATAATCGTCACAAATGCATGCAGTGGTAATGTATTTGTGATCTCTGAATGTGAATAAGCACCAAAAAAATAAATTGGAACGGCAAAAAGATACATTTGGAAACTATCTGCTAAAAACCAATATAACTTATTTTTGCTGGTATTTGGAGATACAACGGGGCGTTCAGATATTTTCATCATTTTTTCTATCCAAACAGAAGAGAGTGAAGAACAGATACCCTGAAAAAAAACCAATAATAACCCCGATTCAGAAACTATGATTGTATTGGCGGAGAGTTTAGTCAATATACAACCAGAACAAACTGTAATTAATGCCACATATTGTTTTATTAAAAAACTTTTATTTAAAATAAGTATTGAAAACAAAACTACCCAAATAAGTTTGTGCTGGATTAATACAGAATAAATTGAAACTGGCATTGTTCTGGTTATAACATGTGAAAGATAATTGACAATAGCGTATAAAACAGAATTAACAATAAAACCAAAACGGACAGGACAATTGCGCTGTCTTGAGATACATAAAAGACCGACCAAACAAACTACCAATTTTGAACATTCAACCAGTAATAATATCAGTGGTACATTATATTTGTAATGTGCTGAAGCGAATTTTAAAAATAAATTTAATGATACGCTCGCAAATACTGCAGAAACAACTGCATACATTTTTTTTGCGGAGCAAGTAGATGCAGTTTTATATAAAAAGGTAATCTTTTTTTATTGGATTGCTTGTACAAACCATATTAGTTTGTACAAACCATTTTGCAGTCGAGTATTTAAAGTATATCTTTACAGTCAAAATGTCTTTATTACTTCTTTCTGAAAAGAATTGTTACACGGCGCCTGTAGTCATTAATGAAAAATGTGTTGCCACAATATCGTCATGGGTCAAAACGTCTTTACCAACAATTCGATCTCTATTGCATGACCATAACGTAAGAATACCTTTATACACCTTTCCCACACAGAATAGAACAGAAATACATGACATAACGCTAACATGGGTTTCAAATGATGAAGGCCAATACGTACAATTAGCAAGTGCTAATGGCACCATCGATATCGAAGCGATAACACCGTTTATTTCAGAAATTCTAAAGGAGAAAAAGGATATTATTTACAATATATATTCGATTTTATATGAGTCGGAGTGAATAAATTTTCAAGTGTAGACCAAAACACCCGGAAATATTTCAGAGAATGATCAAGGCCAATACGTGCAATTATCAAGTGCTAATGGCACCATTGATAATTGAATCAATTACGCCTTTTATTTCTGGTATTTTACAAGAAATAAAAGGGTTACATATTCAACATCTATTCCGTTTTGTATGAAGTGAAGTAAATATTTTTTTTCTTACGCATCACACAGCAATCAACAGAAAGACACTATATATTCTACGATTCAAATTTAAAAACATTCATGACAGATATTGAACAAGCTAATATTGAACAAGCTAATCTCATCCCTAAAAAACAATCAGCATCGATCAAAGCGGAGGTAACACAATTTCAATTTGCTAATTACTTTGAAAACCAGAAGGAGGCGGACTCTTGTGGCCAATGTATGGGAGAAACGTTCTTACCATGCGTTCCAGGGTTTAATTGTTGCAAAGAACCATGCACTAAATGGCGGACGCCCCCTTTATTTTGGACAGTTAATTACCTTGCTTTAATCGGTCATTTAATCAACACTATTATCACAGTGATCTACTTTTTTACAAAGGATGACGTCGTCTATGATTTGAAAGAAATTTCCGAAGCATGGACTAACGAAACTGGCACTAATATGTGCACTACGAATATGCCAGCTAATTCTTTTGATGCACGACCCATACAAGCAGGTAATACAACTATCTGTATTTCTTATAGTTCGACCACTACAGCTACAGTGTCTCTGTTCAATTTGATCATTTGGTTTCATTTATTATCGTTTATCTTTCAAACACTTGCCATGTGTGATTGGGAATTCCCGCTGTTTTGTTGCTGCAGCAAACCATCAAGTGGTAATCGAAAAGGTTTTATGGGATGGTTCAACAGTTTGAGGGGATTCAGGTGTGTTCGCAAAAGATACGTTGACGAAGTCATTGAAGATGGCACTAATATGTTGCGAATGATCGAATATTCGATCTCTGCCACGTTGATGCAAGTTGCTATCGCGTTGGTTTTGGGTATTGATTCAAGATTGGAAATCATTTCTATCGCATCGTTAACTATTCTCGTGATGTTGCTTGGATTAATTGCCGAACAATTGAAAACTACCATGTTTAAAACTGCTTGGTTTACACATTTATTGGGCTGGTTTGCGATGGCTGCCGTTTGGTTTTTGATCTTTCAAAAATTCAACCATTCCGTCGAAATGTCCGAAGCGGACGGCGGCGAAGGGCCGCCAGCTTTTGTATCCATAATGATTTGGACGATTGCGATTATGTATATGGCATTTGGCTTGTTGCAATTTTTCCAATTGATTTGGATTACGTTATACACAGGAACAAGTGCGCCTGTCAATCAAAATATCGAACTCGTCTACAATTTGATGAGTCTAACCTCGAAAACTTTTTTGGGTTCTTTTCTGTTGGCAAACGTCCTGTTTGCTCCGCGAACAATTAACCAGTGCATCGCAAAAACAAGCGATGCAGATTGGAACGAGTTGGGGTGCAGCGTAGATATGTTTAACGCATCCAACGTCACAGATTTGGGTGACATTGAGCCTTTTGATGGCTTTAGATCGTGCGAAATTAACTGTGAGGAAATGGACGGAGATTTTAACGTCATTAGTGAAGAAAACCGCTGTGATGCGGTAGACAATGAAACGTGGTGGAATTCGAAAGGCTGTGCAGTGATGGACCCCGAAGCACGGACTGTTTCAGAATTGAATGCGTCCGCGAATGAACCGCTTTGGACAGCATGTTCAGTCACTTGTCCAGAAGATAACGGAGAATTTGTTATAGACAGTACACCGGCGCCATAAAAAATATATAAAAAAATTTGTATAAAATACATTTTTATTCCTTTTCGTCCAACCCCCGTGTTAATACATTTGCGGTATATGCCTCGTACCAGACTTCATATTCTTCCTCTTCTTCTGAATTGGGTCTCCAATCACTGCCATGGCCCTGTCCTCTCCAACGTTGTCCGGCTGGTCCGGAGCCATCGACTAAGTACCATATACCGTTCCATTCGTAGATTTCTTCCTTAGTAATTGGGTTATATTTGGACCCAATGTCTGAATGAGTGATCGACGATTTCTTCTTCAATTCATTGATAGTTTCGCCGTTGTTCCCTTGCATTTTATCATCCTTCCATACTCCAACATACTTGCGACCATCGGCATAAATCACTGTTCCTTGCCCATGCTCTTTACCATCCCGGAATGCTCCAACATACTTGCGACCATCGGCCCAAGTGTATGTTCCTTGCCCGTGCTTTTTACCATCCTTGTATGCTCCAACATACTTGCGACCACTGGGCCAAGTGTATGTTCCTTGCCCGTGCCTTTTGTCATCTTTGAATGCTCCAACATACTTGTTACCATCGGCCCAAGTGTATGTTCCTTGCCCGTGCCTTTTACCATACTTGTATGCTCCAACATACTTGCTACCACTGGGCCAAGTGTATGTCCCTTGCCCGTGCATTTGATCATCCTTCCATGCTCCAACATACTTGCGACCATCGGCCCAAGTGTATGTTCCTTCCCCGTGCTGTCTATCATCCTTCCATGCTCCAACATACTTGGAGGTTTCACCGGGCAGGGACCAATCTACTACTACTGTTGATACTGTTGATGCAACAGGTGAACCTTCCAACACAATAACATCCCCATTTTTTATAGCACTATTGTAACGTTCTTGAATGCATTCATCGTTGCTTTTAAATCCTACTACTGTTGGAGGGACTGTGGGGCTGTGCGACGTAAGTTCTGGACGAATCATTGGCGGCGATGATGATGCAACAGGTGATGGGGTTGATGCAGAGGGAGGTGATGGGGTTGTTGCAGAGGGAGGTGATGCAGATGATGTGGCCGACGCGTGCCCTGATCTGTCTTCGTCAGTGTTTTTGCACATATTGCGTCTTGCCAATCGAACAGCTCTGGCTGAGAGACCAGCTGTGTTGTCCCGCGTTGTGTCGTTGGAGGTGTTGTTCAACATGACGGTTGATGAGATTAGGATGATAGAGGGATGCTGATTATAGCACCGGGGGGAGTCTAAGGAGAGAATTTTGCCCCCTCCAAAAAAAAGATATGTGCCCCCACTACCTCTGGCCTCGCCCAAAAAGATATTGACCATGCAATGGACTTACTTGGTTGTACATGGAACAAATGCTTGTACATCTCGAAAAACAGTTTAAACCCGGTATGACTTGGGATAACCAAGGCAAAGAATGGGAAATTGATCACATTATCCCATTTGCTGCATTTGATTTATCCATTGCGGAAAATCAGTTTATCGTTTGTTGGTATCAAAACCTTTTCCGCAAATAGAATCTTGGATACGTAACAATGATCTGGAACACGTGTATACCAGCGCAAAATCAGGAGAAGGGGTTGATAAATTGTTTTCTAAGATCGGAGATGCAATTGAAGTCCACCAGAGCAATTGGTTGAGTCCAACCTTGCCGTCATTAGTAGTGAATCCACCAATGAAAGAAATGGAAGGGTGTAATTGTTGAAATGTGGCGAAAAATGTTTTTTGTAATTTTTCTCGTATCTGCCCTTCTTAGCAAGAAAGTTTATTTGAGTTTAAAACACAGAGTCACTGTTGGTAGCTTTTGACCGGGCGTAAAGGCGCTTCGCTCGAGTTTAAACACTTGCATACCGCCTGGAATGTACTGGGTGTCAACTCTAATGTTCATTTCATCCTGTAAGAAATTCAAAACCATGAGTTCGGTTTTATTTTTGCATGTGGGGCACCATTGACCACTGGTAACACAGTCCAACCGCATTGAAAATACATGCAAACAAATATCACATTGGCCCTCGGCTCCGCCAAAGATATATTTAGGTATACAGTATGATATTACAAACAAATAAAAAGCGCAAAGAAAACATTGGCCCTCGAATAAAATGGACAAACTATATTTGCTGTATTCGTTAAGAATTTTTAGGTTTTTTGTATGGTATGATATTACAAACAAATAAAAATGTCTAAAAAATGTACAAAATGTGGTGTCAGTAAACCTTTGGAAGTTTTTGGTATACGCAAGGCCAGATCCGACGGACTGAATCCCCAATGTAAACCTTGCGTTAATGCAAACAACAAAAAAAGAAATACCTTGCCTGCAGTCAAAGAAAAAAAGAGAATAATAGATGCGAGAAACAGAGCTGACCCTGTTTGGAGAGCCAATGATAAGCAATACAGAAGTACAGTGGAATACAAAGCAAAAACAAATGCCAGAGCCGCTGTTCCTGCCGCCAGAGCAAAAAAAAAGAAATACAATAAAGTTCGCAATGCTTTGCCTGAAAATGTATTAAAAAGAGAGGAAATGAGAAATACCGAAGAATATAAAGCAGATCAAGAACAATACAAGGCCGCTAAACGCAAACGATATGCTGAAGATACCAATTATCGAGAAGATCTAATGGTAAAAAAAAGAGCACGTCAGGCACAACGCTCATACAAGGATCAAGCAAATGCAAGATCCAGAGAACGCTATGCAAATGACACGAATTACAGAACAGGCAAGAATATACGTACGAGACTTGGTCATGCATTAGGCGATAACAAAAAAGACCATACGATTGACTTACTTGGATGCACTATTGATTTTATGAACGCGCATCTCGAAAAACAGTTTAAACCTGGTATGACTTGGGCTAACCAAGGCAAAGGAGACGGCGGATGGGAAATTGATCACATCATCCCATTTGCTGCATTTGATTTATCCATTGCGGAAAATCAGTTTATCGTTTGTTGGTATCAAAACCTTCAGCCACTGTGGGGACACGAAAATGGGAGTAAAGGTGGAAAATATACGGAAGAGGGTAAGCAAGATCTTATTCGTAGATACAATGAACATAAAAAATAAAACACAACATAACTTTAAATTATATCGTTTTTAAATGCCAAAATCGTCAATCTGTAAAAAGTGTTTTGTCTTTTTTACTAAACAAAAATGCAGTATATAAGACCGTAATCGTAATCCATAATAATTTATAATGCTTTCTACTCAAGATTCAACACAATTAAGTTCTGCCGTCAACGGCCATTCTACTGACAACCACAACGCCCTCAAACCATTTTTTGGAGACGTCGATCAACGCTACGCCAAGATGCACGCCGAGGATAAATATGCTCACGAGACGTACAACTTGCCAAAAGCTTATGAGGGAAAGAACAAGCACTTGGAGACTGTTCTCGACTACCTCATTACTGAGGAGGGTGCCTGGTACGTTACTGACGTCTTGCCATGGGTTCTTACCGATGATTTGTCTGTGAAATGGGAAATTTTCCGTTTCAACAAAACTCTTATGGATTTGGAACCTCATCAAGGTGTCCCCAGATACGTGACTGCTGAGCGAGAGTCTCGTTCTGATCGCTTGGTTAGACGTGGTTTGGCGTTTATTATTGAACACGGCTTCTACAAAACCGATCAAGGACGTCAGCACTACCTTATGAACCTTAGACAAATAGTTGACTCAGTAAACGAGACGTCCTATCACGGAGTTATCCACGCTCTCTTGACTTGCAAGAACCACTACAAAGAGTGGAACAGACAGCACGGTCCAGCCGTCACTCGTCCAGGCCAATTGTTGCGCGCTCAGCGTCGTCGTTGGGCTCTTGTCCAAAAACAAGAACGTGGTCTTTATTTGCTTGATGCTGAATTGAAGGACCAGATGAAGTATGAAGGTGTTAAACCAGATATTTGGATCTTGCCATCCAAAATGTCCATCTACGTGACTATGGTCCCATCTGCCGAAGTTGAATACTACCGCAAGGGTTCTGGTGCAGCTGCCAATCTTGAAAAGGGACCTGCCAACATGTTGACATTCCGTGGCAGTAAAGTCTTTGAAACTCGTCCGTTTGATATTGATTTCATTGGCGAACCACGCGATTTGTTAGTCCGCGAACGTCAAATTGGTGAATATTACATCTTCCCGACGAAGAAACAAGTCAAAAACGACGACGGTAAAGTTGATCCCGCTAAAAGACGTAACATCTTTATTTATGATATGGACAGTGATGACTTTGAGGAAGTTTCATACGCCGATGCTGAGACATTCGCAGTTAGTGTTTTCAATGAAGCAGGCCAAAAAGATAAAGATGCAGGTGGAGAGGGGTTTGTGGCCAATACAGAGACTGGTACTGTCTTGTTGGTCCGCCCGTTTATGACCTACAACATGGCTTCTGCTATTTTGATGAAAGGTGGTCTTGAAACTGGTTTCACTGCCCATGGTCACCACGATTTCATGTTGACCGACGATGTCATTCACAAAGTGCACATTGGTCACTACACGTTTTACCACAAATCTGTCGTGAAACAGCCTAAAAACATTGTAATTGCTGAAGATATCTTTGCCCACTCTTATGTTAGTGGCGAAGGTACTAATCTGTTCAAGGATTTAGCTGATTTAGTGGCACAAGTGGGCGGTACTCGTTTCACTGCCGATCTCATTCCAATCTGGATCCCAGCCGATACCAAAGTCACCAATCCTCTCGACCTGACGGGCTTTTACGGCCCTAATATTCTCAACGATCAAAACAGCGATCTGGATAATCCCGACAAACCTCATTACCCACATGCAGATGCGTTGGCCAAAGCCTACCGATTCAACGAATTCTCTGATTTTTCGAATGACGATCGGTTTTTGGCGCCAATTCGTCATTTAAACACTGTCTGTTTCAGAGGCCACAGTCTTGCATACGATCCTAAAACGGATGGACACACAAAAATTACGATTAACACTGGTCATTGGGGTCCAAATGTGTATCCAGGATGTCGCGCCGTCAGAAATGGTGAAAACACATTCCTCAAAGACATGGAATACGCCAAATACCGCGTTGGTCAAAGATTGGCATTGAAGTAGATACTGAACCAGTAAAATACCAGGAAAATACAAATAAATAAATTCAAATAACTATCGTTTTTTTTTTTCGCACATTTTATATATAGTTTAAACAGGTAATAACCCTTTGCAAAAATCATCCTCTGGCAACTCTGGAACCATCGGCATAACGCGATCATGCGTATATCGTCCTTGCTCAGCCATTACCCGAGACGATTGAAATTGTTTTTCATCTATTTTGTGCCAAACTTGACCATGATTACACCTTAAACATTGTGAACGATAACCTTTATAACACTTGCAAGGACAACATTGAAATAAACATTGTTTCCTCATTTTTGTGATTAGTTTTCTATTGTTTGTCGAGCAAAAAAAAACATGTGGTTTTTATTTTCGGGATTTTCGTTACAAATATAGGTTTTTGCATATTTGAAATACACAAAAAAAGTTTGGCCGAGGGCCTAACCTGTGAGCGGCCCAAGAATTTTTGTCTGAGCTCTGCTCACAGCTAAATCTAAAAATCAGCCTGCGCAAAAAACCTATATTTTCTTCACATTTTTCGGAAAAAACACCGGAATATTCCGGTGTTTTTTTCAGAATTTTCGTTACAAATATAGGTTTTTTGTATAATCCAAATCTAAAAAAAAAGTTAAGAATTTTTGACTGAACTTTTTTCAGCTAAATCTAAAATATGAAAAACCTATATTTTCTTCACATTTTTCGGAAAAAACACCGGAATATTCCGGTGTTTTTTTCAGAATTTTCGTTACAAATATAGGTTTTTGAGGTTTTAGATTTGGCTGGAAATAGTTAGACAAAAAAAAATTGGGCCCGAAAAATATTTTTTTTATATATGTAACGAATATCTTGGTTTTTTTTATATATTTGTATCTATAATTAACAATAAAATGTCCAAAAGATCTCGCGATGAGGGGGCAAGTGTCGATAAACGGCAAAGACTTTCGAGTGATGCCTCTGAAATTGGTGAAACGAAACAGTCAGATGCATTGCCCGTGATTCCGTTGCCATTAATTACCAAAGAAGATTCGGCGGCCGCCAGAAAAGGGCAGCGATATGCTAATTCAGCTGAAAGTCTATCACCTTCGTGTATTGCGGTCCTTTATAATTTTATTAAGGGTAAAAGAATTGGCGGCAAATGGGTTAAAGGATATTTTGTTAAAGTTGGAGATCCTATAACATTTACATCCAGAGTAAAAGCAAGTGATTGTTTCGGCGGTATGCCACTGAATACAATTGGAGTGAATATCGACAATAAACACAGATCCAAAATCAAAGGAGGTGATTACGAAGGTCAATATGTTAGTTTTTCTAACAAACCCGTTGAACCCATTATGTTTGGTGAAATCGAGATTAGACCTGCTCCTGTAAAATCAGAAAGAGTGAAAGGTCATCATTACGTTTATAACGGCATTGTTCGTATTTATGATGGTAATAGTCAGTGGAAATGCACGGAACACGGGACACGACTGAACCAATGTGTTCCATGCGGCGGTGCCTCCATCTGTGATTGTGGAATTAACCGGACAGATTGCCGAAATTGTCGTGTGCAGCCATTGCATCCGTGCACTGTGTGTTCGTTGAACTGTACATCTGCAAAAGATCTTAAAAAACACATGTGCACCCATACAGGTGACAAACCCTATGAATGTGATCACAACGATTGTTCTTTCCGAAGTGCTACAAGCAGTGGGTTAACCAGACACAAAGGACATCTGCACGACATCGGCAACGAGCTATGCACAAATTGTAACAAGAATTGCTACCGTCCACGTTCTTGGATAGATCCCGAAACAAATGAGTACGAACGGTCTTGCAAAAAATGCTACCAAGATCGTTTCGGTGTAAATATCCGTGAGGAGCAGGAATGGTCCGATTGGTTGGACGAACGTTTCTACCCAGAGTTTCGTACTTGCTCGGATACGCGTATCTCCATGTGCACCCGTTTCCGCCCCGATGGCTTATACGAATTTGAAGGACATATGATTTTGTACTTTGATCATTTGATTTTGCATTGGGAATTCGACGAGAACCACCACTGTTGTAAAGCTTACTCTGGGGATGAAAACAGAATGTTGCAAATGCACGGAATCGAAAAGTACAAGGACAAACAATGGGTCACAGTGCGTGTCAACCCACATGCTTACACGCACCCTGCGCGTAATAAAGCCAAACCTGGAAAGGAGGAGCGCAAGGAATTGATGCTAAAGGTAATGAAAGCCTGCTTAACAAAGAAGTGGGAATCACGGGCCCATGTAGTCTACCTGTTTTACTCCAAGGATAACAACAACATCGCACAAAACATCGACAAAACAATGCTTTACGACGCGGAGGATGTAGAGAATTTCTGTATATAAAAAATCTTTTTATTATTATAATCTATTGACACTTGCCTCACACGTTCTTTGTGAAGCATCGGGTACAAATGACAGAACTTGCCACTTCCTGCAATCTCCGATGTCACAACTGTAATCATTGCTTTTCCAATCATCGTAGGGCGTCCAGGCATTTGGAACTTGTATGTAGGGATTTCTATTGAAGGTGAGTCCTGTACGATCAACAGGATCCCACTGATCGTCGTCTGCACCGCATGTATCCTGCGTAAAGCGTGACGAATCGGTCTCGCCTCCTTCGTCGTAACACCAGCCAAATGAAGGACACAGCTCAGTGCCACTGATCGACATGTCAGTGCCTCTGTTGGTGCTCATACAAACGTTGTCCAACGGATTAAATGTGGCTTCCACTCCCAGTTGATTGCTCCAGCACGTACATTTACCCGTACCCTTTCGGCCCCACGAACAGTGCCCACCTCTGGAGCACGCCAGATAACAATACCCACGATTACAAATCGGAACAGGATCTGCGGAAGAAACCCCCAGATGAACACTTGATGCGGGTTGAAAGATGTCTTCAAACAAATGGAGGGGAAATCTTCCCCCTCCATCCGATTTGGCCATACCGTTACACTGTTGGCAGTTATCCCCCCAGTACATTGGCGAACACTCTGTGCATGACATACTACTGCCCGCCGCATTTGTGTATTCGGGTTCGCCAGGATATCTTGGCTGGAACGGGCCAAGCATCCACGCCGTTTTTTCAGTCACTGTGCATAAACAATCGCCATTTCCTTCTACGCCCGCGTCGCACACCCCCTTGCGCGAGCATTGATTTTTACCAGACCCGCCAGGACATGTCAGACAGTCTGGTCCCCAGAAACCATCGCTACAAATATCACATTTCGCGTCAAAGTCCCAATCACCGCATTCACAAAGATCTCCAGACCAAGCAATGATTTTACTTGGAAAAACAATCTTCGTAATGGGATCAATGTAAACCTGTTCACCGCATGTACACCTCATTTTAAGGTATTCCCCGCCTTTCCCAGCTTCGTTAATACGGGCATACGATGCCTGACAAGTGCCTTTATTACCAGAACAGATAGTATTTGGTTTCTCAGTAATCCAATCATATCCAGGACAGAAATCACATGCTGGACTCATTTCATAATGTTGCAGGGTCGCCTCACCTGGAATCAACTCACCAAAATATTCCGCTTTACAATCACAATCACCTGAACCGTGATAGGATTCGTCACAGCAAACTTTTGTTTGGCATCTTCCTGCATAAGTTGCCCCAAAGCAATCACCATCATTTTCACAGATAAGACCATCAAATTCAGAAAACCATTGCGCGTCAACTGGCATAGAATCACCGCGGCAAACTCCGCGGCAATTTTCCGAAATCACACAATCGGAATGTTGTGAACAAAACTGTTGATTGGAATTGGTACATGTCCGTTCCCATTCGTATTTATCATCAATTTTAACAGCTGCCAAAAATTTGCTCGTATCGTCTTCACAAGTACCACGGTTATTGCACTGAATACTACTGATTTCTTCCAACAGATTATATTGTAACCGATTGTTGGGTTCGAGTGCCATCTGCACACGTGTTGTCGTTAGTACGTCTTCAGCTGTCGGATCATAACTGGCAGTTGTCCAGATTGTCCCAATCAAAATCTGTACCTTTAATATTTCACCATACTTGTTATCTGCTGTTTTTGCAAATTGCCCAGGGAGAATCTCGTCATTAAAATTTAATGTTTTAAGCGGCACATCGTTCCCGTAGGGGCATCGTGTGCAGTAATAGCCAAAATGATTTGGCAAACATTCGTCGCATAGGTGCCTGTCATCATCAGCTAATACATTAGGAAATAAAACGCTACTGTCTGTCCATGGTTTCCACCCTGTATCGCAAACAGAACAATCCTCACCAGCATAGCCTTTTGCACAAGTTTCGCAATTTTCACCTGTGTAACCGGTTCGACAAATATTGCATGAGGGCAAGTCTCCATCTGGTTCAGGTTTGTAACGGTCATTGCATTGATTGCAATCTGGCCCGCCATACCTATCGTTACAAATACATAGTCCAGTACCAAATCGGCCCGAATCGCACGTTCCCTCGACACCGCAGGTACAAGGAGAGCAGTTCGCACCCCACTGCGACCTTGTACATTCACACTCGGTTAATCTATATGGATATTGATACATAAGATATATACCCATGACCGAAAATAGAAACGCAGCTATTAAAACGGCACCAAGTGTGATGATTTGAACGACAGACCATTTCTTTTTCTTTGTTCTATATTGATAACAAATGGTTGAAATTATGTACATAACCCATGTTACAAAAATTATGGATGCAATTACTATTAAAAAAATCCCCATAAGCCAACCCATTGGTACATTCGGTGCGACATAGTTACTATTTGACATTTGTTGTACGCTGCTCACAAATAAAAAAAAACCACCAAATAAAGAAAATAAAGAAAGTGCCAAAAATATATTCCCGCCTTTCATAATTCTGTTTATGAACACAACATATTTATACATAATTATAACAACTTTATTATATGCATTGGTATTCTTTTCATTGTATTTAATGCTTGATATGTTTAAATAAAATGATGGCTTTTGGTCGTGTCTCTACCATGTCAAAATCATCTGTTGAATCACAAGTCGATAATCGTCATGTCACTATGTTTTTCGCAGTCCTTCTTACAATCGCTTGTTTTTGTGTGGCGTACATTGAGGGTGTTATGGATTCATTCTATACCAGCTTTGGACCTCCATTTACCGTGGGATCTGTTATTATTGAAAGTTGGGACAGGTGGGTGCTCTATGTCTCTCTGTTGATATGCTATCAGGTATTTAACGTGCTAATGCAAGAATCGTTCGGGAGGCAATTTGAACGGGAACATTTGCAAGAAAAACAATGGAATGGTGATGAAGTGTCAATGCTCTGTCTTTATAATCTCTATAAGTGGGGGGGGACGGTTTTGCATATTTTAGTCGCAGCCACTCGTTTAGACATTTGGCTAATTCTTGCGTTTGTTGATACAATAACACGGGCAACGATTTGGTACAATCCCGAAAAAAATGGTAGAACTCCTCGAATTTTTTCGTTGTGAGTGAAGTTTGTTACTTTTTATGAATCCATTTTTTAATGTCAGTTTTCAATATAAATACCGCATGTTAGCGGACATCTAAATGTCAGAAACAAAAGAAAATTTTCAAATTATAAACAATACTATTCTACCAGATTTTAGATTTGCAAAACATGATAATAAAGAGTTTCATGTGTTTTCAGAAGATATAACAAATCCTTCCAAATGTCAAGGTGATTGGCTCGCGATCAATACTGATAAAAAAATTTCAATTTTGACAGACAACAAAACAATGCAAAGATTGAAAAACAAAAAAATACATTGGAATATTAATGATGAAGGAGTATTGTTTTCTGCCAAAATATATCTTAAATAATTTACATAAAGTATTAAAAGTATTTTTTTTTATTGTATACACCTAACTCTCAATTCCTATCCCCTACATTTATATAATTTCCAGAATACGTAAGGAATATATGAGATTTTTTTTGAAAAGCAGGAGTTGAAAATAATTACTATAAGCTAAAGAATAATTTACGTATATGTTACACATATTCTGACTTATTCTGATAAAATTAATTTTCTTTTGCACCAAAATTTTCTTTCCAACCACGTTTGTATGATTCCAGAAACTGTAAGGAAAATTCTGGAATTATATAAATATAGGTTAAAAATAATAGTATAAAAGAACACAGAAATAATTATTCAAAATGAAAATACAAAATCAGAAATTGTCAGCATATTCTTTCTGTATAATTGTAAGTGCTGCTTTGATAGTTTTGCTTGCAATGTCTGTCGACTTTTTTGTAGCAAAAATAAATACTATCCTCAGTCCTTGCGTGAACGACGGTGTTTGGAATCAAGACAATGAAGTTTGTAACTGCGATAACACCAAGGGTATATGGTCAGGTGACACTTGCAACGAATGCATGTGTGACAACAACGGTCTGTGCATTATGGGAAGTTCTGGTGCCCAAGACACCAGATTCGAATGCTTCTGTCCTTCCCACACCAAATTTGTCGGCATTCTTTGTGATGATTGTTACACCCGTTCTCATGCCGCAGATACCACACAATGCAAAGGTGTATGTTTGGACGACTATTACGGTGGAAAATGCAATAATTTATGCCTACCAAACGGCACTGCCAATAACCCAGGAGAATGTGAAAGAATAAAAGCTGGTGGAGGTTCATGTTCCTTATGTAATTCCCACGGGAGTTGCGACAATTCTGGTCAATGTGTGTGTGATTCTGGATATTTCAACGGAAGAGGAAGCGTATCTGACCAGTGTGGAATGACATGCGAGGGCGGTTGTCCAAGTGACCGCGGTGAATGCAAATCAACTGGTGGCAGTCTACAATGTTTCTGTTTCGACGGTTTTTTTGGTAAAAACTGTGAACAAAGTTGCAAAAGCAACAACACTCTGCCTTGTAGTGGCCATGGTACCTGTGAAATCCTTGCTTCGTCGGGATTACAGTGCATTTGTGATGCACATTATACGGGAGAGGATTGCATGATTAAATGTCCTGGCCGGGATGTCATAAGCGAACCTTGTTCTGGACATGGACTTTGTTCACAAGACACCGATACAACAGCTAAATGCACCTGCACAAATCCTTGGGGGAATTTCGAGTGTGGTTGTGTTAACGAATTTACTTGTTCAGGTCATGGCACTTGTAATTTAGATTACGACGGCCTTCCAGAGGACACATTATTTGCTACAGACCCACGATCGCCAAAAATATGCAACTGTATGGATGGTGTTATTGACGGTGAAGAACGTCATTATGGTGGTACTAATTGCGCCAGATGCAAAGATGATTGGTTTGGATCCCGATGTAATCTCTATTGTGACCCTCATGGCCAAAACGACGTTCTTGGTGTCAGTATCGGCTGTAACGGTCACGGTGCTTGTTTTTTAAATACCGTGGACGTCATCGAAACGGTTGAATGCGAATGTTTGGCCAATTATGACGTAGTTAATTTGGCAGGAATTGGCCAATGTTCACAATGCGAGGCCAACTATTTCCCCAAAGTAGGAGTTGCAAACACAACTGCTGAATTCTGTTCAACAGTTTGTTCGCGAGATAACGAATGTTCTTTCAAAGGTGACTGTAATTACGATTATGACGGTTCCAATAACATCTGTACCTGTGATTTAAACGGTGTCAATCAAACTTTCGACACATTGGATCCAACTGTTGGGTGTTCAGCATGTCTCCCTAATTGGTATCCTAAAGATTTGGACGATATTTCAACTCGCTGTACATCTTACTGTGCAACTGATGGTTTTATTGGCTCAGCTGCCAGTGCAAATACTATAGTTTTTGACGGTATAGATCTAACATTGCGCGGCGAAACAGAAGCCTACAAAGTATGTACGGCAAACAGTGAAGGATTTGAAACAAATGGTCGCTGTCACGTATGCTCAGATGCAGGAAGATGCTCGGCAGAAGGTACTTGTTCTTGCGGTGACGGTACAACGGGTGATTTCTGCCAGATTGATTGTGGTGTTGGTGGCCGTGCAGCTTGTTCTGGACACGGACGTTGTATTCGTGATTCTTTAGAAATGTGGTTTAACCCATTTACCAACAATTTTCGATGTGAATGTCTTCCTTACGATACGTATACTGCGGAGACCCGCACTCGTCTCATTTCACAAGGTTTTGTAGTCCCGCCTGCACCTGCAGCCAAATATCACGGCAAACACTGTAATTTCCACTGTCCGACATACAATAGTGCAGTTTGTGCCGATCGTGGTGAATGCGACGTCGAAATCGCATTGAATACGGATGGTGTTGTCGTTAGTTGTACTGACGATTCACAGTGTCTTAGCGTGCCTGGACAAAATAGAAATGGTACTGAAGATGCCTTTTGTGCAGTGCTGGCGACGCCTTGGGATAGCCTTGTGCCACAGTTTTTTGCTGCGTCCTCTGGTAGTCCTGGTTATACACAATGCACTTCTGTAGATGGCGGTAGTTGCATTGACATGATTTACAGTGTTGATTGGGGTGATTTTTGCGTGCAAGTTTTAAATGGGTGGTATCCAAATGAATTAAATACGGCTAATTGTGGTTTTAATGTCGATTATCGTGACGCGGCAGAAATATATTTTATTGAGGAAGATATTGATGGCAAAACTTGGTGTGACCGTGCTATGGAAGCGTTGACACCACAAGCAACAACTTCCTGTTCATTGACTTCTTATCCAGATCAAGATGAATTTGAAGCCAGTGTCAGTTTGTGTTATAGTCAAACATTATCTTCAAAATGTTTGCAAACGCCGCAATGCATTTACGATCAAACACTGGTTTACATGCAAATTACCGACGAATTTTGTGCAGAGGGAAGTGACTGTAGTGGTCCATGCGAATTAGATTCGAATGGTGTCTGTAGTACAAAGACGTATTGTAGAGCAAAAACGTGCCCCGATGCCATACAAGAGACATCGTTGGAATCTCTCTGTTTCGATAGTGACGAATCATGTAAAAACGTACCGAATATTGAGGCAGAATGTTCAAAAGGAATGAATAATCTCCGCGACCAGATGGTGACCAGTAGTTTGGATGGTATGGATGCCTCTGTTGATTTGTTTTTTAGCTGTTGGATGCACTCAAATAAAGACAACCCTTGGTTAGTTGAAGACAGTGTGCCTGGCGATATCAAATTAACTGGGTCATTGACTGTTATGGGGCGATCAGTATTGGTTAAAGAATACCTTAGTGGGTTTTTGGCTGATCGTATTTCAGAACCAAATGATTGTCCTTGGATTACGTTTGATTCAAAAACATCTACTTTTTGTGAAAAACATTTGTCAAGTGTTGTTTCTGATTCTTCATGGTACCAATCGGAAACAGCTGGTTGGTATAACCCGTGGCGATTGAAGTGCGGCGATTATATTTCTTTGTGGGCAACTGAAACCGAGGCCAATTCCATGCAGACCGATGTGTATCGTGCAACAGGTATTGATTGTTCTGTACTCGAAGCAGGGTCAAATCCAGAAGAAATGGTCCCATGGACTTTGGAGTGTTTACTTGATGACGAAGAGAACGTGTTTACGCCATACGTTTCCATGGAGTCTATTTTGCCTTCACCGTACGCCAATAATGGGTGTACGTTAAAAGAACACCCGACAGATAGAAAATGGGGTACGCAGCAATGGACACATCATGAAATTGAACAACATTTCCAAGAAACTTGCATTCGGGCTTCGACGTCCCCCGCTATACCAGCAGTTCCAGATGTGCCAGATTTTTGTGCTATTGACAATCCGTGTGGAGCATTGGACGAATGCACGCCTTGTTCAACTCCAAATTGTAATTACGTCGAATGTAAAAATTTCAACGCACGACCAGTTTGTGATTCGAATGCACAGGGGGGGGTTTACTGCGGTGGAAATACCATTTGTAGCTCGGTGGATACTCCAGACTTTGTTTACACGTGTTCGTACAGTGCAAACGAAGTCAGTGATTACAAACTTGTCCGTGAACCTATACTTGATATGCACGCAAAGTACCGTGAAATTAATTGGCTGGAGTATTGTGCAGATACTGTCAGTACAGATATGGACATCAAACAAGCCTCTGCTCTTTCTTCTGAGTGGGGTGCGTCAATAATACAAATTGGTACAGAAAACTACCAGTTGTCGGAAGCTCACTGGGTAAATGGCTCTGTGGTATTGTTTGAAAGAGCCACGCTCGAATGCACTGTCTTCCCGTGCGGTGTTTCCTTTACAGTGTTTAACAGTACTGAGAACGCATTACTCGTTGTCAAATGTCCGTCGAGTACGTCAGTATACCCAGTGCTCAATGAAACAGATGTCACTGTTACAGAAAATTGCCTTTTCGAAATGTTTGGCACAGTGTTGATTACAGAGGTCACTGTGAATCTTGTCGAGACCCTTTTGGACAACGAGTTGGTGGAATTAGAACAGTGGGACGTGAACCCGTTGATTCTGAAAACTTATCTCTCTTTTGGTGAGCATCCACAAACGAAACTTTTTGATCAAGAACAGATGGTGACATTTCAAAAAACTCCGGCTTACATCGATGCCAATTCCGGTGCTGACGACACCATGGGGTTACAACATTTCTTTGATCCTATTCAAGACAACATTCGGGTCTCGGGGTGGATTTGGGTGACGGGTATTGGCTCCGCAACGATTCGTTTGCTTTCAGAAGAAGAGAAGACGGTTGTCGAGATGACGATAAGTGACACTGAGTTAAGCATGGAAGGCGAATTGGAAGAAATTGAATCAACAGGGGGATGGATTCAGTGGTATATCGAAGCGAGATATGTCAACGAAACTCAAACAACAAGTTTTGGGAGTACGGAACATTTGCAAGTATGGCAAGCAACAGCTTTTGCAGGTGGTCAATCAATAACAACCCATGTAGAACACACCAGTCTTTCTCGCACAATCTCACATTTAGGTCGTATGGCACATTCTTTTCACAATGTTCCGTCACTGACCGAGGGAGAATGCCACTCGACGTGCGACGGTCACGACAATTGTTTACAATATTCACACACAAAAGCGGACAATCACTGCTATTTATATTCCAAGCGTTGCCACGAGGACGATTCGTGTGTCCACGGCACACATACGCTGAAATCTTTGCACGGTCACCACATCCAATCATTCGTTATGGACACTGATTCGGTCACACCCGTTACATTCGCACATGTGAAACAAAACAGTATTGTTATCAAACCAGATCCTGCCGATTTTACCTTTGAAAACTCAACATACAAACCTGACGTTACAACGGTTTGTAACGATTTAGCGGCAACATTTCATATGTTGCCTGGATACGAAACCCATGTCTGTCACGATCGTGACTGTACCCCATTATACAATGAAAAGGACATGGGAATGTGCGGACAATTTCTCAAATATAAAACTCCCACCTCGCTGGAGTGTGGCAAGTCATTAAACTGGACTTCTTATTGTTATTACCAAAAGTCTTTCGAAAAATTACCATTGAGTGATTATTATCCATTACTTGACGCATCGTCTGTCGATGATTTTGATACACTCTGTAGTTCGTCCAATACATTTCGAACCGATGTTAGTGGTACTTGTGCCGACGTAACACAGGGATGGTTTAAACAATGCCTCGACCGTATGGGTGTTTACAAAGATTTTTGCGACCAGGACTGTTTAAATTACGTTGAAACACAATTATCTTCATCAGTTGCAGATCCGAGTATTTGCGACAAAAGAAAGGAATTTTTAAAATTAAATATAACAGGTGACCCACAAAAGGATGAAGAATGTTCGGAAAATGTGGAAAGACTTGTCATTACAAATTTTTGTTCTTTGCAAAATGCTTATCACGAGGAAGATCGCATCAAGATACCACAATTGTACTCAGCCTGTTCAAATAATTGTAGAGAAATGTTGGGCGACGAATTTAATCGATCACAGTGGAGAACATGGTGTGGAGAATTGGCTTCAGGTACGATTGAAGGCGTCTGCTCAAGAACTTCGTGCGATTGCAACGTTGAAGACAATATAGGTGTCGCTGGCACTTTTTGCGAGCTAACTTGTCCTTCAGGCGCAGAAAATGGCATTGAGGTTGCATGTAGCGGCAAGAATGGGCGTTGTTTTGCAGAAGATTTTTCATTAATAAGCGCCGACTATACCGCACAAGAAACGGCTTTGGAATTTCGCAATGACATTGTTGTTGACAAAACTTCGATACCGTTCGATTACAAACCTGTGTGGTTGACAGGTCCGAGTCCTTCAGCTACTGGAGTGTGCCAATGCGCCATCGGTTCGGGGGCAAATTGTGCGGTACCGTGTGGAAACTGCAATAATGGAACCTATGGTGAGGACATGGCCTCACAATATGGTCTTTGTGATTCATACTATGGTTTGTGCAGAACGTTACCACCTTTTATGCGTTATAACGTCAAAAAAGTGTTAGAAACCGGCGCAACGCCACAATATAACAGTACAATGTTTGACGGTATGGAGTGGCTGGACCCCACGGTTTTTTTGTATGCTGATGATATTGTTATGTTGGAAGAAGCTGTTTTAGATTCTTATGATTTAACTGGGGCGAGTCACCAGATGGCTTCGCCCATCCTACCACTGAGTTTTGGGCAACAACAGTCCGTTGTGAACGTGTTAAAAATTTTTCCAACCATTTGCACAGAAAATGGTTACTATATGGAACCAAAGGAAAATTCAGATATTCCGTATGATTATAAACCGTGGATAAATGGCGTTGATTATATGAACAATGATCAACAAATTACAAACAACGGTGTCAGAATGTATCCTAATTCGTATTCGCTATTGAAACTGTCAGACATTCCAGCTTGGGGAGCCTGTACACCTGTACAAATGTCCGAAGAATTGCAATTGTGTTTCAGTCAGGGGCAAATGTTTGCAACGTGGGATGGTACACCACTTCTCGTTTTGGCGAGGGGCGAATTGCCGCCCAGAGAAGGGATGACCTTTGCCAAAGCCAGTGTAAATACCGTTTATGCTTTCGGCGGGACGAATAATTATGATTTTGTATCAGCAGCTCTGTCTCAAACATTGTACAAAATCTCAGTAGCACAACAGGACTGGGTTAATGTCGACCAAACCACAGAGGTGGAGACAGACACAAAAATCATTATTGTTGAATGGATTCCAATAAGTACCAGTGGACAGAAGCCGATGAAACAAAGAGATGCACCCATATGGTTCTTTTATAACGAGTTGTTTGTACTATCACATGAAGGCGATGATGCCAATGGTCAGCCCGAATACACCATGTTTTCTCTTCCATTTACGTTGGACGGTACAAGGCCAAGATGGATCAAATATGAGAAAGCACCATACTCGGGTACATTGGTCAATATGATTGCTTCGCCAAATGACGATACCAATCGGCTGTACACTTATATCGGTTCTGATGTAGTTGCTTTTACCAAAGAAGATGGGTTTTACGAAACGGCCGTGTACCCAGCCATCCCAGATTCTATTTTGGCACGCGTGCCTGGTCAATCCGCTTCAACTCTGACGTGTGCACTTCAAGTGTTCAATAATACTAACGAGTTTGGAAACAATACCAACCAATGGCAATTCAAAATTAGCGGGCAAATATTGACAGAATATACAAGAGAACCAGACAGTGTCTTTCTATATTTGGAAGAATGGCTCAATATCGACGTGACGGCGACCGACCCATATCAAAGATTTTTTAATACTATTCAATGGCGTACACAACCTAAACTGAGATTTGAAGATTTTCCAGGGTATTTGGACGATGCGATGAACAAATTGGAGACATTATACATGCAGCAGGCCAGGTGGAACCAAGCAGATATGTTGTACAAAAAATCAATATTGTACACAAATCACGACAGAAATGACGTACAAATGATTGAACCAGGAATTGCGAGTAATCCGACAGATGAATTTCTTAGCATTATAAGAACGAATGATGGGAATCTTTTTTCAACAGACATTGCAACTGCTATGGCAGAAGAAGGAGAAACTATATTGATTGTACAAACAGAGGGGGAAGAATATTCGAGAGATATGATTGTCTCGGGACACATGCGGGAATTTGTGTTAGCAGGTACGACATATCCACATACAGAAGAATTGCAATTCCAGACAGGTATAATCGAGGTGACGGTTCAATTATGGAACGAAGAAATGATTGAAATTCAATTGCGTTTGCAGGATTCAGATCAAATTGAAATTACTTGGTTGGAAAAATCCAAAGTGTTGTCGTTTTATTTGGTCGTACACTTGGAAGAATGGATGTACAATACAAATAACGATTTTAGCGTAGAAGACGTTGCTCCTGGGAAAAGAGGATGGGAAGCATTGTTTAATTTGTTTGTTTCGAGACACCCAGAACCGACGTACCACATGAAAAGGCAAACATATGACTTTTTCAAATACTATGGTAGCCACTGCACAGATTCTGCCGATGAAGCATGCCCCGGGATGCTGGCATACACTAAAATGCCATGTTCGGGTAGAGGGAGATGTTCTGCACTATGCGCGTGCCAGTGCGAAGCTGCCCCCTCAATACTTATGGCGAATGAAGACACAACCAATTATCCAGAAGATTGGCAACAGTCGCCGTTTCGTGGAGATGGGTGCGAAATAACCTGCCCTGGTTACGACGGTGAAAATTTGAATACCATCTGTTCGGGACATCCTGAAGCCTGCATGCGTGACGGTACTTGTGCATGTAATCCAGGCAGAGTTGGCGACGCCTGCCAGTTTAAATGTCCATTTACTTTAGAGGAAGGGAAAGAAATCCCCTGTTCAAATAATGGCGGATGCGGCACAAAAGCAATTACCATGAACTCGACTCTTTTCACAAGAGATATTTATAATAATAGACTGGCAGCAATGCATGTGTCCACATATACAGATGCTTTAGAATCTTACTATGGTAATTGCGACAATTATATTGAAACCACCGGAAATTTCGTAGGTGCATCTGAATTTTTGGATGATGGTGGATTACAAATTGGATTTCCTGGATACGATTATGCCAAAGCATACTGCGAACAAATAAATAACGATTACTCACCAGATTTGGCCGTGTATGAGACACATTTGAGCGACGCTGGCAAGTGCATCGGACTCCGAAAAAGTGGAAGTCGGTATATTCCAATTAAATTAGACCCAACGCCTGCAACTCAACCGTTTCACATGGAGGCAGTGAAATTGATGTTCAAGTGTAAATTTAGTGACTGTGTGCTTGCGAGGCATGAAGATGATAAAAGGGTTTTGAGAAATGTGGATACATTTACCGAGGCGCCGTTATTTGAATTTCACGGTCAATATCATCACGGTGCTTCAGGCGGTTCCATTCAATATTTATTAAACGGTAATAAAATCCATCTAAACATGATCTGGGATACAGAAAGATTAAAAGTGACACTACGACAAGATGAATCCAGCACTGAACATACTATTATTGACAGTGCTGGCGAATATCGAATGTTTGTGATTTATGTTTCAAGTGTCACAGCAGTGAAGACAGTGCTTTACAAAGCAAATCAATATGAAAATGGAAATGATAATATATTTATCATTCCGAAATATGGCGTGAATTATCAACGGATGATTGATCCTACATCTGGGTATACGTTCAACCCATTATCTGTAGACACTGGAGCAGACGAACCTCTTATGGATATGGTTAGTTCACAAACAGCATGCGACGCTGAAGAAGACTGTGTCGGTATTATCAGATGGACAAATCGGAATAGAAAGACGTGGTTTTCACTTCAATCTTTCAAAAGCGCGGTAGGTGTTGCAACGATGTACCCTCTTGATGAAGAAACTGCAGAATATGTGCAATTTAGAAAAATGTCTCTTGTTTATCAAGGCAAAGATGCGAGTGATACAGCCGCAGATTGTGAAGTTGTGGCATCGAGACAGGCGACGTATCCAATGATTCAATATAATTATGATTACAACATTCCTGTTAAAAATATCGATTTTAGTTCAGTTACAGATACTGAAACAGGTGGAATAATCATCGGAGCGGGTGTTTGGAGTCGTTGCTGGACAAAGCTCTCAGCAACGTCTAAGCTGGCTTGTAAACAACTTTGTGAAAGTCGTGGCGAAGCTGGTTTTGCATGGAGTGAAAGCAACGAGATGCCTACATGTCTCTGTTATGGTTTTGATTCAAAAGCGGTTGCTTTAAATAAATACAGTTCTGACGATGCAAAAAGCATACATAATCCGTGTGATGCGTTTTACGGACGTATGAACGACCCTGTGACAACATGGATACATTTAGCGGATCCACAGTAGAAAAATTAACAATAATGTAATAATAAATACTTTTTTAAATATTAGTAATTTTATATTTTCGACGGAATATGAATCTGGCACATAGAAATTTCTTTTCATATGAGTTATTATTTTATTGGTTAATATTTCTATTAGATGGCTGCCGTAGAACACGTTTCTTCTTTTTCTTGTCTGGCCCACCAGAGGCCAGTACCAAACCACCCACAACGATTGCTGCTGATGTCGCTGACACTTTTGTTTCGTGGTCGTTATCTTTCTCTCTTTGTTTTTGTTTCTCTCTTTGTTTTTCTTTCTCTCTTTGTTTTTGTTTTTGTTTTGCTTTTCTTCGATCTCGTTTTGCTTTTTTCTTGGACGAGGTAGGCCTTTTTCTGTATTTGGTATCCGGTTTGTTGGTATCCGGTTTGCGACCTCTGGTTTTGGGGCCGTCATGGGAACATGGTTTGCAGGTTTTTAACGCTTTTTCTTTTTCATTTGTCCATTCTACAAAAACCTCTTTACAACCCCGTTGATCGGGGTGATAATCTGGCGAATGTTTGCGATATGTACCTTTGACATGAGCACAACACGCACCACGCATGTGCTTACGATGCTTGTCCTTAATATGTTTGTGAACGTTTGCACCATGTCCACAAGCAATGACTGCCGCACCAATGACTACCGCTTTGGATGCTTTTCCTCCTTCCGAAGATTGAAATTGATGAAAGGGCATTTGCAGAACACCCTTGCTCTTTTATATCCTGAAAAATTAGAACAAGCCAACGGCACTCAAACATCACCACCAACTTTTCGTCCTCCATTGAACTCGCCTTTTTTGGTAATACAACCCTCTTTCACCGCATGATTTTGGACAAATTGAAGGAATTTTGGGCTCGGAAATTGTTTTTTTGCCCAACCACTCTGACGGAGTATTTGTCTACTTTGTAATTAATTCCTGACCAAAACTCACCAATTTGGTCACCTTGGTCAGAGGTTGTTTCGCTTGCTTCGGTGTTGTCTTCTTCTTCCATAGGTACATTGTCTTCTTCTTGGTCAATTGCTTCGGTGTCATCGTCGTCATCGTCATCGATTGAATACAAGTAATTTTATATTTTCGTCGGAATATGTTAGACATATTCCACATTTTAATAGGAATATGACATGATGAAAATAAAAACGTAATCCGTAAGGAATATTTTGGAATTTTCAACAAATCAGATAAAGCACCAACAGAAAATGCTATCGATCAAAGCTGCCAGCAATAAAAGACTTGCGACCGAGGGGGTGGGTGTAAAACGTCCTAAAAAAAGATCAAAACTAAAAAGACCAAGAGGAACCAAGTTTATAAATTTCACGTGTGAACTTGATACTGACAATTGTATTCTCGACCAAAATGGGTCGTGCATTGCCCACAAAACATCTGAAGGAAATTTGAAAGTCAAGTGCTTGGTCAATGACGTTGATGCCCAGTTGAGTTGTGGTAGTCACAAAAAAGTTGATTTCAAATGCGATGTCTGTTTGCATGTCTTTTCAATTGGGTTGAACAACGTTACCAGCGGTCAATGGTGCGGCATGTGCTCCTCTTCTTGGAAGCATTGTGGTGTCAAGACCTGCACCTTTTGTTTTGACCGTTCCTTTGCTTCTTTCAAAGAATTAACTTTAAATGACAAGAAGAAAGTCGATTGTATTGTCAATCAATCGGATCTTCGTTTAGCAATAAGCAGTGCCAAAAAAGTTAATTTCGAATGCGATGTCTGTTTGCATGTCTTTTCAATTGGGTTGAACAGTGTTACCTGCCACGGTATTTGGTGTGGCATGTGCTCCAAAAGTTGGAAGCATTGCGGTGTAGAGACATGCACCTTTTGTTTCGAGCGTTCCTTTGCATCGTACAAAGAATTGACTTTAAACGGCAAGAAGAAAGTCGATTGCATTGTCAATAAAGCGGATCTTCGTTTAGCATTGTCCAGCAACAAAAAAGTTGAATTCGAATGCGATGTCTGTTTGCAGCCATTTTCAATATTATTGAACGGTGTTATCAACGGTCATTGGTGCGGCACATGCAAAAATAAAACCGAGCTCATGGTTTTGAATTTCTTACAGGAAATGAACATTAAAGTTGTCACACAATACATTCCAGGCGGCATGAAACAAATGAAACAAAACTACGGCAAATTTGGCAAGCTGGATTTTTATCTACCCGAATTTAATCTTATTTGGGAGCTCGATGGTCGACAGCACAACACGCAAGTCATACGATTTGGTAATACAACCCTCTTTCACCGCATGATTTTAGACAAGTGGAAGGAGAAATTGGTTAAAAAAGAAGGACTTAACATGATTCGATTTGATCAGGTTGCTATTTGGAGGAACAAGTACGATTGGAAACAAGAAATGGAAAACCTTTTGACTTTCACTTCACCCGATAAACTCACTAATCAACTCAAAGAAACAAAGAAACGGTACAAAATGTACGCCAAGCAACATAACGATAAGAGTAAACGCATGGACATTCCAGAGATTGTGAAAAGATCCCATCAAATAGCCAATACACCTTCAAGCAAATTCATTGCTAAATACGTTTTAGCAATGAAACCATTCGGTATTCAATTCGGTAATGAAACCCTTCGGTATTCTGTAGATAATAATTAAAATTTTTTTGGCGGAGCCGAGGGCCAAGGCCCGAAAAATAGTATTTTCTTTTTTATTAATTTCATTGTTTATTTTAAAACATACATTTAACAATTACACCCTTGCACTTCTTTCATTTCTTATGAATGTATTCGTCCTATCCTTGCTTCTACATCACTTATTTTTTTTGGCGGAGCCGAGGGCCAAGGCCCACTTTAATTTGATTGGCTTTTCTTTCCCATTGTTTACCTTTAAACTCGAGTTTTTTGGGTTGCCATTGCCGAACCCAATAGTCGCCATTGTTTTTTTGCCCAACCACCCTGACAGTGTATCTGCCTACTTTGTAATTAATCTTTGACCAAAACTCACCAATTTCATCGCCTTCCATTGCTTCTTCCTCCTCGCTATCTTGGTCCATTGCGTCAGGTTCTTCTTCTTCCTCCTCTTCTTCTTGGTCTTGTTTAATTTCAACGATCCCTTGTATTTTGCGGCCTTCCAAACCACTCACAAGTGGGCACTTGATGTATGCTCCATCTTCCCCATCAAATTCCACTTTGTATTTTGCCTTATAACCTGTGGGTTGATACGAAATTATTCCATCGTACTCTCCCCAACTTCCATTGTAATTGCATTGAACCCTGACTCGAACGTCATCTCCCGCTTGATCGTGCATCTCTTGTAGTAAACGATTGTGGGCAATACTATCCGAAGAACGTCTGTTCATGCTGCAAATGGAAAAAAAGAACAAAACAAGTCAGGGTGTGGTTGCATCAGTCAGGTGTTGCATCAAACAATAAAAACAATTTATTTTCCAATTGCCCCGCCTTCGGCCCGAAGCGGCGAAGCAACAACATGTTACGTTGCTCTTTCGGAAGCAAGTTGTTCGGGTGGTGCTCGGGTGGTGCCGCCGGGTGGTGACCTTCACTCGAGTGTCAAGCGAAGCGGTTCCATGGGGAGTGTCAGGGTGGTGGTGCTGTCAGGGTGTTGATGCTATAATCCAATGCAAGATTGTAGTATCCCGCCTTCGGAACGCTTCGAAGACAACATCAAAGATTAAATCGGTGGAACAACAAAATTATTGGACGGGGTCGATGGTGCGTTGTTGGGAGAGAGGGGGGGGAGGCTACCTACGTGGTGGGGTGCGAGTGGGGTGGCGGAGGTGGTTTGGATGATCCAAACCAAACAGTAGAGAGGGCGGGAGTAGCCTATACCTGGTAATCCTTAAAAACTCGAAATTTAAAATAGTACCTAAATTTTTTCAGTGTTTTAAACTCAAATAAACTTGCTTACGCCCAGGCCTTAAAAACTCGAGACGTAGGCGAATAGTACCTAAAAAAATTCAAGTGTTTTAAATTCTGGGCCTTGGCCCTCGCGAAGCAAATAAGTTTGCTTGCACCGGGGCTAATTTTACTGAGCTAACCCAATCAAAATTTGCAGGTTCCAACCCTGCGATTCTTTCGAGTTTATAATTTTTGAGCGGAGAAAGAACCAACGGTAACCCAATGTTGTAAACTCGAGCGACTACAAAAGAAAATTACAAAAAACCTATTTCGCCATTTTCGAACTTTGTTTTCTTTAACCAGTTTTGCGGAGACCAGGAGAGGGCGTGTGCCAGCAAAATATGGCGTTGTATTTTTCGGGCCTACGGCCCTCGGCTCCGCCAAAATTTATATTATTCCATTTTTGTTTGATGAAATCTACTCCACTATTGTTTTGATTTGATTGATGTCACCACCATCTACCGCCCCCCAATTCCGCTGCCAGTAACTTGTACCGTTTTTAGTGGAGACTTGTTCTTTTGTCAAGGGGGAAACCAGTTGAATGGTGGAAGAGGAGGAAACTTTTAAGCCGTAATTAAAACTTGATTCGGCAGTACAATTGTGGTGCACCTTTGTCTTGGCACCGACCAATGTGATGGAGGCACCATCGCGTGCAAGTACTCCACTCCTTCCACATTGTCGCACTTCCACGTTGGTGCAGCGTCCGACGACGCCAGGATACATTGCCATCACCCCATCACCACTACACTGTTTCACAAGAACATCTTCCATCGTAAAAGAGGAAGATCCATACACTCCATTCCCCTCCGAATGACTCAGTGTCAGGTGTTGCAGATGACAATTCCCTGGAATCCCTGAGTTGAATATAATCCCACCGACGACCTGAATATACTCTTTCGCCACCCTCGGATCGCCCACAATTTTTATGGCGGAAAATATTTCCAAATAATTAACACCTTCACCTGTGTTCCTGATGCGATGTTCTCCTTTCCCTAAAACGATGGTCGTGATTTTTGAATCGTGTTCCACCCTTTTCACCGCTTCCTCCAACGACTTGCAATCTTCTGGCACCCGTACCCCGACTGTCATCAACACTGCCATCGCCTTTTCCGCCTTCTCTCTCGCCGCCTTCTCTAATGCCGCCTTTGCCGCCTTTATCGCCTTTTCTTTCGCCGCCTTTATCGCCTTTTCTTTCGCTCGCAATTCTCTCGCCTTTATCGCTAAATTTTCTCTATTAACCAAAGTTAAAAATACTTCTTGTGAGATGTGACGAAAGGTCCACACCTCCCGAGAAATGTCGAAATTGCCACCCCCACCGTTGTCTTTGGAGACTTGTCCTATCGTCAGGGGGGAGACCAGTTGAATGCTTCCTTCACCGCCCACCAACCCGTAGTCAACACTTCTTCCTTTTGTACAATTGTGATGCACCGTCGTCTTGGCACCGATCAATGTGATGGAGGCATCCATGTTTGCAAGCACTCCACTCAATACACAGTGACGCACTTCCACGTTGGTACATCGGCCGACGACGCCAGTACCATCCGCAACCACACCATAAGACCCACACTGTTCCACAAGGACATCTTCCATCGTAAAAGAGGAATTTGCCTTCACTCCCATCCCCTTCGCTCGACGTACTGTCAGGTGTTGCAGATGGCAATTCCCTGGAATCCCTTTCTTGAACCAAATACCACCCACGACCACAATCTCCTCTTTCGGCACCTCCGGGTCACCCACAATGTTCATGGTGGAATTAATATTCAAATATCTTTTTTTGATCTTGTGTTTTCCTTCTCCGACGACAATTTTTCTGGGGATTGTCACAATATCTGGGTCATCGTTCGCTTTGTGTTCTGCATCGGCACTATCTTTAATCATACTAAAGGAGATCGAATCAGAGTCTGCGTACCGTTCAAAAACCCCTACCGCTTCTTCCAATGTTGCAAAATCTCTGGGTACATGGATGCCACCGCTCACCCTCTGATTCAAGGCCGCAACCAGATCTGGTGAGGCCTTCGCTGTCTGTAAGTCATTTAACAAATCTTTGACAGTGAAAAAAGAATAGATATTCATCGCAGTATCTTGGGTTAGTATTGGTCGTCCCACACCATTGTTCCAAGTTGTTTCGGCAACGGCAAATGTGTGAAACATAATTGTAGTAAATCGATTGTACATTTATAGTATCAAAACATTGATTGGCGGCGACCGCCAATCTTTTTGGGCCTTGGCCCTCGGCTCCGCCATCGCAAGCGTGTACATCCATTTTTTGTGTTTTGAGTATATAATGAAACATGCTTGAATAAATGTTAACAAAACATTTCGGGCCTTGGCCAAGCGGAGCGAAATGAAAAATTATCAACAGCTACACCTCTATCAACAGTTGCACCCTTCAATTTCTTTTATTTGTGGTGATACTAAAGATATTGGCTTTGACCAATTTCTTTCGTGAACTTTTATAGCGTCGTGTATTTTAGAAAACAATTTGTCAATTCCTTCACCTGTTTTTGCGCTTGTGTAAACATGCTCTAAATCATTATTACGTATCCAAGATTCGGTTTCGCTTTTAATAAAAGGAATATCTCCATCACATTTATTCGAAACAATAATAATTACAGGTGTATAACGTGATACACTTTCGTCCTGTATGATATTATACCATTTTTCCAGATCATGAAGTTTTGAATTTAACAAATCATGAACCAAAACAAACACATGACCGCGAGCAAAATATGATCTCGATAGTGCGAGAAATCGTTCTTCTCCTGCCGTATCCCAAATGGCAGTATTGAAATCACCAATCTGTAGATCATTAAAATCACACGCAATAGTAGTGTGTGATTTATCATTAAAATCGCCATTTATTCTCCGTCGAATTATAGAACTTTTTCCAGCAGAAATATTTCCAACAAAACAGATATTATACCTCATGTAAAAAAAAAAATACTGTACTTTATACACAAAATAGATTTCTGTTGCTCAAAAATGTTGGCCGATTCTATGTAAAGTGTCGCACATTTTAGTGTAGAAATTTTCAGTAGATGATTGCTCTACAATATTTTCTATTAAAATCTCGGCAGTTTCGTTGAAAATACCTGGAAAAAAAACAGTCTGACAGTGTTTTTTGATTTTAGAAATAGATCTCTTCCTGTCATTAAATATATAAGATTCCGCACTCAGAAGATGAAAAAAGAGCGAAGAATGTAATCTAATTTTTGAATAGGATTGACTTATCAATTCAACAAACCGTTGATATCCTTCACTCGAACGACCACCCATAGCATCAATCATTCCAGTAGTGATTCTCATTTTAGTGTTTTGAAACTTGGGGTCCTGCCCCAAAATGAAGCCAAAGTCGATATGCGAGAGTACACCGTTTTTTTGTATCACTATGTTCTGCAAATGCCGATCTCTTAAACCTAAAACAAATCCAAACAAACACGACCCTGCACACGATTTAATAAACCTTTCTCGAACTGTCTTTATGTTTTCATTTCCATTGTTTGCAAGAATGTAATTTAGTACAGTTGAGTTTTCATTGATAGCGTAAATTGTTTGTACATTGGGGATCATGGTTATGCACCCGAATCCACAAGTGATCGGGAACACATTGTACGTTTGAACGATTTCACAATGACAGAATGTGTTGATAAAATATCCGATCGTCATTGCCATCTTATCAGTTCGAACGTCTTCATTTTTTAGCAAACATTGAATTTTATTTCCATTTGTCAATGTAATTATGATAACCGTTGGTCTACACGAACTATTAAATTGTTTTATCACGTCCAAGCCACAAACTAACAGATATGGACACCATGGAAGTCGTATGGGAGGCAACCCTGCGTAAGAAGCGGGTTTGAAGACGATGGCCAATTTCTGTAATTTTTTGGCAAACGCCATAGAATTTTGGAGATCGGCAACCCAATCTTTTGAAACCATATTAAATAATTTTTTTTTCATTTCGACCAAAAGATTTATATTTTTTTTGTTTTTGACTAATTCACATTCAAACACTAATGCGTAAAATAATTCTATTTTTTGCGCCGCCAATACTACAAGACCTTCACGAAACAAACGTGGGCATTCTAAAGAAATATGAACCCACCAAAACATCATGTGTAAATGTGTTGTAATGTCCATCTGCTGCCATGTTTGGACGATCCAGCGCTGAATTTCGACTTTGTACAAGACGTGGCGCAATTGAATGATTCCGCTAATTGATAATTGTGGTGAACATGTTCTACTGCATAATAATAACCTGCAAGGAGTTGGTTTGCGTAAATATTGCACGAGGTTGAGTGTCTGCCCGAATTGATGAAACGCCGAAATCGCATGGACAATCAACATAGAATGATCATTAAATTCATGCCAGTGTGTCTGTAAAAAGATCATTTCTTTTAAAGTGTATGGATCACCAGGAATTTTGTATTGAATTCCTCTGTATATACCAAGAATGTAATTTACAGCGTAATTCCACCGTTTACCGACAAGACGCAAAATATATAAGTGTGCAAAACTCACTGGTAAATGCAAACAAGTCAATATTAATATTTTATTTTGTTCTTGTTGGTCTATTTCAACCACACAATCCGTACAAACCCGTTTTGACTGTTTATTAATATTTCTTCTTTCTGTTGTACATGAATTGCAAAAAACATGTCCACAATTTCTACAATGATGCTTTCGTGTGAATAATGTGAATGGTACGTCGCACGATTTACAAGTTTTTACATTTTCAGAAGGAATCCAAATGCTTGGTTTTCTGGCTTTTATGGTATAGTTTGTTTGTGTTCCATCTTCTTTATCTATCAACATTGAAACTGACATAGATTTTCGCGAAGCGCGCTCATACATCATATTCCGTGTTCATTTCTTTAAATACTTTGATTGAAAAAAACAAATTCCAAAGAACCTTCGAATCTCGCAGGCTGAATTTTCGTTTCGCAGGCTCGCAAACTCAAATATAGGTTTTTGCCAGAATCAAAATCGGAAAAAAAAGTTTCGGGCCGGCGGCCCTCGGCTCCGCCAGAATTTTTGACTGAACTTTTTTCAGCCAAATCTGAAATATGAAAAACCTATATTTTCTTCACATATTTTAGAAAAAACACCGGAATATTCCGGTGTTTTTTTCAGAATTTTCGTTACAAATATAGGTTTTTGCCAGAATCAAAATCGGAAAAAAAAGTTTAGAATTTTTGACTGAACTTTTTTCAGAACTATTTTCAGCTAAATCTAAAATCTGAAAAACCTATATTTTCTTCACATTTTTCGGAAAAAACACCGGAATATTCCGGTGTTTTTTTCAGGATTTTCGTTACAAATATAGGTTTTTGCCAGAATCAAAATCTAAAAAAAAAGTTTAGAATTTTTGACTGAGCTCTGCTCACAGCCAAATCTGAAAAACCTATATTTATATCACATATTTTGGAAAATATTAGATTTTATATATAATTATAACCAATGAAATGTGTAAAAGACCGTTACAGGATTCAGGGGCGAGTGTCAAGAAACGTCAGAGAACTTCGTCCGCCTTCGGCTCCACGGATATTGGAGATTTGGTTTTTTTATTCTTTACTGCGGCATCGTGTGGCCTTTGCCAGGGTTGTGACAAATGCCATCCAGTAGAATGTGATCCAAAAGAAGCCAATGCGATTAAAAAAGATGGCATAATCTACAAACAAATTGGGAGTGGATTCGATCTAACCTTTGCCAGTTTAACCTGCCTGTTTATTCGGATGCGTGAAGATTTTAAATACTATGGAACTCCAACAGCGATACCTGACTACAGGGGTCGGTCATACGTTAAAATTACAGATGATAATGGAGACAGATTGAATACACAAGCCTTGAAATTTGCCAGTCTGGCTTGGGGTCAGGTCAGCCAACTGGCAAAGCTCGGTACCGCTGATCTGCTCCTCCGAGATTTTAAACGTGCCTTTCAAGTAGATCATATTGACGGAAACCCATCAAACAATGATGTCTCAAACGGAATGATTATGACAAAAGCCGAACACAATGTAAAAACAAAACCGTCGGCCGAACACATAGCCAAGATGGCCATGAGTAAATCAGCCCCCTGCACCATGACCGTTTTTGATTCTAAAGGCAATCCCCTTCACGATTCTGAAGACAATCCAGTTATCATCAATTATGAACATCGCAAAGAAGTTATGGACGAATACAAGCTTAAATCGCATCACATTACAGATTCTATTAAACAGGAAGATATGCCAAACAGAAATAGTTTGGTCAAGATCAATTACAATGGTCAGGATTGCTTGGCGCAATTCTCCTGGTACGACTTGCCCGATCTTGAAGGTGAAATTTGGAAACCCGTCACGGCAGCCGATCATAAAACTTTGAAATTACCGATATCTGAACAATATGAATACTGTCTGTCCAACATGGCAAGATTCAAAACTGTGACGAAATCCACTCAAAATGCAAAGATTCGAGACTTTCGAGGCCAGGAACGCCCTCATATTAGTTTGATGAAGCAAAAACTTTACTTTTCTCGTGTCGTTGCCTTGGTATTCCACAGAGAGCAAATGAATGAGTACATTGCCGAACAGTTTCTCAAGACAGGCATAGTTTGGACATTTACTAAGAGTCCAAATCAACCAAATGCACTGGAGGTGGACCACATTGATTTTGATCCAACCAATCACTGTGCCAATAATTTGCAATTTCTGACACCTCAAGAGAACCAAGCAAGATCAAACAACAGTTCTTGTCGTATTTGGGAAATTGGCAAGAAAGATGCCCAAAAAGAATACCCATCTGTTGTAGCTGCAGCCAAGGAGATGGGATATAAGAGTACGCAGTCAGTGCGCAACATTCTTAAAAACAATACAAAAAACAAATGGCGAGGTGAATACATTGTAGAATAATTAAATATATTTTATGTTACCAAATCGGAAAAAAAAGTTAAGAATTTTTGACTGAACTTTTTTCAGAACTATTTTCAGCTAAATCTGAAAAACCTATATTTATATCACATATTTTGGAAAATATTAGATTTTATATATAATTATAACCAATGAAATGTGTAAAAGACCGTTACAGGATTCAGGGGCGAGTGTCAAGAAACGTCAGAGAACTTCGTCCGCCTTCGGCTCCACGGATATTGGAGATTTGGTTTTTTTATTCTTTACTGCGGCATCGTGTGGCCTTTGCCAGGGTTGTGACAAATGCCATCCAGTAGAATGTGATCCAAAAGAAGCCAATGCGATTAAAAAAGATGGCATAATCTACAAACAAATTGGGAGTGGATTCGATCTAACCTTTGCCAGTTTAACCTGCCTGTTTATTCGGATGCGTGAAGATTTTAAATACTATGGAACTCCAACAGCGATACCTGACTACAGGGGTCGGTCATACGTTAAAATTACAGATGATAATGGAGACAGATTGAATACACAAGCCTTGAAATTTGCCAGTCTGGCTTGGGGTCAGGTCAGCCAACTGGCAAAGCTCGGTACCGCTGATCTGCTCCTCCGAGATTTTAAACGTGCCTTTCAAGTAGATCATATTGACGGAAACCCATCAAACAATGATGTCTCAAACGGAATGATTATGACAAAAGCCGAACACAATGTAAAAACGAAACCGTCGGCCAAAACCATAGCCAAGAAGGCAATGAGTAAATCAGCCCCCTGCACCATGACCGTTTTTGATTCTAAAGGCAATCCCCTTCACGATTCTGAAGACAATCCAGTTATCATCAATTATGAACATCGCAAACAAGCAATGACCGATTACAAGCTTAAATCAATTGACATTGCACATTCTATTACACTCAAAGATATGCCTACCAGAAATAGTTTGGTCAATATTAAATATGAAGGTCAGGATTGCTTGGCGCAATTTTCCTGGTTCGACGTGCCCGATCTTGAAGGTGAAATTTGGAAACCCGTCACGGAAGCCGATCATCTAACTTTGAAAGTACCGATACCTCCATTAACTGAATATTATGTTAGTAACTTGGCAAGATTCAAATTTGTGGTGAAATCCACTCAAAATGCAAAGATTCGAGACTTTCGAGGCCAGGTACGCCCTCGGATTAAGTTGATGAAGAAAGGTCTTTTATTTTATCGTATCGTTGCCTTGGTATTCCACAGAAAGCAAATGAATGAATACATTGCCGATCAGAAAGCCAAGACAGGCATAGTTTGGACATTTACTAAGAGTCCAAATCAACCAAATGCACTGGAGGTCGACCACATTGATTTTGATCCAACCAATCACCGTGCCAATAATTTGCAATTCCTGACACCTCAAGAGAACCAAGCAAGATCAAACAACCGTTCTTGTCGTATTTGGGAAATTGGCAAGAAAGATGCCGAAAAAGAATACCCATCGCTTGTAGCTGCAGCCAAGGAGATGGGATATAATAGTACGACGACAGTGTTCAACATTCTTAAAAACGATACACATAAAAAATGGCGCGGTGAATATTTGTAGAATAATTAAATATATTTTATGTTATAATACCAAACTTCTACATTCTGCGCTTTGATCTAAATCGATCAAAAAGTCAAAGTTATTTTCGGATTCCATTTGCATGGTCAACTCTGTATCGGCACTATCGTCCCCAAAAAATTGCAATCTTAGTTGCAAAACCTGCCCTTTCGAAAAAATTGGCGTGCATTTGCTCGTTCCAGTTGTAAACCTATCCCACTCGTTTAACAGGCTCCAACTGCCGGCAACTGCATATTCGACGCTACATTGATTTATACACGTCACCGCTTTAAAACATAATGACGTCGTTTCGATCATCGTAATTTCGACCGATTTGAAACTCGTTATTTTATTGGGGAAGAAAGAATCTGAATTCGGTACACCGACGGCCGTTCCTCTTTGAATGTTCGGCACGCCTGCATCAGCATCTATAACAGAAGCAGGTACAGATATTGACCCCGAATTCATTCCAGAATTGCCGCTGACCAACGGACTTGGGAATACCTGGTTGTAATTTCTACCCTTACAATCAATGCATTGATTTTGTGCAGCATTTATCGCCTTCCCGTTTGGGCAGGCGATACAAACTGAGTTCGCAGTGTTTTCAGAAGCTTTTCCAGGAGGGCAGGTTTCGCAGGTTTCACGTCCTAAAACACCATCAGCAAACGTCCCTGGCCCACAAGCTGTCTGCCAGCCGGCAGAACAACTATGCCCTGGCAAACACGCCGTACAAGACCCACTGCCTTCGTTTTCAGCAAATTTGCCTACATCACACGCATCGCAAGTAGGACCAGTGCTACCGCTTAAACTGATTGCAAAACCGACCGCACACGCCGTGCACGAAGTTTGTCCGTTTGCGCCTTGGAAATATCCTGAAGGACACTGTTTGCATAACCCTTGTGCTGTCAGAGGTTGAAACAATCCTGGCTCACAGGAAATACACGCCTCCTTTCCAAATTCATTTTGAAACTGACCTTGTAGGCAGCTCGAACACGATGTTTGACCAGTATTCGGTTGGAATTTCCCTGTGGCACAGTCAATGCAACCAGCTAACCCAGTCGACGGAGAAACTCTACCTGTTTCACATGTTAGACAACTCGTACTACCGAGATTACTTGCAAATTGACCAGGATTACAATCAATACACCCTGTTCCAGCCGTGCTTAGAAGGCTTTTACCAACTTCACATTTCACACAGTATGTTCCTCTTTCTCCTGTCGAATATTGCCCCGCTTCACATGCTTTGCAGGTTTGCTGAGATGCTTCTGACACTGTACTCGTATACCGCCCTGACGGACATCCTTCGCACGTCCCGTCTAATTTTCTCTTCTCTCCTGGTCCACAACTTGTACAAAACGGATAAGATGATTCTGCCCATTTTCCAACGTTCTCGGTCCTCTCGAACGAATAGTAATCAGACGTATCCCAATGAGTAAAAGGAGGCATTGTGTTCCTGTATTTGCAAAGACAAAGCTGACTATTTGTGCAAGGATTGTCATTTTCGTACGAATTAAAAACATAACTTCGAGTGCCAATCCTGTAACAACCGTACGGTAATCCACCTTGATATATGTCTTGCATACTGTTTGGCGCCGCTCCATCAATAATCGTTGCCCCAGACGTACACTCTACCTTCGACGTAATTGGGCTTTCTGTCCTTGCCGCCGTGTCGACATTACACAACCCAGAATTTTGCGTAAAATACACAGGTTTGTGTTGCGCGCACCGCACAATAGTAAATCCGTCTGCAAGTGTCTTTGCTTCTCTCGAATACCCCATGAAATCCCACCCCAATTTGTCAGGATACAAATAATTGCAGAGTAAAATGGCATCTGCTTGTGTAAGCGTGATACTCGTATCTTGTGTCCTAACCTGAAAAAACTCGATGTTTTTATTAAAACCCCTCCCATATGCCCCCCATCGAATATTATTCGGAAATCCAGCAAGATAGTCGCTCTTGTAACTCCATGTGTTACCCGTTGTGAAACTGCTATACTTGCAACAACTTCCCTTTGGCATGCTGACCCACGGTACTAATTCGTAAAAACTGGCTTGGCCAGGTCCGTACGTAGTCATTCCTGGAGATGTGCACTCGCTCGTATCAGTCTGTACCATATAGCAGTCGTATTGTGTATTTGTCGGTGCTCTAATCATGATGTAGAAATCATATGTATCCTCTTCAAGAGAATATGGATGTCTACAATCTAAATTACCAGGAGTATTTTGTATAAATTCATGATAACAGTTCCCTTCTTTTTTATACAAATTATTAGCTTCCTCATAATCACCGTGATTCCCGTAAATGAAAGCGAGACAACTGGGTTTGGAAAGACACTCCTCAAAACACTTAAATTCAGTGTCGAAGTTCCCTAACCAAGCGTCACCACTCGAACACTCCGCATAAAGGTGTTTCTTATCATACGTGTGTACCAGATCAGCCGCTGGATAACCAGTGGGGTCATAATTGAAAAACTTGCAGCCTGCTCTATTTTTACATTTATTTGCACATTGCTGAAGTGAATAGGCTGACCCGAGATTAATATTATTACCACCATGTGCAGAAGGTTTACCACACGATCTTTTCGCAGCTACCAGTTTATGATAAGTCGCAGAACTGTAAACAGTTTCAGGAAAAACTGCTAAAAAATTACAGTTCCCATCCCCCTCGCAGTCTGTTCTGCAACTTTGTGCCAACTGGGTATTAAAATTCTCCCCCGATATACTTGTTGTAGTACCACCCAATTGATTAAAAAAATTTGTATTGCAAACGGACCCTCTTCCGGAAACCGTATTGTAATCATTTTTCCAAGAAACAGATGTCCCACCATACCGACCAGACGAAACCCATAGGTTACTATTAGCGGGATTTAATGCTGGATTACCAGCAACCTCATCCATCTGCATATTTTCAAATTGGTCCCAACCATAAAATTCGGGTTTGTCTGCCCCTGACGGCAATACATACGAATCAAGGCTCACCATACTGTTTTGTAGCACTTTATCCAGCGCATTTTTCAAATACATTTTCACAGAATTGCTAAAACAAGTCGTACACTGCATCAATCCCGCACTCGAAACGGAACTCGACGGACATGGAAAACAATAATCATTGGCTAAATTTTTCTGCAATGTGTCGTATGGTAACGTACTGTCTTCTTCGTACAAAACAAACGGAGGTAATATTGCCGAAGTCCCACTAATTTTGGATTTATACGCTGCAGCAATAACGTCTTCATGTCCACTGATAATATATGTCCCCGGATCTGAGGAATACCCATAGGGGCAAGAGAGAATGGACATAAATTGCGGCATACTATAATCCATATGAACATTGAGTTCTGGAAGATGTATAAACCCAGGTGCTATCTGTGCACAATCCGTCTGTTCATCGCCCGTTTCATCTGGTATATACCACCAAGGCACAGGAGAAACATCTTGCGGCGGTGGAACGTTCAAAACAATCGTATTGACATCTGCAGCCCCACTAAGCTTTTTGATCGTGCCTTGTGGGCATTCTGTACATTCATACGACCCAGCTGCCGAATACGTGTGGCGAGGACATCTCACACAAACTTTGTCAACAAAATCTGTAGGATCTATGGTGGCGGCATTTGGATCACATGCCGCCAAAACTTCGTTAGTAGCACTGTATTCATTGCTGCATCGTACTAAACTGTTTGTCCTGGCAATTCCTTCACTCGGCTGATAATAGCCTGGTGGACAAGCTTCTTTAAACCCAACCACATTGTCTTGAAAAGAGTTTTCAGTGCAAAAATGTCCTCTTGGACAGTCGTCACCAAGAAATGGATCTTGGCCATTCGCATATGTTTCAGTCACGTAATTCCCAATCCTATATTTTTGTTCTCCCACATTGGTATATGTAAAACAGGTATCAAATCTATCATGAGTGGCATCTGACAAACGATCTGTCCCTTGACCAGTCACATCTAATTCGTAAACGGTATAGGCCGAATTTGGTAAAAAGACACACGGCAAAGAATCTGTGGGATAGCGACATTCCCCTTCCGTTTTGGGATGAAAGTCATACCCACCGTTTGCATCTGGATTAGGTAATGATCCAGGCAACGACATAGCAAAATCATAGTAATGAGTAACGCCCGCACTGTCTACATTCGTCACGTAACCAACGGCAGTTGCATCATTTTTCAAACTGTTTATGCTATTTTCGGGTCCGTTTGTGACGTCCCACTCATTCAACGCGTCAAAAACCGCACCATCCGCATATACATCTATCTTATAACTTTCGGAGTATATCACATATTTGGCCGAATCGTATTGTACTCTGGATTGTACCGCACATTCGTCTATGCTTGACACTTCAGGTGTCAATACCGAAGTGGCAGCGGTGCAATCACTGAATTTTTTCGATTCTTTGAACATAATGTCATTGGATTTTCTAAATTCACCCATGAAAAGAACGTTTTCTTCATCATCTTGGCGGTAGAAATCACAAACACCAAGTCCGTTACATTTTTCACCTTTTGCCGAGGTATCCCACCAAAAATCTTCCGCTTCCTGCTCCGTTGTGATAGGCGTCGAACGAGAGACGACGCCTTTACCAAATAACCCAGGACATGCTCTACACAATTCCTTTTCAGTACCATAAAACGTATGTTTGGTATACGGCCCATTTGAAGCATATTCAATTCCAATTGTCCCTTTATCACCCGCATAAATATTGTTAATATTGGAGACAAGTATCTGTGTAGAATCGTTCAATTGAGAATAATTTGGATATATGTTTTGTAACCATAAATCTTTGTTGGTCCAGTAATCAAGTCGTTTGTTTTGTAGATCCGTGATCAGTGGTAATGCTGTATATTGGTAATACGGCGTCACTTGACGCTTTCCATAATATACAAAAGGTTCAAAGCCGTGAGGGCAACACATTGCATCTGGGTCATAGATATCTGAGGTACAAATGCATTGTGTTTGTGGTACAAAGACTTCTGTAAAAACTTCGCTTTCGTGACTGTTAAGAGTGTAACTGTAGTAGTACGGATGGGGACTATTCAAACATTTACCATAGTTGACACAGGTTGCACACTCGTGTTGACAATTCTCGCCGTGAAAACCGTTCAATACTTGTGATTCAGGTGGGAAAAGACCATACGTGTTCTCATTAAAATAACCAATTTGAGTATATTCTGTAGAATCGTATGGTGTCACACATGTTGAACAGACATTTTCATAAATTGTTTGAGGAGAAAATCTTCCAAACCACATATGCCCTCGAAAAGGGGTGTAGGTGTTCAATTGCAAAACAAAGACAGAATATTGACGATATTCTAAAAGGTAATAAAACGGGATATATTCCGTTTCTAAAAGAATATCATCACCATACCCGTTACATTTTTGTCCAGCAGGGCAAGTTTTGACATCGACTACGATATTATCTGATGAGGCGTCCAATATACTTTTCCCACCACATAAGCACTGACCACTGCCATATTTACCGTACCAACATTTACCATTACCACTGCACATAGTTGAATCATGAATTCCATCATATCCTGGACATTTCAGTAAACATTTTCCAGTGCGACCCCCCGCAAAACCGTGGCGACATTCGTTGCATGTGGGTCCTGCCCAAAACCCATCGCGTGAATTATCATTACAAGAACAACTTGGACAGAGCAAAACCATGTTTGGTCTTATTTCACATTTGGAAGTTTCCACTTGAACTTCTTTTGCGTCATCTTTCATGCCAAAAACATAAGTAATGAGGCCGTCACCGTCGAAACAATCGCTAACGTCGGTTGAGGACGGTGCAGATAAAGGCTTTTGCAAAGCGTTGCCACCACTGTCGACAGTGCAACTTTTGCAGGTTGCCTGGCCAGTTTGGTCTTGGTATGTACTTTCTGGGCAAGGGTCACAGAGACCGGTTGGAAGGCCAAACCATCCAGCTGGGCACTCTTTGCAGTCGCCCTGTCGACCAGCATCGTTGTCTTCGGCAAATTTACCCATGGCACAAATAAGACATTGTGTTTGACCAGCTTTGTCGGTGTAAGTCCCCTGTATGCAGTCGTTACAGGCACCCTGGCCACTCTCAGACATATATTGTCCGGCTGTACATAATTTACACTGCGCTTGCCTTGGTTCAGAGGCATACTTGCCCGGTTCACAGGAGTCACAGGATTTTCGTCCAGAATACGCCTGACTTTTGCCGATACCACAGTTTGAACAAATTGTTTCCCGCCCACCCAATGAGGTTGTGCCAGGACCACATTGAAAACACAGGGACCCGATTGTTATGGAACCTTCAGGACAGATTCCGTTGCAAGAATCACCACATTGAGCACAGAATGTCTGTCCAGTGTCTTTTTGTGACCAACCTAATGGACAAGCATCGCAATAAGTTCCAGGATCAATGTTAAAATAATGAGCACGGCAGGGGATGCATGCAGAAGTGCCAGAAGGTTCTTGTCCTGGTGGACAAACAGTACAATCGCTGGCCAGATTAGTACCTCCTAAATAAACTTTACCACTCGAACAGGTAGAACAACGACCATTTTCGACAATTGTATGTTGGCTCGCCGTACACGGAGAGCAAGTCACTGAATTCGGCTGTGATTCTTCAAATTGGAGACATTGGTTGCACTGTGTTTGGGCAAGGTTACCCTGCTTGAAACCAGCAGGACAATCGGTACAAACACCATTTATTTGGTATTTTCCAGGAAAACAATCTCTGCATATTCCGTCTATGACGCCTTGGCCGTTTGTACATAAAGTACAGTCCGATGAAGCTTCTATTGAGATAAATCCTGCGGGACAATCACTACATTCCGTCGCCTGTCCACCCAAACCAAATTTACCGACTGGACAATTCGCGCATTCGGAAATAATTGTGGCAAAATATTCTCCTTTCGCACAGCGAGGTTCGTCCGTTTGGTCACAAGAACTACTACCGATGCCGTCGATGTTTGTTTGGAAACCAGCACCCGTGCAAGTTTTACAGGTTGTTTGACCAGTTTGGTCTTGGTAGGTATTTGCAACACACCAATCGCAGGCAGCACCTGCTACATTGTTGCTCTTGCCAACTGGACAATTGTTGCACACGAACGGACTTTGAAGACTGACTTCTTTACCAGCTGGACATGATACACAAACGTCTAACGTTGCTGACGGACCTGTACCAGATGGACATTCGGTACAGGAGTTTGATTCGATTCCACTCACTTTGCCTTCGGGGCAATTTTCGCATTCCAAATTTGAAAGTCCGACATTGAAAAAACCTCGAGGACAATCAATACAGTCGGTTTGGCTAAGCTGGTTTTGATAATTTCCTTCTGCACACTCTTTGCAAGAGGTTAATCCAGGTTGATCTTGATATTTACCGCCAATGCAGGTCAAACATTGGTCGGTGGCGTATTTATAGCCAGCAGGACAGTCCGTACACACACCTGCCAAAGCTTGTTGTGGTGATGGGCAGTCTTCACAGCCGTCACGCGCCGCATTACTTACTTGAGTTGACGGACAATCAACACAATTTGTTGTGTCAAACTTAAATTTACCTGTAGCACAGGCGACACAGGCAGTGCCACTCCATTCGTTACCGACTGTGCATGTATTACAGATTGCAGAGGCGTCCTGGCCACCTGCTGGACAGGTCACAGTACATTCGGCTGCACCGATTGTAGATCTTAGTCCTGCAGCACAAGCTGTACAGGCCGTACTGCCAGCAATGTTATTTGTAGATTCGCCAGCTGGACATGCAGTGCAATCCTGGGTATTATTTACAGCCGTAAATCGACCAGCAGGACAGTCTTGGCAAAATGGGGAACCGATTGATGGTGAATGTTTACCTTCTATACAGTCCAAACAGAAACCGTTTGCACCGTAAAAGCCAGTTGGACATTGCACACACGTATCAAGCGAAGCAAAAGCGCCTGCGGGACATGTTTCACAGGAATCGTAGCCAGTTATCGTTTCTATTTGGACCGAGACATAACCAGAGGGACATTCCTGGCAACTTGTCCCGTCGGTGTAGGGCGAATCTCCTGGATTCGTTAGGTCCTGGTAATTTCCAGGGGAACATTGTTCGCAGATGCCTTCGTTATTCGGAGCCCAACCAACGCAGCACGGACTTAGTAAACCACAGGCAAAGCATTCGCTTGCGCGAATTGGGGAATAAGTCAATCCTGAGCAAAGTGTACAGCTCGTTTGACCTGGATTTTCTTGGAAATATCCTTGGGGACAGTTGTTGCACGATCGTTGCCCGTCACTTGCAAATCCAGCGAAAGTTCCAGGGGTACATTCGTTACATTCTAACGATCCTGCAATCGGCTGGTAGTAGCCAGCGGGACATTCTTCGCAAATAGACTCTGTGTTTTGATACTGTCCCGAGAAACAAATTGCGCAACTGGTTGTTGAAGATTGGGAATAGCCATCTGGGCAATTTTTGCAAGACGATTGTTGAGATTCTTCTTGATATTGTCCAAGTGCACAGTCGATGCATGCACTGGCACCTACAGTTCCAGAGTATTGACCACTGTCGCATTGATCACATTCACTCGCTTTTGAACTACCACTTGAAAAACCAACGGGACATTCTTTGCATGCTGTGTTTTGATGATTGGCCAATTCCATAAACTGGCCCGCATAGCAGTTTTTGCATTGCCCGCCATTCGAATATTCACCGACGCCGCACCCAGAAACCGATGTAACCGAAATTATGAAAAACGTTACTGAGAGTAACATTTTTATTATAATTATTTTGAATGTACTTATATACATTTTATTTTCAACTCACAGATTTTTTTTGGAACGTAACAGATATGGATTATATTTTTATATGTATTAGCTTTTTTTTTATTCTTTATCGTACAATTCTCCAGTACTCGTTGTGGAGAATGGTGTTTAGACTGTGTGGTGTTGTGTCGGTCAAATCCTTGTTCAGTTTGGAGGTGTCGGTCACGTTGTTGTATATACAGACCAAACGGAGATTGTCAGGGACATGACCTTTTTTGGGATCAATGGCGTCGCACGACATTAACCAAGGACCACTTTCAAGCGACATCGGGATTTTAGCAACTGCGCAAAGACCTTCTTGTTTTTTCAATAGGACCAACATATGTTGCCAGTAGGCTTTGAAACCATCGGGAAATGCGCCTTGGCATTGTTTGTCGTGTATCCACATATTTTGGGCATGTCCGTACAGCGGCGTCTTTTTACCATTGTGCGTGGTTTTCTTTGAAATTTCCAAAACATTTTCAAACTCCTTTTGGCGTTGTTCCACCGACTTGTTTTTGTAGATGTCGTATCTGTCTTGAATCATTTTCGTGGTAGCTTTGCAAGGTACATTGGTCATAAAAGCGACAACATGAATGTTTTCAAGAGCGTTTTCAAGGTTGGGGTAGTGCATTTTGTAAAATGTTTGGCCATTAACGGTGTATTCGTCCTCAATACGATCCAAAGAAAGATTAAACAATCCGCCGTGACTTTCAAATTCAAACCCATTTTTGATCAACCCACCGTTGTCGTCAATAACATTTTTTTTTGCAAACATTCCCTCTTTGTTCATGTGTTCACAAATTTGTTGGGCGATCATGTGATAGGTTTCTCTGTTGTTCATTGCCAGCAATTTGATATTGTCTTCTTCGGTTACCTTGTATTTCCAACTAAATGTAACTTTGCGTCCTGCAAGTTTAATTTTCTTTGTTCCGAGTCTGTGCAATCCTCCTCCAAAAGTCAATTCTTCGTTATTATCAATACTATCCCGAATTTGCTGTTCGTCCAAATTATATTTTTTGGCAGCTCCTTTGATATTGACTGACGGCCAAGGTTCAGCAAAACTCTCGACCAACGCCATCAATTGCTTCTGATCACATTTTTTAAGGTCGTGTTTAATGTTATCTTTGACCCTTTGTACAAGAAACGCGTACTGCTTTTGAGTAATTGGAGGCGAAAACGTTTTATATTCTTCTGGCATTCTGATTCTTTCTTGGGCGGGCGGCAAAATCCCAGGGTGTTTTTTCCGAACATGTCGAATCATGACACTTTTTGTACTGAAATGACTATTACAGTGCTCGCAAGGGACTTTGTCCGATGTATCGTCAGGTGCACTGATAAACATGACCTTTTGACCTTTGAATATACCCTTTTCGCCTCTGCTTTGATTTCCCCTGAAGATATTGCAAGCAATAGCACTTAACGAAATACCCGTAGCCTCCTCTGCTATTGGTCTGCTCAGAAATGGAAACGTTTTGCCACCCTCGAATGTAATAATACCATTCTTCTTTACTCGTTTACCGCCAATGTTGGCAATACACGGTTTGGTTGTACTTGCTGAATTTTTTGCATTCCCTTGCCGTTTTCTTTCGGCAATACCCTCTGTTTTTTTTTGTTTTCTTTCTTTTTTCTGTCTTCCTCGTCTATCACTATCAGATTCTTTGGTCTCACCAGCATAATTTTCGGGCAATGCCTCTGACTCTTCCGATTCAATTATTTCAGAGTCATCACCCGGAAGTCTTTGTCGTTTCTTGACACTCGTCCCTGAATACTGCGCAAAGAATGGTCTTTTAGTCATTTTATTGGTTCGGCTCCGCCAACAAAATCTAATAAGTTCTAAAATATGTGAAGAAAATATAGGTTTTTCATATTTTAGATTTAGCTGAAAAAAGTTCAGTCAAAAATTCTTAACTTTTTTTTTAGATTTTGATTATACAAAAAACCTATATTTGTAACGAAAATTCTGAAAAAAACACCGGAATATTCCGGTGTTTTTTCCTAAAAATGTGAAGAAAATATAGGTTTTTTGCGCAGGCTGATTTTAGATTTGGTTGAAAATAGTTTGTCCATTTTATTCGAGGGCCAAGCCAAGGCCCGAATATTCTAAACTTTTTCACTATAAATACTGAAAGGTATATCAAAACATGTTTCACACATTCGAAAATGCCGAGGCCAAACAAAATGCCAAAAAAAAAAATGATAAGGCCAACAATGATGAGACCAAAGAAACAACTGTGGAAAAATACGGTAAAATGACTGCCTCTTCATTGGCCAACGAATTAGTTAATTTTGATGGGGAGTCACCCACAAATATCTGGAGTTTTAAACAGTGGAGACATTTTGTTAACATTTCCGAGGCATTTCAAGTGTATCTAATAGAAAATAAGGTGGAATGGTACGATGACGAAAGAGAACACAAAAATGTCAAAAGAAAACATTTTATAATGCACCAAGAATACAATTACAACTACAATTCCAACGCGGAAGTCGAGCCGAAAAAACTCGACCACACATTTGTTTTAAAAAGCAACACTGGGATACAATACCAAATATACACAAAATACGATGACAATGAAGAAGAAACCGATTGGAAAAAACTTTCGCAGGGTAAGCTTACACTGATTAAAGGAACACTGACTCTATTAGACCGAAAAACAAAAGTCGAGAATGTCACGTACATTGGTGGCTTAGAATATGATGGAAGAATATTCAAAGGAAAGAGTTTTAAAATAAAAGGAGGTACATTCACAAATACAGATACTGGGGATGTAGAAGAAGGTGATTTTAATACGTCGTCGTTGTTTCATGGTAATTTAGATTTAAAAGAAAAATATTTAGATTTAAAAGAAAAATACAAAAACTTTGCAGGTGCGGGAACAATTACATGGAATACCAGTACATGGGATAAAGAGGATACATTTCAAGGCACATTTAAATATGAAACATATGACGATAAAAGATATATTATTGGACAACACGATCCCGATTACGGTTATTATCTGATGTCCAGAGAACTCGAGTTCAAAGACTATCAAGAACATTATAACGCAGAACCCTTTAAACAGGATCAAATTCGTGTACCATTTCGTCATATAAAGGATTGTCGTGTTCGTGTGATGTTTAGGAATTTTATAATAAAAACACTGAACGTCCCAGAACACCTGGGACTTCCAGAACTCACTACGCAATCCAAAAAAGCCATTAAAATTGTAGAAGAAAAATTAAGTGAATAAAATTTCTGCAAAAGCGCATAAAGACCATATGTTCGTAGCTATAAGTGTTGACGACGACACCGCGAAAGGTTTTCGGTACAAGTCGACGCGGGCCGTCGTGAGAGGAAAAAAAAAAATAACAGTACTATTTTCTCGTATTTAAACGTTTCGCTTAGCTTATATCAATTTACACAAAAATGTCTTTTCGTCCAAATCATAATTTTGGTGCTATAACTCTGTACAGTGAAAAAAATGAAATAAAAAGTTACTGGGAAAAGTTATCAGAGGTACATGTATGTGCAAATTGTGATAGACATTTTAATTTGTTAACTTCAATGGGAAAATTAGAGTGCACTCAACATAACGGGACAATACAAGAAGACGGTACATATTCGTGCTGCGGAGAACGTGAATTACCGCTAAGATTTCAAAACAACATTGATGTAATTGGGTTATTTCCCTCAGGATATTGTGGTAGAATTAATGGGTACAATGTTAGAAATAAGCAGCCAGTACCAAAAAAAAGACGCGGATGCCAAAAATGCGATTGTAACACGAGCCAAACACCTTGGACTCATTCAAATCGTATTCACATTTCAGAAATGGCACCACTTATTCCACACATACGCAAAGACGCAGACGAAAATGGCGGTACTTGGATGACACAAAGAGTTGGGTTTGACGATGGTTATATACGAAGATGTGAGGTGAAAACACTTCAAATTCCCGATGGCAATTGGAAAAAACTCAAATATGAATCAATTGAAGGCCAAGAAAAAATAGAAACAAAAGTAAATCTCCCAAAATATGGTACGATGATAGAAACTATAAATTAAAAATCCTATAAATTAAAAATCCTATATATGTTACGAATATTTAGGTAAATAATGTATTTAGCTCGCAGGCTAAGGTTCAAGCATAGAATCACAGATGGAACAAATTGTGGAAAAATTGGCTCAACAATGGCGTCAGCACCATTCGATTACAAAGCAATTTGGACCACATCTTTGCAGTATGGAATTATGTAATTTAACACATATTGTAGGCGGTGTTTGGGCAAATAAAAACGGTGAAGAACATTTATGTGTTAGAAGTTTATGTCAAAATCACCCTACTTGGGCTAATAGGGGCACCTTGCAAAAACAGATACGTAATATTTACATGTGTCAAAGCACCGGAAATTCACATTTTTGTAACGAACAATGTTCTTCGACATCAGTAGATCATTCTGATGGGGGACATGTATGTCGCATCTCTGGAATTAGATACAACAGTATAAACAGTGATACATGGTTTAATTCACACAGAGTTACAGCGACACATCAAGAAAATAAAGACCCCTTGAAATTAGTCAGAAATACTGATTTTAAAATCAATCATGAATCAACTAACACAATACGTCAACAACAACATGCATATATTTGTAAGCTACAAGTGTCCACCATTTTATTTTCAAATGAAAGATTGTTTATGGAACAAAGGAAATATGTTGAAATGAAATCAGAGGCAGAAAAAATTGTTCAGAAATATATTAAAAAATGTGAGAAATCGAACAAACCAATAGTATTTATGCACGTTATTCAGCTATATGTCTCACAAATGAACAGAAGACATATTTTTAGAAATTTACTTCCGGATAAAAATGGTGAAGAGTCCACAGATGCCATAATAGACAAATATGCTAAGTTAACTTGTAGATATTGGAATCTAATAATTAGAAAATTTCCTCTTGGTCAGGTCGCACCTGCTCTTTTTCCGATTAAAGTATTTGTAATTTCGTTGTTATACATTATGAAAAATGGGTTGTCAGTAGCAGGTGTAAACGTAATACCAGCAGATAGTTATCTTGTGTCAGTTCTTCCAGAAGCTAACACATTGGATTCCTATAACATTAACAAACCCAGCTTTACTGCATGCAAAAATAATATATTGAAAGCATACAGGGAAGCAGTAGAAAATTATCGTATAAATCCAAAAGAATTACGGTTGAAACAATGAAACTGGGCCTTGGCCATCAGCTCCGCCCGGGACGCAGAGAAAAGCGTAGAAAAACCACCGCGCTTCACAGAGTAATAGATAGATTATAAATCCAGAATGCGGTTCACATATTTCAGATATAAATTGCTACGCAAACATGATTAATAAGATGACAGATTTTAAAGAAATACAAGCAAGAGCCATACTCGATAATGTTACGTTTTTAAAAGACGATTCATTCTCAAATCTTATATTTTCTTGGCTACAATTAGTTTATAAGAATAAACCAAAAAAAAAAAAAGAGTTTATTGCTACATTCACTGAATTTAAAGACAGCAAAATTTCTAAATACGTCTTTGATCGAAATGGTTTATTTTCAGAACAAGAAATCAAATTTATTGCATTAGCCACGTCTACAGCGAACACGAAAACAGAGTTGGAAAATGTTACCAATGAGATGTCGGCATTCAAATCTCAGCTTGAGCCATTGCCTGGTGGGTATTTTAAAGGCGTACCAACTATTGTTATTTATAGCGTTGACAAACCAGAGGAAATATTGCCCTATTTTCAACATCCACTGAAGGGTTACGGCGACATGCAAAATAAAATGATAGCAGACATTCTCACACTATACACGGATTTCGTGCAATTGTGTGAGAATGACGACACTAAAGCTTATCAGGGGGCATGGAACAAATGTTTAGAGAATAAATCAAAAGATTTTGCGGATGAAATGACTGGGTTACGTGAAGAAAGAGATCTTCTGGCAAGCGAAGCGGATACATTGCAAAGAGAAATATCTTTTTTAAAGATAGAATTTGATAGGATGTTGCAGAAAAAATATTGTGAGAATCAACAACATCAGTTGCAATTACAAGAGGCTTACAGACATGGACAATTGAGTTGCCATGGGTATGATTTACGTAATTTTAGATAAATTTAGTTTGGCGGAGCCGAGGGCCAAGGCCCGCAAAATATGAATCATTTCGTTAAAGTTTATTATTTAGTCGGATTACAAGCAGTTGATGGAATTTTTTTGAGCTTTTCCTTGTACAATTTATATGCAGGGTTTGGTTTAACGCTGTAGATCCCATCCTTCAATTCCACGATAATTTTCTTGTCAGCGGCTCGTACATTTTTACCACGTTGGGCAGATTGAATTTTTGTGGCAGCGCTGACCTCCTCTTTTTCTTGTCTGTCCAGCTCTTCTTTTTTTTCCAGTGCTGCTCTGGTCACGGCTTCTTGTCTGTCCTTCTCTTGTTTTCTGGCCAGTGCTGCGTTTTTTGTTTTTTCTGCTAATTTTTTGGCCTGTTTTTCTCTGTCATTGGATTCTTGTTTGGCCAAGTTTGGATCTTGCTGTCTTAGCCTTTGGGGTTTTACTCCTGCTGCTGCTGGGACTTTGGATTTACTTTTTGCTTCTCTTTCTTCAAATTTTGCAATCATTTCTGGGCTAACTGTTAACATAAATCTAAATTCGTCGAAACTAAATCCCGATTCCCCGTCTGGTTTTTCAAATAAATCTTTTTTCAAAAATACTTGACTTCGTCTTGGTAGGTTTTCTTGCAAAAATTTCAAATCTTCTCCATTGTTGAGAATATTATCTGTCCTTTTCGTATCGTAAGAATTAAAGATTGTTTTGATTTTTTCTTCTGCTTCCTTGGAAATTGTAACCAGTTTTAATTCTTTTAGGGGTTTATTTGTGGTGTCATTTCCATCTTCCCAAAACACCGCAGCCGTTTCGGGTGTCCTCTTTGTAATAAGACCTGTTTTCCCTGCGGTGATGCCCGTTACAGAAGTATTTTTAACTATAACTCCAACTTTCAAATTATCTGGTAATGGTTGCACACTTTTTTTCTTGGCAGGTTTCGATGGTGTAACAACTGGTACCACTTCATTGACAATATCATCTTTTGTTTCTTGAAATCTATCCATAATCGTCGGTTTAACCATTTCTAATTGTGTTAGTGGTTTACTTGGTGATTTAGTCTGGTTGTCCCAAGTCACAGATGCCGCTTTCTCTGTCCTCTTTGTAATTATACCGATCAACCCTGCGGTGGGGCCTCTTATAGAAGTGCTTTTGACTCTATCTCCTACTTGAAATTTACCTGGTGATGGTGTAACAACAGGCGGTGTGTTCGACCGTGCAACAACTGGTGGTTGTACCGTTTCTTGAACCAATGTTAGTTCCTCAAAATCAAACATTTTTCCACGACTAAATTCTTTATTATCTTCAGTAGTAAGAGACCATCCTGTATTAGCGGTATTTAGCTTACGCAACGTATATTCATCACCTTTGTACATAACCTTGTCCTTTGTGGAGGAATTTTCATTTGGGTGTACATCGGAATTTTTGGATTTTTTTTTATCGATAACTTGTAACTTTTTATTGTCAATTTCTTCTTTTGTTTTTACAAATTCATCCATAACATTTGATGTAACAACAGGTTTGGAAGGTTTTTTATCTGCTATACCAAACAATGCAACCATTCTATCAAAAGTTTCACCTGCATAATCTCCATCGATAAATTGATCACGCACGGTGTTTTTCAGTGCGGCCGCGAGATAACTTTTTGCAAATTCTTGGATGCTGTATTTTTTATCATTGTTTTGGTCCATACTTTGAAACCAAGTCTTCCAACCCACAAAACTATCCAGTTTTTCATCTCTTTGGCCAGTCTTTCCAATTTTAAACAATTGTTTTAATTTGACGTCATTTTTTATCGCTTTTCTTAATTCGGTTGTAGTCAGAAAATTATCTTTATCTTTATCTGCACTTATTCCTTGTTGTTTACCTTCTGATAAAAGTGATATCATTACGGAACCACTTTTATTCAACATGCGTTTCAAATCTATCAGCATTTTCTTTACATCTTTCTTGGCTTTCTTCGAAAGATCATCAATTTTCTGTTGTCTTGTCTTTATCGCTACATCGTAGAACTTGAGAAATTTCTTTTTCGTCCAATAATCATTAATGTCCTGCTCATGCCCGTCTTCTTCTAAGTTAGATTCACTTGCCCACGTATTCTCATCGTTACCAAAACCCTTCCATTTGACATAATATTCTTGTTCACCAGATTTATTTTTTCGCGAATCAATCAAATAGTCAATCACAAATTTTTTTCCTTTTTTTTGATCTGGTGTCTTTTCTTCAGGCGGATTCATGAAATTGTTGATTTTTGTTGCGGGTCTCCTCCCACTTACATCGTTTGGCTTGTTTTTTGGTTTGGGCACAGCGAGTGGTGCTGGTGCTGCTGCTGTGATTCCTGTAATATTTTTACGGATCTCTTCTTTAATAGTGGGAATATCCATGTTTTGGGGATTCTTACCGAAAACCAATCTGTAAATATTTTTCGCAGCTGTCAAATCTTTCACTTTATCAAGGGTAGCATCTAAGTTTTCTGGGCTCAGTTGATCACTGATTTGTTTTTTAATCTCCGTTGCTGTTGTAGGCACATTTTTAATACCAACGGCAGTTGCTAATTGTTGTAGGCTCTTTTTCATGGTCCAAACTTTCTTCTTATTGTATATCAGCCCAAACCTGTCGTCATTAGGAGTAACTTCTGCTTCCGCGTCCACGAACGTCCGATGAACGTAGGAGGTTGAACGTACTCCCTTACTACTGTGATTTGTTTGGCGGAGCCGAGGGCCAAGGCCCAGTAAATATTTGGGAGGCGTGGAAAATGTTCGAGTTTTCGTCTCTACATGTTTTTTTTGAGATGTTTTCAAATACGACATACTTCTTTTTTGTACATTGGTGGCTCTTATTTATATAGTCAAGTTTCTCAAAAAAAAAGAATAGGTGTATAACTATTTTGATATTTTATTTAATACTGCTAAGAACCTTGGGTATTACGTATCTTTGAAAAATGATTTGAGAAATGGCATCACCTTTATTGACACTGTAGTCAGTATCCGAGTAATTTCGAAGACAAACTTTAATTTTTTCACAATAATTACTTTCAATTATTTGTGAAAACGGCACAATATGTTTAGAAAGTAAAGAATCAACGGCTTCAATTCTGCCGAAATGACCAAATGGAATATTTAATGAAACATTTGTAGAAAATGTTAAATTAGAATTGGCTGGAATTACGGCAGTCACTGTCGCAACCAATGAAAAGCCAGGTGAATGCATTGATCCCTGACGTATGGTGCCTTTGACCACCATTGACGGCTGGGTCCACGCAGAATAGGGTTCAAATGAGCCCAATCCGTTTGTCTCAAACGGTAACTTTTTCTCAATTGGAGATGGATCATATTTCAAAAAACTTTGAGTGTCCATTTGTTCGTGATGATAATTTCATCACATCAATAAATACTTAAATATTCGTAACATATATAGGAAATAGTGCAATAATTTTTTTTTTCGGGTTTTGCCCCTCGCGCTTCGCTTGAAGCAGAATTTTTTTTTCGTCACCTTCGAGAAAAATCTAAACCCAAAAAACCTATATTTTCTTCACCGCTTCGCGAAAAAACACCGGAATATTCCGGTGTTTTTTCCTCGCAGGCTGGATTTTCGTTTCGCAGGCTCGCAGGCTCAAATATAGGTTTTTAACTTTGTGTGGGTTCAAATATAAAGAGCGAAAAAAAAAAATTAAAAAATGTACACTATAAAAAGATATCAACATGAACAAATGTCATTTTTTGTACAACATTGCAGACCGAAAAATAAACACGGGCCTTGGCCCTCGGCTCTGCCAAAAAAAAAAGTGTTAAAATTTCGAAACACATACAGACCTGTATTCAATCGTGGCAAAATACCTTATCGCTTTCAGAGTACGGAGCCAAGTGGTGAAACCAAAGGTGATGAAACCACAAGCAACACCACCAAAACACGGCAATTGGATCGATTTCATGCTCTGAAATTATGTTTGAACGATGTTGGTACAGACGGAATGTTTAGTGATGACAAGAAAATCGATGAGCTAATTAAAAAGGTCGAAAAGGAACTTTGGGCTAAATCAAAGACAACCAAAGAAGAATGGGTCAAAGCATGGGATAGTGTACTGTCTATTCAGAAGTCGATTTCTGACGATACCTTCGAAACCTTCAAAACTCAATCGTCAGACATCTGGGAAAAATGGACACAACTCGATAAAATGAAGATGAATGACAATGATAAACCAAATATGGATAGAGAATACAAAAAAGCAAGTAAAAAACACCGAGATAAGGAAAAAAGCATTGTCGCATATACAAAAAAAAATAAAAATATTCCGTGGGCAAAAAATTGGAGAAAGGCGGTTAGAAAAAGAAACAGAGCAAAGAGTGTCTGGAACCATTTTTTCAGACTATCGACTTGGAAAAAAGGAATGAAATATGACAAAAAATGGACACCACCATCGGTAACAGAATATGATCAACAACAAAAAGATGATGGTAATACTGATGACCATGACGCACAAATTAAAATCCGTTCTTGGGCTCGTTTGGTAATTGAGAAATTTTTAGTTGACAAGAAAATAGAAGTATTTTATTTAAATGAAGATGAAGGCGAAGCAGGTAATGAAGATGAAGGCGAAGCAGGTAAGTGGGAAACTTTTTGGGTATACTCAGGGCCTGCGGCCAATACATTAATGGATGGAAGTGATGACTATGAATATGATGAAGGTGACGATCGATTATATATCAGTAAAATCAACCCCAACAGTGAAAATGTCCCACCTGGAAATGTCAGCTTTAAAAAATTTTATGATTTTATGCCGTTAAATTTATTGCGAATAGAACCAGCTGACGACGAAGAAGTAGACACAATCCGTTTTCCACAAAAAAACACCTACGAAGACCAAGCGGAAGATCCTGATACATTAGCAGAAGACAAAGAAGAGGAGGAATCATCAGACGACGAAGAGTCCGAAGAAGAAGACGAATTAATTGGTGAAATTGGAATTGTGGTGTATGAAAACTACGCTTACATTGGGGAAATAACTGGCAAACGTCCTACTCCATCCACACCAAGTACTCCTCCATCCACACCAAGAACTCCGACGGCATCAGCTGCCGAGGAAAGTGACGATGAAGTAGTACTCGCGGACACGTTTGAGTACCAACTCACATGTGGTAGTGACCATGTTACAGATATGTGGAAAGAGGGCGGCATGAGATACTTTTTGGAAAGTATTGTAACCCTCTACGATCCAGATGATGCTTACGACGAGAATGGTAGTTATATGGGTGTTAAAATTGTCCGTACATATACGAAGCTCCAAGGTCCAAACGCTGGTAAAGAAGTGGCAGTCCTGGCAAATGGCGAAGAAAAAACATTTGATGAAATGATTACTGCAGAGGAACAAGCGGCTATAAATGCAGCCGAAAAAGAGGAAAGTGAAGAGGAGGAAGAGGACGCAAAAGGCGACGCAATCTATTTGGAGACAGTTTATGATTACACGGATACAGATGGTGATACACACAAAGTCAAAATAAAACCACATGGCACGGATAAAGAATTGATTTACCTCGCGTATAAAACTTTTGATGAATTCAAGACCGAAACGGAAAAAACAGAAGCAAATGAATTGGAGCTTTCAGCTCTTCTTAGCTATAAAGCCGAAAAAGACGAAGATTTTAATACCCGCAAACAAAAAACAATAGGCTCAGAAGAGGAAGAGGAGGAAGAGGAGGAAAAAGAGGAAGAAGAGGAGGAAGAGGAAGAGGAGGAAGAGGAGGAAGAGGAGGAAGAGGAGGAGATATCTAAATCAAATTACATAAGTGAATATAAAAAACAAAACGCAATTGCAAAAAGAAGTGACGCCGAATGGATAGAATTATTTGAAGCTCAATCAGAATTGGTTGATTTGGTTACATTAGATAAGTTGAGAACTTTTATTGGTGTGGACGCATCGTTACTTTTCGATAACGTAAGTAACGATGAATCATCTGACGAAGAATTTTAAAAACAACGTTTTCCTATATTTGTAACGAATATTTTGGTTTATTATAATATATAAAGAAAGTTAATAAAATAACAAGATGAATTCTCTACAACTACAGTTTTTTATCGTTTTATTATCAGAAAACATAAAAAAGCCCATAAAAAAAATCAAAAATAACCCTCGGCTCCGCCAAAAAAAAACAATGCGTCAATTTAAGAGAAAATACAACAAAAATAAACAGAGACAAAATCGACACATATATACTAATAAAGATATGCGAATGTGATTAATCAAAATCCACAATTCGGTCAAAAGCTGTTAATATGTTTTGATTTTTTTGTGGAATTTGTAAATAAAATTCCAACATAATTTTTTGAAATTCTTCTTGTTTATAATCCTTTATAATTTGTTCAATTACGTTTTTAGCATATTGGTTACATTCTAAAGTTGTTTTCGGTTTAAAATCTTTTGATTTTAAAAAATTTAAATAACATAAAAGGTTTTCATTTAAATTTTGTTTTATTAAAACACTAAACATTTTATAATTTAAGAAAAGTATTTCTTAAATACATCTGATTCTTTTTTCGGGCCTTGCCGATTGTTTTTATTTTTGGCGGAGCCGAGGGCCAAGGCCCAATTTTTTATTGTTTTCTACAGAAAATCTCTACATCCTCCGCGTCGTACAGCATTGTTTTGCTGATTCTTTGTGTGATGTTACCGTTAGTCTCGGAGTAAAACATATAGACTACATGAATCTTGGTGTCCCAGGCGGAGCCGGAAGCAGGCTTTCATTACCTTTAGCATCAATTCCTTGCGCTCCTTCTTATCGGGTTTGGCTTTTGCAATGCGGAGGAAGAACGTTTTCTTTTTGGTGCATGGTCTTTTTTCGTAGCAAGGCGAATACCAATTTGTTTCATTGATTGATCACATACCAACACACCTGTGTAGTACGGGAAGGGTATTTTCACTGCACGCTTCCCCTTACAAGAGCCCATCCCCGCACGAAAAAACATGCGGCGGTGCTGAGGCCACCCCATGTCGAGGAGTTTTTTTTGAACCCGTTTTTCAAGACCATCAGCGTTGACGCAATTAATACCAGTGTATGGTATTAAAAGTTTAACGTGATCACTCACGTGATGGTAATGAACACGGCGACCACCATCTATGAACACGGCATGCTTGCCTCTGCCAAAGCATTCTGCTTCCACTGCTTCTTTCAATTTTTTGCCGGGCCACGCACCTACAAAGACATGAACGAACCCATTAACACCGCATCTCTTGACAATATATTTAACAGTGTCGGTTGCTTCTTTTTCGAGTGTGTCTTCATCCCAAGTGTCCTCGTGGTGGTCTTTGTTTTCCAAAATGGCCTGTGCATTGGCTTCACGAAGTGCCTTTGATCTTTTGGCGCTGTTTATGGCGTTGTTTATGGCGTTGTATTTGTCGTTGGCAGCTTTTTTTTTTCCATTCTCTCTGTTTCTTTTGTTGTTTATGGCGTTGTTTATGGCGTTTTTAGCTTTTTGTTTCTTCTTGAATTCATCGGGGTTCAAAAGTTTCTCGATTGCTTGGTGCAGACCATTGAGTATGTATTGTTGTTTCTTTGGGGTCATGTTTTTCCTGTTTTTCCATTCCTCAGGACAGTCTTCATGTTCCCGCAAATCTGCCAACAATTGGCGTTTTTCAGGCGCGTTCAACTTGCGCAATTCACCATTTGTATCAATGTCACGTACACCTTTTTCGACGGCGGCCCAAAATGTTTCAGGAAAAGGAGGAGGAGGCATATATTTGTTTTCCTTACTCTTATATACAAAAAACCAAAAAATTCTTTACGGATATAGGAAAAAAGGATTGTTTTGTTTTGTTTTATTTTGTTAATGTTTTCTTTTCGTAGATTTTTTACGTGTAATCTCTTTAGGTTGGATTTGTTGTTGCAATGCCTCACGGAGTTGCTTCAAATCGTTTTTCCACATTGTTTTGACACTTAAAGATTGCAAATTCTGAATTCCCGATTCTAAATCTGCCTTTCTGGCTAAAAGACCTGCCATTTTTTCATCGGACAAATTAAATATTTTAAGTTGCAATAAAAATTCTGCATTATCCAATTTGAATCTTTCCAGTTGATCCTTTAATTGGATCTTGTTTTGCCCTTTGAAAACAAATTCGTTGGACAGTACTAATTGTAAAAATTTAACAGTTTGGTTTGTTTTTGTTAATTCTTGCTGACATCCAAGCATCATTGCTTCTTTTCTTCTCTGATACAACCGCATACGCACTGGAAAAAAATCGTCAATAATTGCTGACGCATTTGCATATTTTTTGATTTTTCCTTCCGATGTAAATGCATGCATATTTGACATTTGGATTTTCTTCTCGAGTTTAAAGAGTCTCAAAACTTTCGACCGATCAGCTTTCAAAATGGTGGCGAAATCCTGTGAGCAATGTACGTTGAAATCGACCAAAGTATCAGTGTAATTACTGATAATTCTTGTAACCATACCCTTTTTGAAGCCTTTCGCTTCTCCTGCTGCAGCCTTTTCCAAGAACTCCTTGTATGGAGATGTCCATACGCCTACGGGCAATTCAGTAATTTGCAAACAAGTGTTTGATTTCCAGTTAAATGCACCATGCATAATAAAGTCGTCTCCTTCTTTCATCACCGTACCAGTAAAATTACGTGACCATGGAACCAATGGATTGACACCTATCCCATCTAATCGGTGTTCAATATTTTGAATAATGTTAATTGGATTGTATTGAGGGATACTCGTGCTCCAACCAGTCCCGATACCTACAGCACCGTTTACTAATACCATGGGAATAATAGGTGTATAATGATACGGTTCAATTACCATCCCATCGTCTTCTAATGGCGTGTAAAGCGTTGCATCGTCAGGGTGGTATATCAAACTGGTCAATTCTGACAATTTGGTAAAAACGTAACGTGGAGATGCCGCATCTTTGCCACCAAGTAACCGTGAACCAAATTGACCATTGGGACGTAATAAGTTAATGTTATTGCTACCAATGAAATCTTGGGCCATATTAATAATGCAGCCATTAAGAGACATTTCGCCATGGTGGTACGCGGCGTGCTCCGAAACATAACCACTAAGTTGCGCAACTTTGATCTCGTCTTTCAAATTTCTTTTCAGAC